>Ga0209080_1000757_pt1 | contig 19229 bp, 23 predicted proteins | sample JNZ110809AmetaG_FD_184123 | JGI IMG/M metagenome (GOLD analysis project Ga0209080, IMG submission 184123) | Hot spring microbial communities from Jinze hot spring, China to study Microbial Dark Matter (Phase II) - JNZ 110809A (SPAdes) (version 3) ...
AAAAGCGTCTGGGTGTGCGTAGATCTTCACGTTGCCCAAAAAATGCTTCAGCCCAGTTGTGTGGTCGTAATGTCCATGACTCAGAACTACTATCGATGGCTTGGGTTTTCCCATCGCGACAAGGTTTTCAAACGCAACGCTTTGACCTGCATCGAGCAGAATCGTCTCCTTACTTTCGATAAGAGCTGAAAAACCCCATTCTGCCTTGTAAGCCCTCGGAAGTAACACCTTGTTGTCAGACAAAATCGTGATCTTCATAAAAATCGTAAGGCAAAGTATTTAAAAAGATTCGCAAAATTTCTGAATGAAAATCGCAATCGTTGGCGCTGGATTGACTGGGCTGAGATGCGCAATGGAGCTTAAGGAGTTTGCAAAGGTCAAGGTTTTTGAAAAAAACTCTATTGGTGGACTCGTTTCGAGCTTCTGCAACCGCTACTGCATTGAGAAGTTCTACCATCATGTGTTCAAAACCGATGAAGAACTTCTCGACTTGATAAAAAAACTCGGTTTAAGCTCAAAGCTCGTTTGGAAAACTGTAAAAGTTGGTTTTGCAAAAGACGGAAAGATCTACTCGCTCAGCACACCTCTTGAGATCTTACGCTACCCATACATGAGTTTTCTTGACAAGTTAAAGCTTGCGATGTTTACAGTAAAGAGTAGAAGGCAGAAATTTGAAGCGTTCGACGAAATCAAGGCGTTGGAAGCTCTAAAAAAAGAGCTCGGAGAAAGACTGCTCGAAAACTTCTTCATTCCAATGCTGAATGCAAAGTTCGGTGAGAATGCGAAAGAAGTGAGTTATGCATGGCTTCTTGCAAGGGTTGCGATCAGGAGCAACAGAAAGCTCAGGGGAGAAGAGATCGGCTATCTTAGACACGGATTTTATCAGATGATCGAAAGAATGAGCGAAGGAATCGAGATTGCAAAAGAAACTGCGAAAATAAAAAGAAACGGGAAATGGAGCGTTAACAGCGAGGAGTTTGATGCGATTGTTTTCACGGCTCCACTACCAGAGCTTGGAGAACTTTCAACAAAACTAAACCTGCCAAAGATACGTTACCAAAGCTCAATATGCGCACTTTTGTCGCTCAAAGAAAGCATTTCCGACGTTTACTGGACCAACGTGGACAGAGCGAGCTTTGGCGCAATCATCGAGCACACAAACTTCATGCCCTTCGAAGACTACGGTGAAAATCTTGTTTACCTTGCAAGCTATACAACACCGGAAAGCGAGTTTTTCAAGCTACAAGACAACGAGATCGAAAAGCTTTTCCTCAAAGAGCTGGAAAAGTTTGGTGTCAAGAGCAAAGATGTGAATTGGATCAGGATTTTTAGAGCGAAGTTCAGTTCCCCAATATACGAAAAGGGATTTTTGAAGAAGATAACACCATACAAACTACTCAACGGCTTCTACATAGCTGGGATGACCTCGAGACCAAATTATCCGGAGAGAAGCATGAATGGTAGCTTGATTGCTGGCAGAGAAGTTGCAGAGCAAATAAAAAGAGACTTTGGACTTTAGCTACCTTATGAGCTTTATCTCCTCGTACAACTCTTTCAGCGCCTCTAGGTAGTCCATCTCTCCTCTCTCAATCGCATCCATCTTTTCCTCGAGGGCCTTAGTTCTGTTCTCCGAGATGAAGCGTTCGTAATTCGCAACCAGATACTCATAAACCTCGATCCCGTCTTTCGTCGGAATCAGCTTGCCATTCTTTTCGATAACGTAGTTCCTCGAGAAAAGCTTATCGACGATTGTCGCATAGGTTGATGGTCTCCCAATCCCACGTTCCTTCATAAGCTTTATCAGCTCAGCTTGCGTTAAAAGCGAGGCAACTGGAACCTTTCTGATCTCGACTTTTGTCCTGTAAATACCCGGATTAAGATCTTTCCTGACCCAAACTGACTTAAAAAGATCGTAAGCCTTGCCATTTGCGTTCACAATCCTTTCTTCCTCAAACTCCTTACCGTTCACGTAAATTCGAAACTTCTTGACCGTGACTTCAAAGTCTCTGCACTGCGAAGCCATGAATCTGCGGAAGATCAAGTCATAGAGAGCGAAGTGCATCCAGGTGAAGTTTTCGACCACAAGGATTTGCTCATATATCAACCTTTCGAGCGAGTTTCTGTCTATCGCCCTTGTTGGACGAATGCACTCGTGGGCACCTTCCGAGAACCACTCTCTACCTTGGAAATGCTCACCTAAGAACTCCTTTGCAATGTTCATACCAACTTCGCTTACCCTTGTTGAATCTGTACGGTGGTAAGTTATCAGCCCGTTTTCGAAGAGATCTTGTGCAATCTGCATAGTCTGCTTTGTGGAAATCTTCAGTATTGCGTTTGCATCAAAAAGCAAAGAGTTTGTCGTATACGGTGGCAAAGGTGTTCTTTTCTCAACCCTCTGCTCAATCAGCTCAACCTTCACATTAAGCTCTTTCTCACTCGTTTCGAGCTCCAAAGTTATGTCGAGATCTTGTAGAACAGCGATTGTCTTCTTTTTCCTCGACTCCCTGTACCTATCGATTATCCATCCAAGCACAGGTGTCTGCGCTCTCCCTGCGGAGAGGTTTTTCCTTCCAAAGTTGTTCTGCAGTTTCTGACTCAACTCAAACCCAATCCATCTGTCCTCGATCCTCCTAAGGATTTGTGACTTCACGAGGTTGAGATTTGGTTGCTTTAGCTCTTTCAGCGCGGAAACGATTGCTCTCTTTGTCACCTCGTGGAATTCTGCTCTCTTTATTTCCCCGCACAAAAGACATCGAAGATCCCAACAAATCTTTTCTCCCTCTGCATCCGGGTCCGTACCAATGATCACAACCTCAGCTTCTTCTGCAACCTTTCTTAGCGTTGAGATTATTCTCCTCGAGTCTTCAAACTCGTTGCCCTTGCATTTCGGACAAGTACTTTCTGTGAACTGGGTTCCACAGTTTTTGCATCGCTTTATGGTCGTGTAGATCGGCGTGAAGCCTTCAACGCCGTGAAAGCCACGGTTTGTCACGAGATCAGTGATGTGCCCGAGTGTTGCTGTTATGAGCAATAGGTAGTTTTCGGTGGGGACCTCGTAGACAGGAACCGAATCTATAAACCTTATCCCCGGTTTTCCAAAGAACCTTGCTATCTGTTTAGCCTTTGTGGGACTTTCCACGATGAAAAGCGCTGGCTTTATCAACTTCACTTCCCTCCTAACTTCTCTGCTTTCATCGATCTCCTTCCTGAGCCTCTCGAGGTCTATCTCTGAAAAGCTCTTGAAACTCAAATCGAAGATTTTTGCTCTTTCGATGAACGCCCTAAGGATTTCTTCGTCGCTTTCAAAAACAAAACTTGCCCCCTTCGTAAGCCCGCTTACTGTAAGCCTCGAAGTTCGTCCAGAGGCTTGCAGATAGGTTCGAACGTCTGGGAAGATTATTTCACCCTTTCTAACAACAGCGTCCTTCACCAAAACTTCCTTTTCTGTCATCACCTCCTTCAGAGCCTTTCTAAGCTCCTCGCTGACCTTTTCTACAAATCTAAGCTTTGGGATGAACTTCTCAATCCTTTCGTCGTCTCTGTAAAGATGAGCGAGGATTTTGAGCATCGAAGGCGAAACCCTGTCGATGTCTTCAACTTTTATCCCATGAACAGGGCAACCAATGAAAACCGCAAATCTGACTTTCTCTGGCAGATCTATCCCACGAACCAACGCCCCGTAGTGATGTGCAGTGCCTATGAGATGATCGATCTCACCCTTTAAAAAGAGCTCAAAATCCTTCGAATCCTTAGAAGTCACGATCCCAACTCTAAAATCCTTCAAATTCTCATACAATTTTTCGCATTCCTCAATACTTCTTGCATAAATTATTCCACCTTTTCCAAGTTTTGTAAGAATCTCCCCAAGACTTGCGCCATTTGCGATCACGTCCTCGATGTTTCTAAGATAGAACTGCGAAGAGCCTATGCTGAAGTTCAAGACTTTTCTAAACAACTCAGCCTTTCTACCGACTTTCGCTGTTGCGGTAGAGACAACAAGAACACCTTTTTCTTCTCTTGCAAGAACTTGCAAAATTCTATCAACGTTTTTCGAAGATTTTAGCACGGCATCGACGTCGTCGACGAATATGAAGTGAAATCTAAAATCTTTAAGCATTTCGAAGTTCTTTGCTAAGAACTGCGAGGTTGTTATGATTATGTCGAAGTTCCTGAGATTCTCAACGAATTCGTCTTTCTTAACCTCGGAGTAGTAAAAGCCGATAGATATGTTCTTTATCTCGTTAAATCCTGCGTCCAACTTTAATTTCTCAGCAAAAAGTTTTAGCGTTGAGACCGCCTGTTTGACGAGGAGAGAAGTCGGGAAGATCACGTAAGATTTTTTCCCCTTAGTCGCAAGAAATAGAGCCATTGAAAGACCGAAAGAAGTTTTTCCTATTCCAGTTGGAGCTACAAGGGAGAAACTCTCTCCACGGAGAATCCTCTTAGCCCACATCCTCTGGATTTCCCTAAGCGGAGCGACACATTTTTCGAAAAAAGATTCGAACTCGAATCCGAGTTCTTCACAGATCTTCTTTTTCTCAGTAAGGCAAATTCCTTTCTCGATTTCTTCAAAGCTAAGGTCTTTTCCGCAAATCGGGCATAGATCTTCGTAAATGAGCACAATGCATATAGTGAGGGATAAATATCTTTTTTCCTACTCGACTCGTGATCTTGATCGTTGGCGCAGGACCAGCGGGAAGCTTAAGTGCAACGCTTCTCGGCAAAGAGAACGACGTTTTAATCGCTGAGGAGCATCAATCTGCAGGATTTCCCGTGCAATGCGCTGGATTAATAAGCTATGAATGCTTTGAGAGATACAGCAAGTATTGCAAAGTAAGTAAGGCAGTCGAGAACGAGATAAAAGGGGCTTTCTTCTTTTCTCCTTCTGGGAACTTTTTTGAAGCTAAGGGGAAAGCCTTTGTCATTGAAAGAAAGATCCTCGATGAAATGCTCCTTATCAAGGCTTCAGAATTTGCAGAAGTTTTTGTTAAGACGAAAGTTAACTTTAAAGGCGAAAAAGCCATCGTTGGAAGTAGAGAAATTCGTCCGGATTTTATAATAGGTGCAGATGGCGTTTATTCGGAAGTTGCAAGGGCTTTTGGATTTAAAAGACCAAGATTTTACTCAGCAATCCAAATCGAGGCTAAATTTGAGGCAATGGACGAAAATTTCGTCGAAATCTATCTTGGGAGGAATTACAGTGAATTCTTTGCCTACGCAATACCGATCGCGGACACTGCAAAGATCGGTGTGATCGCAAAAAGAAACGTACTGCAATATCTCAGAAATCTAATCGAGAAACACCCATCTGTTTCGAAGAGGATTAAGGGTAGCGTTGTCGAGCTGAACTCCGGCTTAATCCCAGCAAATCTCGTAAACTTCGTTAAGGGAAAAGTCGCCCTTATCGGCGACTCCGCAGGCATGGTAAAGCCCTACTCAGGAGGTGGACTTTTCTATTTACTTATCGCTTCGGAAAAGCTTGCAGAGAACTTCCCGAACCTTGAAAAATATAGGAGTGCGTTCCTAAAGGAGCTGGGAAGAGAGATAAGACTCGGCAAGAAGCTCAGGAGAGTTTACAATTTGGAAGACGAAGAGCTTGAAGCTATTGTTAAAGCGTTGAAGAGCTTTGAGTTCTCAGATATTGATATGGATCGACCTTCAACGCTTTTGCGTTTGAAAAACGTGTTCAAGATTTTTAAATTATTGCTTACTAATCCATCGCTTGCCAAATTGGCTCTAAAAGTTCTCGGAGACTGAATTTTAACGATAGATTTTTGGCGAAAATTATTTAAATCCTGTGCTGTTAAATGTTGTAGTAGAATGTTTGAATTCCTTCTAAAAAAATTTATGGGGGGATGCGTATGCTCCTCCCAATTCTCGAGTTCATGGTTGGGATCCTGTATGGACTCTCTCTCGCCCTCTACACGCCTTCGATCATCAAAAACGGCCTGGCTGAGAGCTACAGCTACTTGGCACTGTTGTCGACGATAGTTGCCGTACTTACCTACTACCTTCTGGGCAGGCTACACAGTGGCTACTCTTTCGCAATGATCGTCGCAGGAATCTCTTTGGCGATTGCGGTTGTTGCGGTGGAGAACAACGTGGTCCTTACAGCAGTTCTACTCACAGTGTTCGCAGCGATTAACTATGTGTCAGTCGTTTACCTTGCGAGAGGAGCAAAAGATCTGATCCTTTCACATGCCTCGCATTACTTCGGTATGTCTCTGGGGGCGATGCTTGTTTATCTCGAGATGAAAAGCCCTATTTTGCTATTGCTGGCGTTTTCAACTCTCTACTACCAATTTCTGGAAGAAAAAAGAGAAAAGATCGAGAGTAAGAGAAGTCCAAGGCTCACAGAGATCTTCACCGTATTCTCGATCTTCGGCTTAGCCTTAGGGCTTTCAGCGATGAACGTCGAATACTACGTGGCCCTGAGATTCAATGTAGAAAAAGAGGTCGCTCTCCTAATAACGACCGCATCATTGCTGTCTTCTGTTGCAACGCTCATAGCATCGCCAATTCTTGGCAAATTCGAGGCTCCAAAGCTTCACTTAATCGCTGTCTTCTCTGTAGCCACGATTTTCGCTTCACTTGGATTCATAAACGATCTGGGCTATGCAATAGTGCTCATAGCCATCAGCGATTTTGCCATAATCTTTGCAGATTCGACACTCGAAAGCTTTTATGTTACACATGAGCGAAGAGAGCTTGCAATCGCGCTCATGGGAATCTCATGGGAGATATTCGCTGGGATTGGGAAAACGATCGGCTTCTTATTGTACTCTATTAGCTACGAATATCCCTGGATCCTCTCAAGCGCGATACTACTCGGCTACATGGCCTTTAGAGTCGAGAAAAGCTCAAAGACACTTAGGTTTTTTTCGAGAGATATTTCTCAATTGTCTCGATCAGCTTCTTCCTCGTAAATGGCTTCTCCAAAACCTCTTTGGCCCCCACCTCGAGCAAAGACTTTGCTTTGCTGAGATAGTATGCGGTAATCCCAATGACTATCGCATTGGGGTCTATTTCAAGGATGCGTTTCGTAGCCTCAACACCATCGATCTCAGGCATTAGGATGTCCGTCACAACCAAATCGGGCCTATTTTCTTTGAAGAGCCTTATGAGTTCTTCCCCGTTCCTTGCAGTGTAGATCTCATATCTGTCCTTCAGCATAATTGCCAAGGTTTCGAGCAAGGCTAAGTCATCTTCTGCAATGAGAACCTTCTTATTCTTCATGAAAGAACTTTACACCTCCACTCTTATAACTTTATCGATCTCTCAGCAATCTTGGAACTTTTTCGAACTCAACCCTGAAACCAATTTTCTCGAGATAGCTCCTTGAAAGTCTACTTTCTCCATGGATCATAAGCTCAAGCAAATCTTCTTCGCTGTCGACGTCAACTGAAGAGTAAAAAGAGTCGAAAATTGTAACGCGGAAGTTCATCGACTTTGCGATGTTTATATGTTTCAGAAAACTGCAGTAGTGGTAAGAAACCTTGAACCCTTTCCTTCTAACAAGCAGCATGTTTGTCCCTCCTTTTCTGCCTGGAGCAATAACGACGTCACCTTCGGTTTCGAGAAACCTCTGAAGGATTTTCTCATTGAGCAAGGGTAAATCTGACATCACCACGGCCTTCGGCACCTCTTCCAACTCAGAGTTTATGCACTCGTCGAGTGATCTCTGGTCTTCAAATATTTCAACGTCCATTGGTATGTCGATCGGAGAAGTCGTGACGACCCTCACATCAAGACCAGTGTTTTTTAAGACTCTCAAAACATCGAGTAACATGAGCCTTGCAAACTCTTTTCGCTCCTCCTCGCTCAGAACCTTTGCAAGCCTCGATTTTGGGTTTATCGGCTTGAATGGGACTACAGCTTTCATGAAAATATTCTCTCGACGAGCCATTTTGGCTCGAATTTCACAAGATCCTCGTAGCTTTGACCAGTGCCTAAGTAGAGAACCGGCTTCTGAGTCGCAATAACGATAGAGATCGCTGTTCCGCCCTTCGCATCCGCGTCGATTTTCGTTAAAATCGTTCCATCTATACCGACGGATTCGTTGAACATCCTCGCTCTTTCGACTGCATCGTTTCCAGCTATGCTCTCGTCGACGAAGATTATGAAGTCCGGTTTCGTAACTCTCTTTATTTTCTCGAGCTGGTCTAAAAGATTCTTTTTTGTGTGCATCCTTCCTGCAGTGTCCGAGAGAACTATGTCTATTCCCTTGCTTTCGGCGTGCTTTATTGCGTCAAATATCACAGCACTCGGATCCGAGCCAGGTTTGTGCTTTACAACCTTTAACCCGAGTCTTTTTGCATGCTCCTCTATTTGCTCTATTGCTCCTGCCCTAAAAGTGTCTGCAGCTGCGATTACAACGCTGTATTTGTCCATAAGTCTCTTTGCCATTTTTGCGATCGTAGTCGTTTTCCCTGTTCCATTTACACCTACGAAGACTACGTTCAATGGCTTCTTTTTCTTCAACCTTCTTTCAATCTCCGCTTCGAGATCGAAGTAGTTTTTCTCCAGAATCTCGATAAGAGTTTGCTTCAGCTCACTTTCAACGATCTGGTAAAGACTCTCTGTTATCTTCTTCCTTCTACCAGCGAGACGAGTTTTCATCCTCTCCCTTATCTCCGCAACAGCATCCAATGCGACGTCGCTCTCAAGCAACACGATTTCGAGCTCATCCAAAACTTCGTCAACCTTTTCCTCGCTTATTACAACTTCCCCACTGACAATCGCGGATAACTTCTCCTTTGCCTCGCTGAAGTCGATTCTCTCCTTAAGTTGCCTTAATTTCTCTTTGAAGGCTTTGAACATCCTACTTCTCCTTTTTTTCTCTCTCCTTCTTCGAAAGCTCCGCTAACTCCTGCTGAATCTTGTTAGCCTCGATTGCAACATTTCGCAACGCATTCGTAGCTTCTGCGCTTGCCTTCTCGACCTCTTCAAGTCTTTGCTTCACAAAGCTAAGCGCATCATCGACGCTTTTTTCAATAACGATCCCAGAACCGACGTTGACAAGAAACTTTTTCGACTCCTTTATCTCTGCGTATCCAAAAACTCCGCCACCGAAATTTATGAGTGCATTTACAATGCTTTCCGAAGATTTTAAAAATTCGAGACTAGAAACAGCTTTTCTATACTCGTTGGCAAGAAGTTCGAGCTCAACGATTCTCCTTTGCAAAACCTCAAACTCTCTTTGGAGCTGTTGCAGAATTGCCACTTTTTCCTCGATTTCGCTCATTCGCCCACCTTTTTGATCTCCTGGATCCTTATGAGGTTCCTTTTAACCTTGTGGTTGCTTCCGATTATGGAATACAACTTCTCAATAGCCAAACTCTCTTTCTCCGCAGGTATTATCTTCCTGAACTTCTTCCAACCCTCAATATCCTTATAAATACCACGGATCTCAAACATCACATCACCTCACGGCAACAAAGCTTCGTCGATCACACCAAGCTCGTAACCAGTTGTGTCCTTACCAACAATATAAGCTCTCGAGTTCGCCAATATGCTCGAGCCAACCATATCGTTCCCAAAGTTTGCGGTGCCCTTTAAGGGTTCGACACCCATGACGCTTCGGACTTTTTTCACTTCCCACTCGTTTGCGTTTGGATGCAACAAAGCTCCACGATTTGTAGCAACGCCTGCCATGCCAACTGTCTTTATTCCCCCAATGGTCCCCGGAAGGATATCTATGCTGAGAAAATCTGCAACTTCGGCGACTATCTTTTCTGGCACTTCTGGGTGCACGATTCCACCTCTATCGTTTAAAAGAAAGTTGTTCCCGAGACACGTCATCGGAGTATCAACGACTTTGACGTCGAGTTTGCTTTTCAGAATTTCGAGCTCCTTTGAGCTTATGCTATTGCTGACAACTGCTCCTCTCGAGTTCAAAGCAACCATCGCCCCAACAAGCTCAGAACCGGAGATCGTTGTGAGCACAATCTCGACACCAAGTATTTCCCTCAAAGAGGTTTCGAATTTTTCATCTCTCACGCCTAGGATTGCGAACTCTTCCGAAACTTTTGCGTAAAGCCCAATCAGCGGATTGCCACGAACCGCCAAGAGTTTCATGCGAGCTCCACTTCTACGATTCCATCGTCAAATTTTACCGCCCTTACCCTCAGCCTTGCTGGTGCCCACTTCGCACCTCTGCTCCAGAGAAACTCGTTAAGCTTTTCGCTAAACTTCACGTTCTCAGGCGGAACCTTCATGTGCCTGCTGAGAAAGTTTCTGAGGTATTTAACCGACTTCTTCGATCTCAGCCATCGAGGATAGTGAACGAGCTTTTGTCTGAGCCTTATGGAGTAAACTCTCTCGAGCTGTATGTTTGCCATGGCAAACACCTCACACCTTCAGCTTCCTCCTTCTCCAATACCTCCGCTTAGGACTTCCAAAGACGCGACGCTTGGTCTTCATCGTCACCCAAACAGGAGCTCTAACGTTTTGCTTCAACGCTTTCGCAAGCCTTAGCTTAACACCAAGCGTTTTCTTACCCATAAAATCACTTCCTGACTATTTTTGTCTCTCTCTTCTTCTGCACCCTCTTCAAAATCTCGACAAGCATCTGATCTGTTATTTTCGTCTGTATTTTCCCCGCCTGAGCTAGATAAACAAGCTGCGTTTCAACGGCTTCCGCAACATCTGGATGCGCAAGCCTCAGTCTTGCAAGCCTCTCCCTTGCCTCTGGCTCAAGAATTGCACGAAGTATCGCCTGCTTCTGCGCTTCGAACTGCCTTCTGGCTTCTTCCTGTTTTCTTAACTCTTCCAATTCACGCTGTCGCTGTAATTCAAGCAACTTCCTCCTACGGATCTCTTCGAGGTCGTCCATTGCAATCACCTCAGTATTTCTTCAGCTCAGGAATCTTTTGAGACAACTCCTCTTTTATTTCGCTCGCTATTTTGTCAAGAAAAGCCCTACCTGCAGGAGTTACAACTCTCCCCTCTTTCGTTTTTGCAACGTAACCCAATTGCTCAAGCTGATGCAAAGCGTTCCTGATAATTGCTCCGCTACCCTTTGCGAAATGTGCGAGCCTCACGCCTCTCCTCTTCCTGCCGCCGTAAAAAGTTCGAAGTCTCTCAATACCAACTGGTCCGTCGATGTAAATTCTTCGCAGTATCGATGCAACTCTGATAAACCACCAGTCTTTCTGCTCCGGGCTTCTTTCTCTGTTCACACCAGTCTTCACGAAATTTGCCCACTCAGGCGGTGAAATTGCGTTTTTAAGCTTTTCTGCAGTTCTTTGAATCAACAACTCTGCTGGAACATCGAACACGCTCATACCATCACCTCTCCACGATTATCACGAAACCACGAACATCTCTAATCTTGCACTTCAACCTCTCCTTCAGCTCTCCCACCACCCTCTCTTTTTCGTTCCTCATGCTGAAGTTCTTGAGGAGCTTTATCCGCACAATGCCCCTTTTTTCGAGTAGCAGACTTACTTCGTTTAATAAGTTTTCCGTTATTCCCTTCTTACCGACGTTCACAGTGACGATTTCCATTTTTCTCGTATTGTTGCGCAACTAAAAAATTTTTTCATGGAAACATAGGCGGAACCCTAAGCCCCAAGGTTTCGTCGAAGCCAAGCATGAGGTTCATGTTTTGAATCGCTTGCCCACTCGCCCCTTTTACCATGTTGTCGATTGCAGCAACCACAACAGTTCTTGACTCACCTTTAAATATTGCGATATCGCAGAAATTGCTTCCCCTGACTTGAATCAGCTTCACCTCGTCCTGAAGCCTTACAAAGTAGCAGTCTTTGTAGAAATCTTCGTATATCTTGTATAGCTCTTCTCTGCTCAACTCGCCACGCAAGAATACATGGGCATTCGCCAAGATTCCTCTCGAGCCAGGAAAGACTTGGGGTGTGAAGTGGACTCTTACATCTTCTTGCAGTTTTCGGAGCTCTTGGATTATCTCGTAGTAGTGGCGGTGATCTGTTACTTTGTAAACCACTACTGATTCATGAAGATTCGGATAGTGTGTAAACTCAGAGGGACTCTCCCCAGCACCAGTTATCCCGCTCTTACAATCCAACACGGCATTATCTATGAGCTCGAGCTTTGCCAGAGGTGCAAGTGAAAGAATTGCAACAGTCGAGTAACAGCCAGGATTTGCGACTAGTTTCGCCTTTTTTATCTCCTCCCTATACAGCTCTGGAATTCCAAAAACTGCTTCAACGTAATGCAGATGCTTTTTACCATAAACCTTTTCGTAGACTTCCTTTGGCAGTCTGTAATCTGCGGACAGATCGACCACTTTGATGCCGAGTTCGAGGAGCTTTGGAACGTAGTTCATCGCTTCTCCATGCGGAACCGCTGTGAAAACGAGATCGCACTCCGAGAATTTCCTATCTTCGGGCTTACAAAACTCGAGATTGTAGAAACCTTTTAGGAATCTGTGAACTTCCCAAATCCTCTTGCCTTCGAATCTACGTGAGGAGGCTGCAAAAACTTCAACCTTTGGGTGAAACGCTAAGAGTCTCAACAGCTCTGATCCAGTGTAACCGCTTGCCCCGATTATTCCGATTTTCATGAAAAGCATTCGAGTTCCGAAATATAGTTTTTTCCAAAGTTCAAATGAGTTCCCTTCTCGAAAGCATTGCCAGCATTCCTAAGTTCCCAAAGATCATTGGATCCCCCTTAGGCTCCTCGTAATCAAAAAACTCCGCATTTGGGCCTGTTGCGATCACGTTTTTTATCTCAATCAGCTCCCCAACATAGCATCCATGTCCCATGTCGTTCAGAACATATTCGTTGTCTATTTCTCCCCTCAGGAACTTTGAGAACAGATCCTTGACATAATCTTTTCCTTTTCTCCGAAGAACGTTCGTATGGTGCTCGATCAAAGCCCTTATCTCCCAGTCTTTGTCAACAACTGCCGCAGTTGTGTGGGAGTTTCCAAAGTTTATAAGCAGGGCTGGAAGCTTTGAAACGCTCGCCAATCCTGAGAGAATGGCAAAAGACGTATCGGTCACAAAGACATCGCCTTCTCTAAAATCTTTTATGCTCGAAACTGCATCACACATCCTGTTGAACTCCTTGGGCAGTTCTTTTTCACTGAAAAGCATTCTCTCCAAAAACTTCTCTTTCTCGATAACCTTTCTGAAGAGTTTGAACCTAAAGATTCTATTGCTTTCGTTCGGAGAGAAGCCATGATCTTGAACCGCTACCGCAAAAATCCTCGGCATAGGGACTTCGATTGACTCGAGAAGTTTGGAAAAAAATTCCATGTCCACGTCCGCAGTCTTTATCTTCTTCGCATTTGCATGCTCAGTGATCACGACACCCATTTCCCTAACCTTCTCGATATTATCGGAAAACGTGAGCGCGGATCTGAGGGTTGCGAAGACTTTGAAACCTCTTTCCACGTGTCTTAGTACTGCGTGTGTTATCGCTCCCCCTCCCATAGTGTAACCGTGGAGGAAAACGTCCTCTTTGCTCGACTCTATTTTCCTTGCGATTATTCGAGTTGGTGAGGGTAGAATTGCCTTTGGACAATTCCTCAAGTTCTCATCATTGAAGAGCACGAAGTCTTGTGTTGTCGAGCCAACGTCAAGTGTGAAGACAGACTCCATAAGCCAAGTTTGCAAACATCAGATAAATCTTATCAGATCCAACGAAACTTCGACGTTCGAGAAGTGCATGAAAGAAATTAAGCCAAGCAAGAAGACGATGTAGTTCACAGATTTGTTGTCGGATCTGAACAATTTCAGGGCATACTTCTTTTGTGAAAATGGGTATAGCGGGGCGAACTTTTGCTTTGTCATGAGGTCTGCGATTACGTGGAGTAAAACGCTCAAAAATGCGAGTATCGAAAGCAAAAATGAAGCCAACAAAACGTAGGATAAAACCGCAATAAGGAGTGCAAATGTTACATTGTGCGTGTATTTTCTGTGTTTAACCCTTAGAACGAGATCTATGTCTGGGAGCATCGCAAGTGCAATAGCAAAGAGAACGTAAGAGATAGGAAAAAACTTGAGCAATGGAGAGAGAAGAAGTAAGGAAAAGCCGAGGTGCCCCAATCTATTCATACCTCCACCTCGTTCCCCACTTCGTGTCGAGTAAAACGATACCCTTTTCTCGGAATTTTTCCCGTATTTTGTCCGCTTTTTCAAAATCTCCCGACTTTCTCGCAAACTCCCTCTCCCGCAAAAGCTCAACTTCTTCTTTCTTGAGAACTCTTATCCTTTTCCAGCCCTCAAAAAGACCAAGAACGCTGAAAAAGTTCAGCATCATTTCTAAGAAGCGCTCAAGGGTTTCGAGGTTGAAGTTGTGCAACTCTTTGTTGACAACGTTCGCATAGGTGTGAATCGTCGCAATCGCCTTTGGAGTGTTTAAATCGTCGTCCATCGCACTGATAAATTCGTTTTCGAAGCTTCTAAGATCAAAAGTTTTTGTTCTTTGGCAATCAAAAGTTTTGAGAAAAGCGATTTCCATGTCTACGTTTAGCAGAGAGTGCCTTAAGTACTCGTAAGCTTTTCGTGCTTTTTCGAGTTCCGTTTCACTGTAGTTCAGAGCACTTCTGTAATGCGCAGTCAGGAGAAAATATCTGAGAACCTCTCCGCGATGCTTCGCAATTGCATCCCGAATTCGCACTATGTTACCAAGACTTTTGCTCATTTTCTCGCCCGAGATCTTTAGAAAGTCGTTGTGCATCCAGATCTTCACAGGTTCTGTACCGAATAGAGCATAAGTTTGAGCCCTCTCGTTCTCGTGATGAGGAAAGATGAGATCTCTACCCCCTCCGTGGATCTCAAAGGGGACTCCAAGAAACTTCGACGACATTACTGAGCACTCTATATGCCATCCGGGTCTGCCAAGACCCCAAGGGGAATTGAAGTAGGCTTTAGCTATAAAGTCCTCTTCTTTTGCACTTTTCCAAAGGGCAAAGTCTTTAACGTCTTTTTTTCTCGGATCCGGCTCAATTCTATGCCGATTTAGCTCTTCAAGACTCTGCTTCGAAAGTTCGCCATATTTCTCGAAAGATGGGACGTGAAAATAGACTTCGTTGTCTACTTGATATGCGTGACCCTTCTCAAGTAGTTTCTCAATGAAGGACACAATCTCGGGAATGTTTTCAGTTACCCTCGGGCTGTAAGTTGGTTTTTTGACGTTAAGCGCCTTCATATCTTCTTCGAACTCAGCAATAAATCTCTCTGCGATCTCTTTCGCTGTTTTCCCCTCTTTTACAGCTCTTTTAATGATCTTGTCGTCTACGTCGGTGTAGTTTTGCACCAAAATAACCTCACGCCCTCTAAACTCGAGGTATCTGCGCAAGGTGTCGAAGACAACAGCGCTCCGTGCATGGCCGAGATGCGAGAAGTCGTAAGGCGTTATTCCACAAACGTAAATTCTGACTCTGTCTTCAAATAAAGGAACGAGAGAAGAAGTTCTTGTGTCAAAAAATCGCATAAAAATTAGATCTTCCCCTTCAGCAGTTCTGCACCTTTTTCAATCTCTATCCTTGTATCGGTCGGCAACTTCATCGAAGCCCTGCGAAACGCTTCTTTCGCAAATTCAAAGTGCTCAGCTTTCACCCAAATCGACATTATCTTCGTCCCGGGCCTCACCTGCGCCGCTCTCCCCACGGGACGCCCATAAGCAGCTCTCATTCCCTGAGAAACTCTGTCCGCTCCTGCACCAACTGCCATCTTGTGCTCTCTCAGAATGTGGTGCGGATAGATCCTAAGCTTCAACCTGTAGTTATTAGCACCAACCATCTTTGCGATGTATTTGTTTGCAATAACTCTCGCAGCTTCTAAGGCATTGTCCCTTATCTGCACTTCATCTTTTGCAACCAACGTTAACATCACAGGAAAATCAGCCTGTAAATTACCCATGTCAAACATCTTTACTCTCGTTCCCGGCGCACCATCAATGTATTCGATTCTCGTGTAAGGTCTCTTGACTCTTCTCCACATCCTTGCTGGTTTTCTTGCCATGCAAGCAGTCTGAGGGTTGCAAATAAAACTTTCTATGCAAAAGTTTTTAACATGGGAAGAGAAGTAATAATTACAATGAGAGTCAGCTCAGGTGTCTTTGGATTGGATGAAATACTCGATGGTGGTTTTATCAAGAACACTGTAAACGCTGTCCTTGGCGCTACTGGTTGCGGAAAAACGATTTTCTGCCTTAATTTCATATTAGAAGGGCTTGAAAATGGTGAAAAGTGCGCCTATGTTTCCTTCGACCTTGAAACCGAGGATTTTTTGAGAATCGCGGAATCGATGAGATGGGATCTTCGCAAGGATGTGGAGAACAAAAAGCTAAAGATTGCGCACTTCTACGCAGAGGAGAGCACTATAATCAACGAGGAACTCTTTAGGATAATTGAAAAATTTGATCGAGTCGTAATCGACTCTTTTTCCCCGCTTGTCGTGTCCATGGATTCAAAAGCCAGGGGCGAGATAAACTGGTTCTTCAAGAACATGCGTAAGAGCTCCACATCGCTTATAACTATCGAAGAGCCACTCATGGGTTTCGATGTTGAATCAAACCTCTTACTCTACCTTGTGGACAGCGTCGTGTCTTTGAAAACAACTGGATATAGTGAACCCTTTGGAAGGACGCTTAGAGTTATAAAACACCGTATGTCCTCGCATGCAGAAGGTATTTTCCCCTATTCTATCGTTGAGGGTGTTGGCATTGTTGTAGAGATAAAAAGGTGTGAAGGCTTTGAAGTCGAAAACCTTGGACTTTCACAGAAGGCAATGGAAAAAGTTCGCAGACTTTGCAAAGAGGGCTATCTTACGAAAGAAGACGTGGAGAAAATAAAAAGGAGAATAAAATGCTCGAGTTTCTGAAAGATAGTGTTGAAAGATTTCTAGCTGATCCGAGTGTTGTTGTTTCTGCGGTGTATAGAATAGATGGTGCACCTATAGTTGCGAGGATAAAGGAGAGAAAATACCTTCAATTACTGCAATTTTTTGAAGAACAAACGAAGGCGATTTTCCAACTCATCTTAGACGAAAGCTTGAAGAGCGCCGAACTCAAAACAATGGATTACACAATACTTCTATCCCCTCTATCGAGAACGCTCGTGCTTGTACTCGTTTCGACAAGCGAGGCATCGATTTATAAGCTAAAGATAGAGGCCGAATCCTTACGGGGCTCTTTAAATGTTTGAAATCCATTATACCTCAAAGACAAAAGCCGAAAGTGCGGTTGATGAAATAAAGAAATCCCTAAGCATAGAACCGAATCTGGCGATATTCTTCCTTGCCGGAAATCTGAGTAAAAGTCCTGAAAAGGTTAGATTGAATTGCAATTCTATTTGTGTTCCAGTTGAGGGAATAATAACTCCAAAGGGTATCTGGAGCACTGGAGTCCTTGCTTTAGCAATCGATTCTGAAGCTTGGGTTCAAAGCTTCGAGGGAGATGCAAGCAACGTTTATCAAAAGCTGAGAGAAGCGAAGAAGGGAGAATTTAATCTGCTGATATATCCACTTCTGTTCTTTAAAAATCGTATTCAGCTAATAAGGATTTTATTAAAGTTAAAAAGAACTTCTGAAATTGAAAAGGTTTCGAGGATATTTGAAGAAACGATATATCCGATGAACACTATGCTGAGAGCATTCAGAGATGAAGAAAAAACTGCGGTTGCGATGAATCTGTTTCCATTGGAGTTTGGTGTTGGAATCCCAAAAATTTCTCTGAACGGTAAAGTTCTGGGCAGAAAAGTTCTATGTGTTTCTTTTAAGGAAAAACTCGACTGCGAGTTTACAGACGCTTTTCCAGAGAGAGGAAAGAGCTTTGAAGAAACTGCAGAAATTCTTGCCAATGAGCTCGTCAACGCTAAGAAAGTTTCCATTGTGAAAAAGGGTATAGCGATAAAGGAGATCGATGGAATGAGCGTTAGAGAATTTTTAAGGAAGCAAGGTCTCATAATGAGGGAAAACGTTGAAAAAGACTTGAGCAGAGAAAAGTTTTTTGGCGCTACACCTTATGTGCTTTGCCTAATAAGCAAAGAGACCCATGGCTCTTCTGCGCTGGGATTGATGGACTACGATCTGAAGTTCTATCCATCTTTTTTCGACACCGATGTTTTTTACGATAAGGCGTTGTTTGCTGGAGAATTCATAAGAAGGGGCATAGAGAGAGTACTCGAAGAAGTTCACGAAGCTGATTTTGCTATAATCGACCAGAACTTCATGCTGATGTTTGAAGAACGAATCGTGGAAATCTCAAAAATTCTTAATGGCTACGGAGTCATTACTCTTTCCTCATACACAGGAAAATTAAGCAAGAATTTCATGAGCGAAATCGAGAGAAATGTTTGTGCAAACACAACAGAAACCATGCTCTTTCTAAAATTTAAGTGAGAGGATCGAGAGCAGAGCGAAGGTAATTGGATAACTCAACGCATATATTCTTATCGCGTTGAAAGTTTCAACACTTAATTCCCAGTTGCGCTTTTTTATTGAAAAAATAGAATATAGAACTGGTATCAATATAAAAGCCGTGAACATTGACCGAGTTGGGAGAAGAGATAAGAAAGATAAAATTGGAACGAGTAAAATCACCGAAACCAATACTGAAGCAGAAATCTTGAAGAGAGTTCGCGGAGAAAGGACTACTGCAAGTGTTTTGTAACCAGCGATTGTGTCCGAGGTTATGTCCTTAAGATCTTTCAGCAGAACACCTGATAAGTAGAGGGAAGCGAAAATCAAGGAAAAGACCAAGGCAGTCGTTGAAAATGGAGCAAAAAAAGTCCAAAGTAACGCTGGAAAACCTGGCGTCACAATTAAATATGTCAAAAGCTCGGTTCTGTAGTCTTCTTTTAACCTTTTAAACTTTTTGCCAAACAACTGCTTGTCCGAATAAATCCACGTCAAGAGAGCGCAAATAAGGAAAAGTGGGATTGAAATAGAGTCTTTGGAGAAGAGCAAAATTGAAGCAGAAAGAAAATAAAATAGAATCGAAAAAATCGTTGCTTCTTTTCTTCTATTGATCAAAAAAGTTGCATGTTTTCTTCCATCTCTCGCATCGTCTTCCGCATCGTTTAAATGATTCCAGAGATTTGCAGCGGTAAAGAAAAAGAAACAAAAGATATAAGATAACAGAAATTCAAGAATTCCAGAGTTTGAAAGCGAAAAGGCTAAAAAAGAGGCTAAAGGCAAAGGATACGCCACGTTCACGGGTTTTGCTCCAATATTTAAAAATATTTTTAGGCTGCAAATATCTTTACCTTCTTGAAAACTTCCTCCGCCTTCTTTTTGTCC
>Ga0209080_1000758_pt1 | contig 19209 bp, 19 predicted proteins | sample JNZ110809AmetaG_FD_184123 | JGI IMG/M metagenome (GOLD analysis project Ga0209080, IMG submission 184123) | Hot spring microbial communities from Jinze hot spring, China to study Microbial Dark Matter (Phase II) - JNZ 110809A (SPAdes) (version 3) ...
ATGGTTTGGGATACTGTGTTAAATGCGGTCTCTCATATCCAGTAGTATATGATAGGTGTCCAGTACATGGAACTAAGCTGAAGAGTAAGCCTAGAAAATAACCAGAAAGCCGCTTCACAGTATTCTTTTTCTGTTTTAGTCTTTGATATATTGTTGAGTTGTTTTGTTTATGTTGGTTTTGCGAGTTTTACGATGTGGCTGTCTTTCGGTGTTTTTAGATGTTCTGCTACGACTTTGCATTTCGCTTTTAGTATGTAGGTTATCGGCTTATTTATGATGTATTCTATCTCTGTTATGGATTCATAGTTTCCCTGCCCTTTAGCTATGATTAGATCTACTTCTTTAAGTTTTTGCAGAAATTCTTTTGAACATTCTTCTAGCACTATTCCTACTGAGTCGCTTCCTGTTGTAATTATTTCTGCAACTTCGCTGAGTTTAACTTGTTCTACATCTTCGAGTGTAGCATCATTTAAGACAGGGCCAGACTTTACGGCGGCATAGATCTTGACTGGATATCTTTCTGTAATTATCTCCATGAAGAATTTATCAAATACTATTTCACCAGAGTTATCAAGAAGATATAGTATCTTCTCTATTTTTGGAAGTAGGTCGAGAAGCTTATCTGTATCATCTATGTTTAGTGAACTTCTTGATAAACATGTTTTTAGCTGAGAGGCGAGATTATCTAAGGTTACTTCATACCCTTCAACTTCGAAGTCTATAGCGTTCCCACATATAGTAGCTAGAACTATGAATCTAAAACCTTCAGTAGATTCTCTTTTCTCAAATTCTTCTCTTAGAATTGGTGTTAAGTTTAATGCAAGTTTATTCGATTCTCTTTTCAACGTCCTGAATGGGTCTCTGTTTCCAGTTACTCTAGTAACTATTCTAAAAGCATTTGTATGGAGAAGGTTTGGTGTTAGGTTTGAGTTGGATTGGTTTCTGCTCAACCATTCTAGTACTTCTCCTAATGCTTTTTCTCTCAACTCGATTTTATCGGTTGCTCTAACAGCTATATCGTATGCTGCTCTAACAGTACAAGGTATGCAAAGTGTATCCCTCTTCATCAAGATTGATATTTCTCCCCCACTCTATAAACTTGGAGTAATGGCTGAGGCTTAGATACTCATAATAGTGGTTTATTGGATGAGAAGAGTAGGCTGCTTTGAATATGTTTTAGAAAAACAGTTATTAACTATCTAGTTATATCGTACCATAGATGAGTAGAAGTCTTAAGGGTAGGAAGAGTAGTTCATCACGTTTACCTATAGAGGATATTGAGTATGTTGAAGATTTCGGTAGGCTTATTCGTGATGCTAGAGAGAAGATGGGTTTAACTCAAGAAGAGCTTGCAAACCAGTTGAATGAAAGAGTTACGATAATAAAGAAGATAGAAGCAGGAGAGTTTAAGCCAAGCATAGAGCTGGCTAGAAGAATCGAGAAGCTGCTCAAAATCAAAATAATTGTTCCATCAATAGAAGAAGACTTGACTGAAATATCTAAGTATTTAGAAAAGAAGAAGGCTGGGGGAGTAACTCTCGGCGAACTATTAGGAGAAGATAAAGAAAAGAGTAAACGTTAACCATTTTTACATAGAGAGTTTTTATGTTAGCATGCACCACTATTGATAAGGGAAGAAGATAGTTGAAAGTAGCCATAGTTCACAGAGTTAATCCAGGAGAAGAAGATAATTTAGAAGAGCTTGCAGAGCTTTGCCGTACAGCTGGTTACGAAGTAGTATACAAGCTTAAGCAGGTTAGACTACCTCATCCCGAATACAATATCGGTCCAGGGAAGGTTGAAGAATTGAGAGAAGCTGTAAGAAAGCTGACAGTTGATAAAGTTGTCTTTGAAAATGAGTTGAAGCCTGTCCAAGAATATAATCTCGCTAAAAAGCTTGGTGTACAAGTCATAACTAGAACCCAGCTCATACTAGAGATATTCTCTATGCATGCTCACAGTCTTGAAGCTAAGTTGCAGATAAAACTGGCAGAATTGAAGTATGAGCTTTCGAGAGCTAAGGAGAAAGTTAGACTCGCTAAGAAAGGTGAGCAACCTGGTTTCCACGGTCTCGGTGCGTATGAAGCAGACGTCTACTATGATGAAATACATAGAAGGATAGTCTCCATAACTAAGAAGCTTGAAGCAGTAAAGAAGCATATGGATTTGATTAGATTGGAGAGGAAGAAGATAGGTTTACCGATAATCTCGCTAACAGGATACACGAATGCAGGTAAATCTACGTTATTTAATCTACTAGCGAGAGAAAGCGTTGAGGTAGATTCTAAACTATTCACAACACTTACACCTACTACTAGAATTGTTAGACTTGGAGGTAAGCCTGTCTTTCTCTCAGATACAGTAGGGTTCATAAAGAATCTTCCAACACAGCTGGTTGAAGCTTTCTACGCTACTCTCAGAGAGATCGCTCTCTCAGACCTAATATTCTTAGTGGTAGATATTTCAGAACCTCTCGAGGTTGTTAGAAGAAAGCTTGACACCTCTCTCGAAACGTTAAATAATATTGGAGCCTTCAATGTTCCAAAAATAATAGTCTTTAACAAGATAGATCTAGCAGATTCTATAGATCTAAACTCAAAGATAGATTCTCTAAAGATTAGCATGCCCTGGGTTGCTGTATCTGCTAGGTATGGTTGGAATATTGAGAAGCTGGAGAAGGCTGTCTCAAGTATGTTAAGAGATTTTGTCAGGATTAATGTAAACATACCGTATAGTGAATCTCTAAGTAAGCTTCTAAAAGAATTATATGATAAATCTAAAGTGATAAATATTGAATATGGGGAAGAATATGTCTCGATAGATGCTGAGACGACATTAGAGCTGGCTGAAAAACTTAGGAAAACATCTCTACAATACAAATTCAAATACATGTAACATACACTAGAAAAATTAACACTCATTTTAAAGAGAATATTAATTTAGAGCTATTGTAGGTTTATTTATCTGGATAATGTTCTTAGAGGATTTAGAAGCTCTACGCATTGTTAGGAAGATAGCTGATTACCAGTTTGGTAGAGGTGTAGGTGAGAAACTATTCCCAGAAGGATGTGTTGTCGTGAGATCCAAGAAGACTGGTAGACCTAAATACATTTACTTAGATGGGAAGATCTTAGCAACAGTCAGGAGTAGTGATGGATTCATGGCTCTAACTATTCATGGTGGTTTAAGATTGTCTGAAATCTTGGATTACCCTAAATTTAGAATAGTGGTTTACGAGAAATATGTAGAGAGAATTTTGGAGATGGAGATAGTTAGGTCGAGGTGGGTTAAGATTATAGATAGTGAGATAGTACCTAACGATGAAGTAATGGTATGTTGTGAAGAAGGTGAACTTGTCGGTGTTGGGAAAGCTATAGTTTCTGCCCAGACAATCTCATCTTCCAATAATATTGTGGTAGCTAAGATTAGACATAAGGTAGAGAAAGAACATACCCATAAGAAAACTGTTTAGATAGTAACTTCCAACATGTTTTAAATATGCTCAGTAAATGTTTTATCTAAGTTCTTATGATTGTAACAGTTGATGAAGAAGATTCCTCCCAGAGTTTTAAGAAGAATGCAAGCAAGAATGCTTGGAAATCTTGGTTTAGATTTAAAAGAAGTACAGGGTGTAGAAGAAGTAGTTATAAAAATGCAGGATAAGGATATCAAGATAAAGAGTCCAGCCGTATTAATGATGAAGCTTGAAGGTGAAGTGATATACCAGATTGTTGGTGGAGAAGTTAGTGAAGAACAAAGAATCGTAGAGGAGGTTGTGGAGGAAGGCTATACTCCTTCAGATGAAGATGTATTTCTAGTGTCTAGTCAAGCAGGTGTTTCTGAAGATGAAGCTAGGAGAGCACTAATAGAAGCTGGTGGAGATCTAGCTAAAGCAATACTACTATTAAAATCTAGGAAAACTTAACTTCGTTCATCGAGGACTAGTATATATGGGTTTCCAATTTTCTCTAGATAGCTCATTATAATGTTGGCGTCTTCAATAATCTTCTTCTTTCTACCTCTCAGCATTACTACATGTCCTCCATCTACATTTGACAATATCCTAGATTCTAGGTATGCTCTATCTTCAATTTTCTTAAATTTCTCATCTGGCGGTATGGCCATGTAGCTATATTTATCTTGATTTCTCTCTTTACCAATATTGAACCTCCTATTCGTGGCGAGCATCATTCTATATGCTGAGCTTTTTGGAGATCTAGATGAAACATAGATCCTACATCCTTCTTCTGAATAATCTTTAATAGTATTCTTTATTAATGCGAATAATCTATCAATGAATACATGTAACTCTTTAGATATATTTAGTATTTGGTTGTATCCGAACATGGTTTTAAGAGTTTCCATTAGACTGCAGACTGAAACTATGTAGATAACGTTTCCATCACCCTCTTCTTTTCGAATCTTCTTAGACAGACTTGTCTTTTTCACTAGAACAGTTAAGCAGCGTGTTAGGATGTTAACCAGATTATTGTAGAAGACGTCTAGATCTTTCCCTGACTCTAACGCTAGTGCTAGTAAGTTTATCGTCAGTACTATGTGGAGGCTTGTACTTGATTTCTCTACAGGCATCTTAAAACCATAGAATGTAGAATCTATTAAATTAGTTACATTATATCGTAAATTAATCTCTTTCGAGATATCCTCTAGCTGAATCAGGTTTCTATAGTATGGTTTATCCACCTGTATAACCATCCTAAATCTATCGATCTTCTCAGAATTCTTCACCATCCACGAAAGATCTCTACAACTATTCAGTAGATCATCCATATTTACGGTTACACTTACTATACGATTCTTCATCAAAGCTTTCTTACATAGATTTAAAGCGATCTTGAAAGCATTCTTTAAAGATCCCTCTCTAGCAGCTTTCATATTAATTTCATGTTTAATGTTGAGCATATTTGACGCTATCTCTATCTGCAGTTCTTCATTCTCTTCTTCTGTAAGCGGTGTTAGATAACTTCGAGAAACAACTCCAGTAAACCACGTACTTATTGGATAAAAGTCTACTATACCTGTAACATGCATTGTAGCTATATCTCTAGGCAAAACATCTATCATAACGTATTCTCTCATTATGGCTTCAGTTGCTTTCTCCATAAATTCTCTCATATCCCCGTTCTTGAAAGATTCTTCTAGTTGCTTCGAGACATCATATACTGGTAGGCCTACTCTAGAAAGTCTATACCTATACTTCTCCATACCCATATCCAGAAGAACAGTGTTTACTAATTCTCTGATAAGTGAGGATGTAAGATACTCTATTTTAAGGGTTTGAAGTTTTTCTTCAGCTATCGTTGCAACTTCTTTTGCAAGTCTGGGCGGTATTCCAGCTTCTCTTACCAGAGAATCCACAATCTTCCTCTTATCAAATGGTTCGATGACCCCATCACTTCTCCAAACCATCATTACATTCTTTAATCCAAGATTCTTCTCAAGCTTCTCCAAAAAATCTAAAACAACCAACCCCTCTCTTGAAATCACATATTTTCCAGAATCTTTGTCTAATTCTATTAAACCAGATGTCTGTAGCTTCTTTAAGTGGTATGAGAATTTACCTGCATCTCTATTTTTATCTAATCCCAGATTTTCCATAAGCTCTATGTATCCAAGCTTTTTCTTACTTAGTAGTTTAAGAATTTCTAAACGTATTGGAGAAGCTAGACACTCTAGAACGCTGTCAAGGTTTCTATGTTCTTCTACAACCATTTACAATTATCTAGAAAACAAATTAATCTAAAAACATTGGTAGAATCTATCTCGAAAGTATTATCTAGATATTCTAAACCTAGCTACTCTGAGACGATATCTTTTTAGGTATAGATGAACCAATAGTCTTTCAGAACATGGATACAGAATCTCAGGATCTTCTAAAATCAATCATTGAAGATAGGGAACATGGATCTACACAGATAGCTTTAAACTTGCTTAACTATATTTCAGAGAAACTTCATAATGTAGAGATTCCCTATCTTGTAGGCTTCCTTGAAGATCTTGAGAGAAAAGTTATGGAGCGTAGATCGCTTATACTCCCATCAAACATTTTACATATATTTAAAGAGAATGTTAAGGCTCTGAGTAAACTAGGCATAGAGATCGGTATTGAAAAGATAGTGTCCATGATAAGAGAATCCTATATCAATGCTTTAAACACTGCTGTAAAGAATGCTGTAGATCTCCTAGAAGATTTCAAGAAGATATTCACTTTAAGCTATAGCTCACAAGTCTTTAAGATTCTTGTAAATCTTAGAGAAGTGGATGTATACATTGTTCCTGGATGGCCTGTTATGGACGGATTAAAGATGTATAGAGAACTAGCTTTAAAAAATATCAATGTAAAGCTTTATCCAGATCTATCTATTGGTGAAGCAGTTACTAAATGTGATCTAGTTTTACTTGGATCCGATGCCGTGTTATCAGATTCTTCTCTAGTTAATAGAACTGGGTCTAGAGTTGCAGCTATGATTGCTAAAGAGAATGAACTCGACGTGTATTCTGTGACAGATAGTTTGAAACTAGATTTTAGAAGTCTTTGGATTCCTGAGACATGGGTTATCGAAGATAATGTTAAACTTGAATTCGAGATATTTGAAGTTGTTGAAGATAAGTTTGTAGATGGTTATATTTCGGAGATGGGTTTAGATCATCCTGAGATGTTTGTAGAGAAATCGTTAGAGAAGCTTAAAGATTTCTGGCTAAGAATATATGAGAAAATCTAGGTAATCTTCAACCGCGTTCATCTACTTCTTTAATTCTTTCTCTGTATCTCTCCGTTTAACAGCTTTATCAAATACCAGCCAGTTTCTATACCATTCTTCATTTTCTTTTTTGAGGAGTTCTAGAATCCATGCTGTAAGATCTTTCGCATTGACTTTCTCCAGCTTCTTCTCCAGTATCCTCGCTTCAACTATCTTAGCAATATTTCTAGCAATTTCTGGTGTTGCCCCAGCCTTAAGACAGCTAACGACAATTTTCTCAACAATAAATTCTTCTTCACTTCCATCTCTCTTAACAACCTTAACCATTAGACACCATATCTACTATAATTTTAAGAATATATAAGATTTCTCACTAATCCTAAGTAAATACTACATCTCGATGTTTACTATTTTACTGGATCTAGGGATTTCTGTGGAGACTAGGTGTATTTCTTATTGTTATTCTATTAAGCTATCCCAGAAGTCTAATTCGTATTTCTGTATTGTTTTCGCTATGAATAGGTACCTACCCCAATCACAGTATCTTTCAGCTATTTTCTCCGCTATATCTTCAATTTCATTGAATGGTCCAGAGAATAATTCAAAGAACTTTGTAGATTTTATCCCTATTTTTCTAGCATTTTCACCTAGCTTTCTCACGTTCTCACTCCATACAGGTATGTTTACTACTAGAGCTACTGCTGAATCTCCAGGAGTACCGTTTAAAGCTAGCCAAGAAAGGAAATGCGTGTAAGATATGGCTTTAGGGTTGAGTTTGCTGTAGTCGAAAGAGATATTGAGTTCTTCCGCTAGTTTGAGAATTTCATTGTATGCATTGTAATCTCCATTTACGAGTATCTTAAAGAAGTCTAGTTCTAGTTTATCTCTACATCTAGAAAGCATTATGGAGAGAGATCTAAGATCATGTGGGATTATGTATAATTGATTGTAGATAAATTTCTCTAAAACTTCTCTACTAAGTTCTTTCAAAGAAGGGTGATTCAAGATCTTCTCATTTATCTCTGAAAGCTCTATTCTAAGCTTCTCTATTAAACTGGCCATTTCTCTTCACGGTATGCTGCATCCCAGAATATATATTCATATCTTGATGCGAGCTTAAAGAATGGTATCATCTCTTCTATTGTGAGAGGAGAAGAATCTACTTCTGTTATGAAGATTTTTACAAGTTCTGCATATTCATCGCTTAGATATACTGACGCCCATTTCTTATAAATCTCCACATTGTTTTTTGATAGTTTCTCTTTATGTGTGAGGGCTATTTCTCGGTATGTCCAGAAACATGGTAGGAGCGCCGACATTATTCTCCAGTAATCATGTGTGTAACATGTTGTTAGTAGGAAGTTCATGTAAGCTATATTTGTGGGGTTAGGCTCAATCTTCACAACCTCATCTATAGACAAACCTAGGCTAGAAAGAAGTTCTTCATAATTCGCCATCTCAACTGTGATTGTTTTGTATGCAAGTTCTAGAGCTAATTTTGTACGAGCTAGATCAGGTGCTTTCACAGACATTATACTCAAAACCTTCGTCATACTGACGAGGTAATTGTAATCTTGTATAGCATAGTATTTGAATTTCGATATCGGTAACGTGCCTGAGTAGAGTTCTAGGACGAAGGGGTGCTGAAGAATCTTCAACCAAACTTCATCTACAATTTCTCTAAGTTTCTTAGATTTACTCAAGCTAAACCACCCACCTGTTAGAATATTGTGGAGAAAGTATAAAGGGATTAATCTACTTAAAGCTCGGTCTTCTTGATAATAGTTTTGGAAGTGTTAATGGTTTGAATGGTTTATCTTTAATCCGCTCCTTAACGTGTTCTATCAATTCTTCAAGCGTCATCTCTATTATCTTTCCCTGTTCTCTAACTCTTACTGGAAGTATTCCTCTCTCCTTCTCTTTATCGCCATACACGATTATGTACGGTATCCACTCGCTTTCTCCATCTCTAATCTTCTTATCAACAGATTCTCCTCTATCATCAACATCAACTCTTATTTTATTCTTCTCTAATTCTTCCATTAATCTTATAGCATCTTGGAGGTTCCTTTCAGCTACAGGTATTATTCTTACCTGTGTTGGTGATAGCCAGACTGGTAGCATGGGTTTCTCACCTTTCTGCATCTTCATGTATGCTTTCTCCAGCAGAGCGTAGACTACCCTTTCTATCGCACCACTTGGAGAACAATGCAGTATTATTGGATACTTCTCTACACCATCTTCATCTACATACGTTATACCATACTGTCTAGCATTCTCAACATCTATCTGATCTGTCGATAGGGCCGCAGCCTTCTTCTGGGTATCTATAAAGTTTAGCTCCCATTTCAAGATGAAGTAGAAGAATCTTTCTTCCCACATCTCCGCTAAGACTGGTTTTCCAAATTGTCTGATGAGCTCGAATACGAATTCTCTGTTTTCTTCAAAGAAGTCTTTCGTAAATCTTATCGCCATCTCAACATCTTCCCGAGTGATTCCAGCTCCTTCTAAAACCTCTAAACTTAATTTCAGTCTTCTCTTCATCTCTTCTTTCGCCTGCTGTAGATCTCTACAGAATGCATGTGCATCAGGCATGGTGAAAGCTCTAAGCCTCCTTAAACCCGCTAGCTCTCCACTCTTCTCTCTCCTAAAACTGTATCTAGTTAATTCGTAAAGCCAGAAAGGTAGATGTTTATAAGATATCACCATGTCTTTAGCCATCAAGAACTGGCCGAAACATGCTGCAAATCTTAGGAAGTATTCTTTCTCTTCTGTCTTGATTAGGTATTGTCTAGCTGGAAATCTATGTAGATATTTTTCGAGGCTCGGGTGATGTAGATCATACATTATTGGTGTTTCAACTTCTATCCCACCATACTCTATAACCTTCTCTGTAACATACTGTTCTAGTAGAGATTTTATCAACCTACCCTTAGCTAGCCAACGCATATTTCCAGGATCGCTCGCATTTTCATAATCTGCTATCTCGAGCTTCTTCATCAACTGAACGTGGGGAGGCTGCTCGATAACTGCACGAGATTTAGCTATCTCATATCTTGTAAGATACTCTAAATTCTCATATCCTCTGAAATCGAAACTCTCTACGGGAACCATCTCTCCGCTAGGTGTTAGGATAAACCAATAGGACTTCAGCTTCTCTTCCATTAAGAGTGCTGTTGATACTGGCTCGCTAGTAGTACGTATCCTGCCACCAGCTCCATAACTTCTTAACTGTTCTGCTAGAGGATGCCCTTTAACAGATACTACTAAACGTTTATTCCAACCGAAAGGTGCAGAATATACTTCAAGATTCCTAGAAACGAATTCTTCCCTAATCTTCTTTAGGATAGATAATGCTTTTTGGGGTGGTGCTAGCTCTGTACTTAGATGAGCATAAGGGTAGACTACTAGTTTACTTACTTTTAGTTTATCTACAAACTGAGCTACATCTTTAACCAGTTCATCAACAATATTTTCCTCATCCTCCTTCTCTACACATACGAGAAGTAAGAGGGCGTCCTCAATTCTATTGACCTTCCTATCAGCTTCTTCATACACACTGCTCTCAACCTGTATTGGCTCATATTCAACGAAATCAACATGGAGCTGAAGTATCTTCAATACAATTGCACCTAGCTTTAAACGAGTAGAAAATAATCTTTAAACTTTTCTTGTAACTCTATACTGAAAAACTCGTTAAGAGAAGGTTTGAAAATCCTGGAGATCCAGAGATGTATTGAGGTAACGTGGAAGTACTAGATTTCCTGAGAGAAGTTTTTTAACTAGCCCGCATCTAGATATTCTAGCTAGAATTTTAGTTGATATAGAAGTTCAATTCTATGTATCTGGGTGGTCATGGATGAAAGAAGAGATTGGTAGGATTGTTGTAAAGACTGCTGGTAGAGAAGCATCTAGGAAATGTGTTATAGTGTCTGTGATAGATAAAAACTTCGTCGTCGTTACCGGCCCTAAAACTCTAACAGGTGTTAGAAGAAGGAAAGTGAATATTGCTCATCTAGCTTTTACACCCTACAGGATCAACATACCTGAAAATGCGAGCGATGAAGAAGTATTGAAAGCATTAGAAGAAGCTAAACTTTTAGAATATATGCGTCAATCAGTTAAGGTTACTCCAACCGCTTTACCACCAACTTAACAAGTATTTGAAAACATGGATTAGAATAACGTAAACTCATCTTCACTGGATTATGAAGTAACACTATATCTAACACCTAGTATACCTTTTTTATAGAGCATGGTGGATGTCGGTAAGCCTCCCTGGAAGATTAAATCTAGGATTCTTGTTAAGATCGATGCTGAAAGTGATCCATCTTATGGAGAAGACCCATTCAATAGATCTCTAGATAGATTGCTTAAGCTTGGAGTTGTTAATCTAGATAAACCACGTGGACCAACCAGCCACGACGTAGCTTCACAAGTTAAAATTCTGCTTTCAGCTGAGAAAGCAGGTATAGGTGGTACACTTGATCCAGCTGTTTCAGGTGTTCTCCCAATACTTCTGAATGATGCAACTAAATGTGCAGGCGTTGTTATGAGCAGTGGTAAAGAATACATATGTGTAATGAGGCTACATGGAGAAGTCTCTGATTCTGAGATTGAAGAAGCTGTAAGATTATTTACTGGAGACATATACCAGGTTCCACCAGTTAGATCTAGCGTAGCTAGATCTGTTAGAATTAGAACAATATACGAGATGGAGATTCTTGAAAGAGAAGGTAGAGACGTTCTACTTAGAATAGCTTGCTCAGGTGGAACATACATTAGGAAGCTTTGTTACGATATCGGTCTATATCTAGGTGTGGGCGCACATATGCAAGAACTTAGAAGAATACGTTCAGGCCCCTTCACGGAAGACAACGTAAAAACAATAATAGATATCTATGAAGCTCTGCAGTTATGGAAAGAAGAAGGAAATGAAAAACTTCTTAGGAAAATAGTTATGCCGGTCGAGGAGGCTGTTAGATATATCCCAAAGATATATCTACTCGATACAGCTATAGGAGCAGTATGTAATGGTGCAAACCTAGCTGTCTCAGGAATATCTAAACTTGAAGATACAGTACGGAAAGGTAAAACCGTTGCTTTAATGTCTCTTAAAGATGAACTCGTAGCACTTGGAATAGCTAGAATGGATGCAGAAGAAATTATGGAAGCAGATCACGGTATAGCGGTAGATGTAGAAAGAGTAGTCATGGATAAAAACCTTTACCCACCAATATGGAAAAGAGGAATACGGAAAACACCTAAATAACCCACAGCAAGACTAATTCTCAAAAAACACATTCTCTAAATCATAAATTTAAATCCATCTAAGATTTTAAAGAATATAGATGCGGCGGTACCCTAGCCAGGTAAGGGGCAGGCCTGGAGAATAAACTAGTTAGCCTGTGGCCCCTCTGGGCCTCGAGGGTTCAAATCCCTCCCGCCGCGTATGTATTATATATAGTGAGTGTGGGTAGACTAAAAAATATGGTGGGATTGTGGGGCATGTTATATTAGTCCACGTTTTTTGAGGTATTCTTCGAGTTGTCTCTGTTTTCTCTGTATAGTAAATCCAATCAGTCGATAGAACCTTAGTACATCTGACATTATAACATAAATACGATATACATCCTTCTTTGCAGTATATGTTTTCCCTCTTCTTCTGTCGAAGTGTATAGTCCAATCTAAACCTATTCACACTATACTACCAAACCATAAAGAGTGGAGGTGGTTAAGAATGCTTATTTGGACACTATCTCATATATCGTAGGATACACCAAACTTGAAGAATTTTTGAGGTGATTGAAGTATTGTGTTTTATATTCTTATTCCGAGAATCTCTAGTATGAATTTCAGTGAGACGTAGAGGAAGACTGCTCCAAAGATTGTTTTGATGAACCATGCTGGGACTTTTGGCACTAGCCGTGCACCTATCTGGGCTCCTATAGCTGTTCCAGCTCCGAGAGATAGTGCTGCAACTATATCCGCTACTCCTTGATATATCTTAAAGCTTCCAGAGATAACTGCCATGCTTATGAATGAAGTTAAAGATGTGCCTACAGCTATCTTCACAGGAGAGCCTAGAAGATATATAAATGATGGGACTAGAGCGTATCCTCCTCCGAGACCTACCACCCCCGTTAATACGCCTATGAAGAAGCCGAGCAAAGATTTTGCTAGAATTGTTCCAGGAACTATATTACCCACCTTCTCAACAGCCTTTCTACGGAAAACACCTTCATAGATCATTCTTATCGAGACATAAAGGAATGCTAAACCCAATATCAATTTCAGGAGCGGTAGTTGGAGGATTAGGTATTGGAAGATTTCTGAGCCTACGATTGCTCCTACGCCGCCTGAAACTGCTACTACTAGAGCTGTTTTATAATCAACATTCTTTATCTTAATGTGAGCTATGGATCCAGAAGAGGCTGTAATTATAACTGCTACAATCGTTGTCCCTATAGCGACTGGTAAACTATAGTTGTAGAGGAAGTAGAGTGCTGGAAGCATTATTACACAACCACCCGTTCCTAAAAAACCACCAATAATACCAGCAACTAGACCAAACAATATTAACGAAACTATGATTACGATATCCATCAGTACGTAATCTTAGTACGAATGATTTAAACCTTATTTTTCACATAAAGATGGGTCCAAATCTTGTTGCTGGAAGTTGATTAACGTTAATGGAGGTTTGGTAGGGTTTTCTGAGACTATGTTTAGTGTGTTCTCAACTAAATTTATCGCCCAGAGACTAAAGCATTGTGTATGCTTATTTTAGAAAACTACTAATGGATAGGTTGGGTATCCGTCCACCAATGGTTAGGCCATTCTCTAGTATTCTTCTAGATGTTCTCCTTGTTTGTAAGTGCTTCGTCTTAATAAATTAATTTTTATGTAAAGTTTTACTTTAGATTATATGCGATGACTTCTCTCCAAGATCTGTATAGAGTTGACTATGATTTGGATTCTCTAATCAGGGGAATAGTAGATTCTAGTAGAGGAATGATTGAAACTGTGATAGTGGTTTCTAGAGATTTATCTGTACTGACGTTAGAAGTAGGATGTAACGTATCTTTAGATGACCTTACGTCTGCAAGTGCAGTTATTATAAGTGCTTTTTCGAATATTCTTAGAGAAGCAGGTTTAAGTAGTTCTGAGAAGATTAGAATCCAGCTAGACGATAAGAGATACCTAATCATACAATCCTACATAGATTACTTCCTAATCTGTATAACTAGATCTAATGTAAGGCTAGGGTTCATAGATCTAGTTCTAGAATACTATAAACCTTTATTATATGAAGTTCTCTATTCTTCACATCATATAGTATTAGAAGAAGATAGCTTCACAGAGATAATCCATGAAAACGAGTAACATGTTTATGCAAACGTTGGATTAGGAGTTATAGATTCTATTCTAGATTACTACGCTTTAAAATAAGTAAAACATTTGAGAGATTTAAACAATGATGTTCTAGGCTAATTTATAATTTTAGACAACATACAGAAAAAGGTGTAGATACTAATTTTTAATTTACTAGGGACCAGATGCTTCGCATAATAGTAGAGGATAGATTTGCCCCTCTAATATTTCGGTTAGGTTTACTCGACATAATATGATTTCACCTATTATAGAGGGTACTTCAAATCCAGAAGGTCCAGAATATGATCTACCTGAAATTTCAGTTGTCGCGTTAGATAGTTCAATTCGGTATGTTATGGAGCCGCCAAATTTAATAGCGTTACCGCCTGCATCATCTTTTACAGTTATTTGAAGAACGTCAAAATATGTTTCGCCAGGTAGGATTCTACTAATTTTCTTTGTAGATGTGAAGTCTTGTTCAAGATTAAGTCCAGAGAGACTTACAGCTATTTTTATCTCTACATCTCTTAATGGCTCAGACTGGTTTCCAAGAGAGACCGCGTATGGTATGTCTATTGTTTCTGTTTCTCCTTTCATAATGACTGTGACGTAATTGGGTATTGTTGATCTCAGTCTAAGAGGAATCTTTTCTAATGATGGAGGTTGATGGTATGCGTCAAGCCTCACTACAATATCGTTGAGTATTTCTATAGGTTGTGTTCTATAGAATGAGACTAACTGTTTATTCATGTAATCGTACACTCTTATAGATATAGTATAGTTTCCAGGCGCTACCATAAACGTTATCACAGCATCTCTATCTAAGGATGTTTGGGGTATGAGTTCGTGGGTTCCAAAAGCTTGACATACTTGTTCAATATTCTCAGATACACAACCGTATTCTCCAACGATCTCCACTTTAACTTCGTATTTGTAACCTACAGTCATATTTTTTACTAAGATGGCGAGCGTATAGGGAAGATTTCTTAATCCTATAGTATTCTTAGATACGAAGCTGTTTCCTCTTAATGTTATGAACTTAACTCGGACAGTATCATCAACACCTGGATTAAATGCGATTCTCAAATTATCTATTACCACCCTCTGACCAGGAATGATAATCCAGCTTCCTTCTCTTACTAATAACCCGTATCTATAGCTTTCTATGTATATCGTGGGGATCGATGCTGAAAGTATTCCCGGATTAAATACTACTGCACATATTTCTAGCTCAGATGTTCCCCACCCCCCACAGATTGTTGTGTATACTTCTAGCCTTTCGTTAAGCCTCTCCAACTCATATTGAAGTCTCCTATTTGCTTCTTGCATAAATAGTGTTTGTAGACTCTGCATATAGAGAAAGAGTGGGATAATTATTGCAAATACTATTGTTAATGCTATTGCTGTTCCAATTATTGCAGATATAGCCTTCTTATTTCTCTTCATTCTCATCCACCTGATTCACATACTGTCGAAGTGTGGGTTATAGTTCTAGTTGTCGTGGTAGTTGCTGAAATAGTCGTTACAATGATTCGCGTAGCTGTTACTGGAATGGTTACAACTCTATATTCTGTCGTTGTAGCTGTGACTGGTTGATTAACTGTTTGAGTGCTGGTAGAAGTTGTCGTAGTTGTTCCACCTGTTATAGTTGTCGTAGTCCACCGTGTGGTAAGAGAAGTTGTTGTTCTTGTCGTCCATATAACGCTAGTTGTTGTTACATATCTTACAGTTCTTAATGTTGTAGTAGTTGTCGTCGTAATAGTTCTAGTTGTCGTGGATGTGCCTGTGGTTGCTGTGGTAGTTGTTGTTAAGGTTTGGATCACCGGTGTCGTTGTTTCAACAATAGTTGTAATTGTAGTCTCAGTTGTTGTAGTTCCAGAGTATGTTGTAGTGAGTGATATAACTGTTTCGGTCACGGTCGTAGTGAAGGTAGTTGTTGTAGTAACTGTCTCAGTCTTTCCTGAATACGATTGAGGAAGTAGACTGGTTAAACCTATAAATAAAGTAGATACTAAGATAATCAGCATGATATATCTCTCAAACTTTCTAAATTGCGTATTAACCATTCTTCCACCTCCTCCCGATAACATATATGAATGGTAGGAATACACTTAGTGAAAATAGTTGTTGGATTATATCTGTGGATTGGGTATGAGATGAAGAGGACGAACATACCGGTGTAGTTATGGTTTTCGTTGTGGTAGTTGTAACAGTTTCCGTGGAGTATACTGTTGATGTAGTTAATTTAGTGATTGTAGTTACAGTTGTGTAAGATGTTGTAGTGCTGGTTAGAGTTTGTGTTGTAACTGTAGTTAATCTTGTTGTAGTGACAGTTGCTGTCATTGTTCTGGTTGATGCAGGTATAGTGATTGTTGTAACCCTAGTGACTGTCGAAACCGTTGTAAATATTGAGGTGCTTGTCCTAGTAGTTGTAACAGTAACGGTAGCAGTATAACTTGTTCTTGTAACTGTTCTGGTGGTGGTTGTAGTTGTGGTTAATGTGGTTCTAGGCACAGTAGTAGTCCGAGTAATATAAGACGTAACAGTACTTGTAACAGTTCTAATTGAAGTCGTCGTCCGAGTATTGGTTATAGTTTTTTCTGGAACTGTTGTAGTCAAGAAAGAGGTCGAGGTCGTTGTCGCAGTCACTGTTACCGTTGATGTCTCCGTTACAGTCACTATTGGAGATATATCAACTACCTGCACTTCAATTTTATAAACATCGCTCATTAGTGGATTTCTATCAAACTCTATTCCATAGTCTAAGTATAGTTCTCTGAATCCTCCTAGCCGGACTTCACGATCTATAACTTCTCCCTTCGCTACTAGCATATCGTTACAATCATATGCTTTGACCTCGATCCTGTAGTGTCCATCATCATTATAATTTACCGTAAGGAAAGCTCCAGTCAATCTAAAAGTATATGGGCTCCAGATCAGCATAATCTTATCAACATAAGCTGTGACATCTCTCTTAAAGATCCAGTGATTTTGAATTAGAGTCCAGTTAGGTGTTCTTATGTCGAAATATAGTTCTGCTGGATATTCTAGAGTGGAGCTTGATGATAACTCTATAAGTTCTTCTCCGCTAGATACTGTTGAGACAATCTTTTCTCCTTCAGCAACATCTCCATCTCGATCTTTTAACATGACATGCATAAGAACCTGATCTATGATGGAAGCTCTTGAAAACTTTATCTTCAATATATTTGAAATAGTTCCTCCGTCTTCAACAGGGTCCACGTAATCCATCCAAACCCATTTCTCACTTATAGGACATATGCTTCCAGGAACTATTGTAAGTTCTTCAGCTTTAAACTGTGCAACACGAAATAGTGTTACGTCAGAAGTTGGATTAATTAACTCTGGATTTGACGGATCATAGAGTTCAGCTGGAATATAGTGTACTTGTAGTACAACTAAGTCTTCACGACTACATCCTGGACAATTGAAAAAGATCTTAGATGTTTCTCCAACATCTATCCTCTCAATCTCTCTTATTCCATAAACTTGGAAAGAATCCCAAACAACTTCTCCATTACGTAAAGTGATTAGTCTAAATATTACGACTGGTTCTTTACCAGTATTTCTAATATAAGCTTCTCCACCTGGATAGATAACGTAATCTGCAGAAATCATTGAGCGGAGTACAAGTGCTTCAGCATTAAGTTCTTCAAGAGCTTTAACTCTATATATCGTAGCGTACGCTGAAAGAATCCCCCACATAAAAAGTCCTATACCTAACACTATAGCTACAATTATAGTTATTACAAGAATGTTGCTCTGACCTGTTTTTCTCATACATTCAGCCTCCAGCTACTTCTTCTACATCTGTCTCAACATAGTATATTTGGTCTAATCTTATAGAGTTTGAAACAGGAATAAATCTTATCTCAAAATCATTTGTTCTCTCCACCTTAACATTAGTAGATAAAACTTGGAGTATATCTCCATAACAATCTTTTAATATGACACTCATCCTATAACTTCCTGTTTTTCCAAGTCCTATTTCAAGCATAATTCCTTCAAGCATTCTATCTATCCTAGACCACTGTAGATATATGCCGCTAATGTGTAATTTTTCAGGTATCCCGTCTAGAAACCATTCTCTTTGAATGATGTTCCAGCTTGAACTTACTATTATCCTAAGTGGAGTTTGGAGACCACCGAAACTCCCAGAAATACGTTCAAGACGTACTGATGGTATATCAATGTTTGTAGTTCCAGAACCAGATTTACCCGTGTTATCTTCTATAACAGTAACTGTGAAAGGCATATCGTTAATTTGACTGGATGCAAGTGAAGGTCTAATATAGACAGCTGGTTCTAATTCACTAATACGTCCAAAGATAGCGCCCGTAGCTGGATCAACATAATCAACTACTATCCAGTTATCAGTAGGTAATGGACATTTCAAAACCTCTGCGATACCAATTGGTTTAATTGTCTTAAATTCAATATAAAGCATGTTACTTACTGATAGTAGTGGATTCTCAACGTCGTACAAACTCGATGAGATATACCATACTCTATAAGTTAGGTTTTGACCCCTCTGACATGGAGGACATGTTGGTGCATCCAAGATCTTTTTCTCGCCTATCTTTAGTTTAGTTAGATTACCGAATCCTTGAGGAGACTTCGGAAATGAATCATAAAATCTATCTCCTAAAAGTAGTTCAATCCTTGTAACAGTTAAGTCTATTTCTTGCTTAGCAATATTCCTAACATGAATTTTTGCATATTCTACTCCATACTCTTCTCCATATTCTACCGCTTCAATGAAAAGTATGCCTTTAAGTAACTGTATATTCCTATCTGTCTCTCTCGTTAAATCATAAGTAGTAGTGGTAAATATTCCAGCCGAATACAACATGAGAAATATTCCCAAAACTATAACTATGGAAGAAATTACCGCAACCTCAATAACCGTTAAACCTTTCTTACCATTACGCAGCAGAACGATAAATCTAGCCATTACTTAATCTAAGATATATAAATTCTGTCCATGGTATATAAATGTTTCATAATTGATCCTCATACCAAACTACACGATGAGGTTATCTTTCAATTGATGTGAATAGGATCTAAGAAAATCTACTTTAAACCTCCTATAGAA
>Ga0209080_1000759_pt1 | contig 19183 bp, 18 predicted proteins | sample JNZ110809AmetaG_FD_184123 | JGI IMG/M metagenome (GOLD analysis project Ga0209080, IMG submission 184123) | Hot spring microbial communities from Jinze hot spring, China to study Microbial Dark Matter (Phase II) - JNZ 110809A (SPAdes) (version 3) ...
AGGTGGGGTTGTGCCACAAGCAGGAGACCAGGTTGTTATTCAAGCAGGGCACACAGTTATCTACAATGTTGTAGAAGGCTCTTCTTATGATGTTGAACTTGGCACTGCATCTAACTCTCTGGATATTAACATTTATGGCACACTCAAGTTTGATACAAATGCAACACAAAATCTAAGGTTAAGGTTTAAGGGATATGTGTATGTAAGAGATGGTGGGAGATTTGAGTGTGGAACTGATGCAAACCCAATGCCCCCTGTGAAGGTTACAATTCAGAAAACTACATCAGGTTACTCTATGTTTGTGGTGGCTGATAATGGGCAGGTCTCTCTAAGTGGCTCTCCAAACCTACCCCCTGATGGTCAAGGTGGTTATAAAATTTACACTACCCTTGCAGCACCAGCAAGTTCAGGAAGCAATACCATTAGGGTTGCAGAAGATTTAAACTGGCAAGTTGGAGATTACATCTACATGCCAAGAGCAGTGGGATATAGTTCCTCAGTCATTATGCCTTTTGGAGCAACTGTTAATGCTGTAACACAAAATCAAGATGGGACTTACACATTAACATTGAGCACAAACTTACCACAAAACTATATTGCGGGCACACATATTACAAAAATAAATAGATTGATTAGATTTCTTGACCCTAATACAAGCACAAGTTATTATACTTTGAGTAGAGCATCAAATTATGTTCCTATCACATCATTGAGGTGGGTAGAATTCAATCGCACTGGGTCAGGTTACGGGGCTATATGCATTGCCTACAACAGAGCGTCAAGTGGGTATGCTGCTGAATATGTAAGTGCTGTTTGCCCTACTGGGCAGTATGGTATTATCTACAACAGCAACAGAGGAAATCTTATAGTATTGCGCAGATGTGCTGGAATACTTTTCAATATAGGTTCAACTTACTATATGTATTTTGATGAGTGTGTTGGTGGGGGAAGTTTTAGCCTCATAGGTGATGGGACGCACTATATTAGAAACAGTATCTTATTCAATCCACAATTTTATGGAAACAGGTCTGGATGCTTAGTGATAGAAAACTCCATTTGTTACTCACCTCAGTGTGACTACAGTGCAAATGTTATGTTTAGAAATTGCACTCTCTATGGGTTGGGTTATGTACAGAACTATGGTGTAATTGGAGCAACTATAGGTGTATTCAAAAACTGTGTATTTCGTTTAAGTTGTGATGGCTCAACACCCCCAAGATTTGATTGGGGGTATACCAACATAGCACAACGGTGGCTTGAGTTGATAGATTGCCAATTGTATGATACTTGGGTAGAGCCATCAGCCTTTTCAAACAGCGTATACTTCTCAGAGCACGCTGGCAGCCATCCCTTGCCTTTTGTTAGGTTTATCAACAAGCAAACCCAAGGTGGCACTATTGCCGAGCAAATCTTTCGCGCGGGTGGCATTATCACAAGCAATGATAGTGATGTGCCGCCCCAGTTAAGCAATGTTGCGTATTCGTTTGATTTCGCGCCCAAAAACACATCTGGTTTTCCGCTCGTGTATGATATACCGTTGCCGCCTGGTGGCGAGGTAGTCATCGCGCACAAGTATATAAGTGGCGATGTGTACGCTCGCATTCAGGTGCTTGCGCGCGGTGATGAGATGCTTTTGCCTACTATAGTAACGCCGTTGCAAGAGATAACGCTAACGCGCGAAACGAGTTGGGCTTATATCAAGGTAAGCAACCCAAGCAATGTTGCGCGCATCGTGCGCATCAGGGTGCATAGAGGCACGAGCGATGGTGTGTGGCGCTTTGCGTTCCAGAACCCAGTCATGGTATTGCCGAGCGCGTTCATGTGGATTTGATTGTGGATTTGATGTAGTGTGTTTGTTCAAATTGGATGCGCGCAGGGGGTGGGGGTGGCAGTTGGGTGTTCATGTGTGCGCGCACGATATCAATGAACTCGCGCGGGTTTGGGATGAACAGGCTACCTGCGATGTTGGCATCTCCGCTCGCTTCCACCTCGCGCAAATCGGTTAGAAACACTGATGCGCCGATGATGGCGAACGCTGTATGTTTCGGTAGGATGGTAGGCACGCCGAGGATGGATGCTTCTAAGGCTGGGAGCGCGCCGCCCTCGCCAGAACTCAGCGAAAAGAACGCCCACAAAGATGAATACCACGATACCATTTCATCGTCGCGCAAATCCACGAGGAATTCCGTATTGGCTGGCGCGTAGTGTCGCCAGATGTATGCCGTGCGCGCATCGGTGACTATAGAGAATTTCACATCGTCGGCGCGCTTGTAGAACTCGTGTGCTATTGTGACGATTAGTTCAATGTTCTTGCGCGCGTGGCCGTGCGCTACGGTGCCGAGCAGGAGTTCTTTGGGGTTGCGCTCAATTGCGCCGATACCGTTGCGCTCAAGCCACACGAGCGTGCGCGGCTTTGGGTAGAACTCGCCGATGATTTTGCCGCACTTGCGCGCGAAATCGTTGTGGTCAAGCATGATAATGTAGTAATCAAAGTGTTGTTGTGCGCGCAGCCAAGATTCTGGAATTTCAGTTCCGTCTATCGCGAACAAGCACGCTGTGGCGCGCCCCGCATCGGCATCTGCGCGCAGTTCATCGTCGCCGTATATCAGCAGCGCGTCGCGCGGCGGCAACACATAAACGGATAGGGGGATGTGCTTAGGGAACGCAATGAAAGCGCGATACGCAAGCCAACCGTAACCAGTTTTGGCGCTCACCACCGTTCGCACTGTGAGTTCGCCGCTTTTGTATGTTCTCTTGTATACCATGTTTAGCGCGCCTCCAATATTAAATTCTGCGCAAGTTCGCGCTACCGCGCAAGACGGCGCGCCCGCGCGAACCACAACATATTGTGGGTCTCGGCGCGCAACTACGGTAACAAATCATCGGTAACATCAACGGAGCCAGCAAGGAGCGCGCGCACATCCTTCGCCAAACGCTGGTTGTAAGCATCCATAAGGTAGCCACCAAGTTCCGATGCCCACTCAAACCACGATGGGCTGCGCGCCAGCCGTTCGCTCATCTCTTTATACACAGTAAACGCGAATTTGTAACCTTCTTGCGGCGAATTGAACACACCGAGCGCGCACATTGATTTCGCAAACCACTTGAGCGCGCTCTTCTGTTTCTCGCTCAGCCCACGCTCCATATCCGCAACAATACCATCATCCAACAAACCACGCTTGCGCAACTCCTGCGCCTTCAGCAACGCAGGCCCAGCAGGAAACACACCACCACCAGCAGCCTCCAGCCCCTTCGGCATACCACCAGCAATGGCAGACCACATACCCACCACCTTCTCTGGCGTATCGTATTCAACCTCTTCATCCAACACCGCTTTCTTCTTCGCGATGAAGAACATCTGCCCGCCCATAGGGAAGAACAGGTAATCGCTCAAGCCGTTTTCAAGCGGAGGCAAACCAAGCCGTGCGCGCGCCTCATCCAGCGTAACCAATTTGAACACGATGTTGTTGAGCATATTCGCCTCCTCAGCGAAATCGCCAACATCAATGCCGTAAAACTTGAATTGTATCCCTGATGGGTCTGCTTTAAAGCAGCGCACGATGAGCATATCGTTCAGCGCGCTCTCAATGAAGCGCATGCGACCCATGATGCCTGGGCGCACACGCAACTGGCGCTTGTTCACCGAGCCGCTCTCAACACCAATCTCCCAAGGCTGCAACCCGAAACTTAGAATGATTAAGCGCACATACCAGTTGATTAACTCCGTAAACTGAATTTCGCGGTTAACATTTGATAGTGCCACCCATTGGGGTGCTTGCCCACCAGGCGGCGTGGTGATGATAGCAATGCGCTCAGGTGAAACCAGCATTTCGCGCAGTCGGCGGCGCACGGTGTCAACATTCACCGCGCCAGGGAAGATGAGCAACCCCGCTGGTATGTTGGAGCGCGTGAAATACCTAAACTGCACATCGTGCGCAACAAGGTAAGTGTAAGCAACAAGCAGCACACCTTCAACTGGCGATAAACCGTAGAAACTATCGGCTCGGTTGAACTCGCGCAAGTAAATCATGTGGTCGCGCCGATACTTGCCAACAATGCGCTCAAATAAAACGCGCCGATACGGATAATCAAAATCCATCATCCCAAGTTCAATATCGCCCCACACCTCAATTTGGTCGCCTGGCGTTACAAGCAGCGCTATCGGCAAATCCAGCGGCGAATCAAGGTTATCGCGCTGCTTCTCCAAATGCTCAGCAAGGTAGTTGTGAAACTCGTTGCTATCGCTCAAACCCGAACCACCAAGTTGCAGCAGCGCCTTGTGTAACTTCTCCGCCTGCTCGTGCAGGCGCGAGTACTCAGCAAGCACTTCCGTCTCCTTCCCAAGTTGCGCAAGTAACCTTATGCGCTCTTCTTGCACGCCTTGCAGCAGCGACAAGCGCATCGCGGAGTTAGTGAGCGCTGTGGATATTTCGTAGTAATCTGGGGTGTTCTTTTTGCTTGCAACCTTCTCATGCATTTTCTCAAGTTTGTTGAGTTTTGCGCGCTCATACGCAATGTTGAACGGTATGTATCTACCGTACCAGATTTCTATAGGCGCGGCGTCTAAGGTGAGCAGTTCAACGAGAAGTTTATCCATGAAGGTGTGCCAAGTATCCATAGGGTTGGGGAAGCGCAGCAACATTTTGGCTACCGCAGCGGTTTTCTTGTATTCGCTTTTAAGTGGCACCACATCCCAGTTGAGGGTGCGAAACTCCTGCATGAAGAAGCGCACGCACATGCCGATGATGGGGTTCACTTGCGATAGCCTGCGCAGCATCGCCCACGCCACATGGAAAGGTCGGCGGATGCGCGCAGAGCGCCCGCTGAGTATGTGTCTCCACATGATTGCAGCGGGGTCTTTCTGCGGGTCGCGCCCGCCACTAAACAGCGATATGAAAATATCATCCACCACTGGTATGATTTGTTTTTGAAGTGTTTGCGCGCCCGATGTGCCTTCTAAGGTTTGCTGCAAAATTTGCGCGGCGTCTTCAGGGCTCACATTTCCGATTGAGAAATCGCGCAGCAAATCGTTCATTATACAACCGCCTCCCTATGGTATACCTTTATCTGCATTTGCGGCGCGCTCTCACCTGTTGGATACAACGCGTTAAACAGTTCGTGGAAGTTGCGCAAGAGCGCGGCGACGCGCGCAACGATTACGGCTTCATCTTCGTTCGTAGCGCAGTAAATGTTCACATAGCAGGTATTGGTGTTGTAATCAAGGTAAACGCGCGCCGTGTTGAGCGCGCCAATTGCATCCTGCACAGCGCGCAACACAATATCTGGCACGCAGAAGTTCCTATCAAGCCGTGCTCTAATTTCAACACCCTCATTGCGCAACATGCGCGCGATATAAAGCAGTTTGTTGTGCGTGGATACCATTTCGGCGAGCGCGCCGTTCAAATAAATGTTATACGCTTCGTATGGCAGCGCGCCAAAATCGGGCTCAACACCGACAACAGCAGGCAAACTACCGCACATCTGCAAAACGCGCGCGTAGTTCGGGTAGTAGTTGCGCCCCCAGGTGTTCATATCTATATCAAACGCGCCGATGCCTTCAACTACGAAGGTTGTTGTATCGCTAAGTGAAGCGTAACCGAACCAACCGAAATCGCTTGATAGGCTGATGGTTGCAACCAAAGTATCGCTTTCGTAGATTTTCACATCTTTGTTGGTTTGATTGCGCGCCCGAAACGCTTTGAACGCTACGCGCGCAGCGCGCAACGCAAAGCGCAACGGCGCACCACTCGCGGTGGGCAACCCCAGCACGCGCCAAATGTTACTTGATGTCTCATCGGAATATTGCACGGCAAAGCAAGGAATTTCGCCATCATCCCATTCTTTGAAATTAGCGAGCACCCAAGTGTTGTTGTTATCGGCGCGCCCATGCAGCGCGATGTTGACCAACCCATCGCTGGCTTCCGCGAACAACCAACACCCAACGAAGTTGGCAACCATCACGCTGCTGCCCGCCAGCGCAATTGGCGTTGCCACCCCAGTCGGCGCGCTCGCCAACCCAAAACCAACATACTTCTTGCGCGCTGGAACTATGATGTGAGTTCTATATACATTAGCGCCGCCTGTGTTGCGCGCAACCAAATCCGTGCGCGGCAAGGTTTCGCCACCGAAAGATACAGTTTGATTTGCGCGCCGCACAAGATTCGCTCTATCGTTCGCTAAAACTTCTTCATACAACCCATCACTGAAGTTGCAATTTATCAAACGCAAAGTAGCACCTGTTAGCGTGCACGCGCCCAAAAACGAACTTAACGATACGGAAGTATTGGATGCGTTGCGCGCAACAACGCAACTTCCGTAATCAAGCGATACACCGTTGCTCGGCAGGCGCGCGCCAGAACAGTTTATATCAACAAACCCGAGCACCGATGTGATGCGAACCGTGCCAACACCCGCCAACCCATCGCGCACACGCACGCTGCACACCCCAGCCAACTCAAGAATACGCTCGCCTACATTCGGCGCCACAAACACAACAGTTTTGGCATCAAGATGGTTCGGTAAGCGCGTAGTGTATGTGTAGCAAGTCGTAATCACACACCCCCACCCCCATCAAGTTTGTTGAGCACATACAACAAAGTATCAAAAATTTTGCGCTTCGTTGGCAACATGTATTTGTAAATTGCGCGGCGAAAGAGCGGATACTCATAGAAAACGAAAAGGTAATATAAATCTTCGGCAATCGCGGTGTCTGGATGGGTGCGAGCGCGCATGAGCAGGTAATCAAGGTTATCGCGCGCGCCCTTTATCGTCTCCTTGATGCGCGCAAGCAACCCAATAGCAATAGGTGGTAAAAACGGGTTTAACAAATCGTTCCAAATATCTTCAGGGCACGGAAGCGAAGAATCGCGCGCCCAAAGCCCTATCCGCTCCAACCCCTGCACTATTTGCTTAAGTTGCTCCACATGCTTTTGCGCGCCACCCTCGTGTTGCATTCACAATACCTCCTTCAACACAACATGTTGCGGTAGCCTGTAATCAACCACTTCAACCCGCTCAGTTTCAATATTGAAAACAACCAACGAGAACTTGCGCGCTTGAAGTTGCGCGCCACCAAACTTCCGCTCCTCGCCGTTCTTAATATACACCCCTGCGCCAACACTAACAACATCTCCTTCAACGCGCACATCAAAACCGCAAACGATTCTGAAAAACTCTCTGCTGCGCGGTGGCGGTAGCAGCGGCGCAGTGTTGATTGTAGGGTAATCAACAACCGTTGAACCCACAGCGGGGATGATGGAAGATACAAGAAACGCTGGAGTAACCTCGCCAGTAGGGCTCGGAATTGCGCTGATATTTATTGCGCGCTCCAATTGCGTTGCGTCAATTATATCGGCTAATTGCAAGAACACGCGCTCTATCTGCTCCATAGAAACCACCCTTTTCTATTTTAGCGCCGAAGATGCGAGCGCGTAATAAACTGCAACGATTCTGCACGCCTCGTCTATTGTGCGCACCTCGTGCGCGCTGCCAGTAACATTATCTTCAACGCGCACACGGCGCGCACCCAATAACGGATACACGAAAACGCTTTTGTTATCGCTGATATCAACGCGCAAGCGCCACCCCTCGTTCGCACTGGATTTCAATGTGATATTATGGTTTCGCTTAAGGTTTTGCGCTACCGCCTCCACAGCCACAAAATCAACCAAATTAGGTAGCATTTGTTGCAAGTTGGGCTCAACACCATCCACCAGCAGAAGCATAGGGTATGTGTATGCGAAGGGATACGCTTCGCACGCGAAGATACACGCGACGCTGTTAGGCACTGAGCGCAGCGCTGGCCGCTTGAGTAACCAAAAGTGCAAATTCATATTTACGAAAGGCAGTGGGTATTGCGCGCAGCGAACCGTAACCGATAGAGCGGGTTGGTGGCGCGCATCGTTCAAATCCATCAGCACGCTACCGAAACGGTTGTCTGTAGGCAAAAACAGCACCACACCGTAGTTGGGGTTGATGATTAGTTTGGCGCGCACCAAATCGTAAAATGTGCAATCAAATAGCGTTTCGTTGGTTACGAAGTCGCGCGCAGCGAACGATACATCGCGCGCGCTGAATTCGTGGCCGCAGGTGCGCGCAAGTTCGCGCAACACCGCAGTAACCAAGTGCACAACCGCCCCGAACGCGTAATCTTTTGTAAGCGCTAAAATTGGTATGAACTTCATTGCGTATCACCACCATCATCGGTGTAGATAACATGGAAGTGTGATGGTATTGTGTGGCGCGCCGCAGCACCTTTACCAACACACACGACAACGGTAGGCACGGTTATCTGCTCTGCACCATCCCAAACGGAGTGCCCATCAGTTAGCGCGATGATTAGTTTGGCTTTCAAATCGTTTTGCGCTTTCTGCATGCCTTTCACGAGCACGGTGCCGCCACCGCCGATGAGCAGTTTCTCTATATATTCTGCTGATGTGCGCGCGCCCCAAACGCGCTCAACACGCTGCACATCGGCATCGCAAGCGATTATATGCACAGGGCAGCCGAGCGCTCGGCAAATTGCGCGCACCTCCGCAACAGCCTGCCCAAGTTCATCTTCACTCATGGATGCCGATGTATCCACAATCACCGCAACGCGCAACTGCTGCGTAGTCACCGATGGTAGGATGGATGGTGGGCGCGCAGCCCAGTTGGTTTTCTTGCTCGGCACTTTGTAAGTGAAATCCCCTACGCGGGCGCGCTCAAAACCGAACTCCCGCTGCACCCATTTGCGCAGAACCGTGTGCCATTTCACCTTAGGTTGCATGGTGCGTTTCGCCCAGCGCGCCAACCCAGCGGGCACCGTGCCAGCGCTCTTCATGTGCTCAATTATCGCTTTCGCAGTTTGCATGCGCGCACTGATTTTCGTGAGTTCATCTGCAGTATCGTCACCAGCACCCGCGCCAACATCCGCGCCATCAACGCCAAGCGCATCAAGCGCGGGGTTCGGCGCGCTCAACACAGCCTTATCAAGCAACCGCTCATAATACCACTCCGCTGGCATGTGCTCTGGAAACCCAAACTTATCTGGGAAGTAAGAAAAATCGTAAACGAACCCGCGCGCCATAGGCAACATAACAATCGCGGATGAGTTCACTTCAAAATCTGTAGCAACTTGCCACACATGCGCGATTTTACCTTCGCCGCGCTCAATATGCTCAAGCAGCAAGTGCAACACCTCGTGTAGCAAAACATAAGCGAACAACACGCCCATAAGGGAATCTGTGTAACGGTGCGCGCTTTCAGTTGCCTTCAGTATGTTGTTGGTGGCGTCAACAGAGAAATGAACAACCCAGTTTTTATCTACTACGGCGAGGGCATCGCTTCTATCCAGCGCGCTGCTATCGTTGAATTTCACGGCGAAAAGTATGTGCGATAGATAAGGGTATCGCGCCGCCAACACGATGCGCGCAACCTGAAATTGCTCAACGATTTCTTGAAGTGTTAGGTTTCTTTTCATCGCTCAACACCTCGCTGAGCGCGCGCACACTCTCAAGGAACTTCGCGTCTCTGAACTGCAACAGTTTGCGCATAGGTATCGGGATTTTCTGGTTGGTGCACACGGCGACCAACCTGCGCGCAAGAAGGTAAGCGTAATCTTTCCTGCCTACACTCTCAAGTTGAAGGGCAACATCAAACGCGCTATCAACCGCTTCTGCGCGGCGCGCAACAACGGCTGGTATCGCGCTGATAACGGCAAGCAAAACATCCGCGCGAAGGCGCGTAAGCAAATTCGGGTTCGCAAGCACATCTTCAACGGATGGCATATCAAGCGCGCGCAAGTAAGTAACGAACTCGTGCGCAACACCATCGCCAACACAACCAGCGATAGCCAGATATGTGGCGATGTCGCTTGCGGATACAGCCTTAAACACCGCTAAGATAGCCTTAACATTATCCCAGGCGCGCGGCGAAGGGAAGGCGTTCACATCATCAGGCACGGCGCGCTGCTCCTTATACAAGTGCGGAAAGCGCGTAAGGAAACCATCCACCCAACCACACGCAGCCGCCCACCACAACTCCACATCTTCGGCGCGCGCAATTTTGATTTCAACATCATCCCTTTGCGCCTGCTGTGCGCGCCTGTGTGGCGGAACTGCGGTTACAACGGCGAACTCATCAAGCGGCAAATCCCAATTGAAGTGCACAAGCCTGTTGCGCAAGGGGCGCGGCAAAACGAAACCGCCAGCAGCCTCATCGTAAGGGTTCGCCGCAGCAATTATCTTCAAATCTTCAAACACGCGCCCACCAAGCCTGCGCGTGCGTATGGTCTCCATCGTGGCGGCGACAACGCTTTCGGGCGCGGTGTTTATCTCATCAAGAAGCAAAAGCAGGCGCGGCGTCGCGTAGAACTCGGGCGCGAAAAAGCGCGTCACCCGCGCATCGCTATCGGGAACTGGAATACCTAATACCAGCGATGGGTCTATTTGCGATGCGGTTATCTGGTAGAAATTATAGTTGAGTTTGCGCGCAAGGGCTTCAGCAAACGAAGATTTCCCCTCGCCAGTTCGGCTCCAAAGGAGCGGCACTGGCGTTATAGGTTGATTAACCACAAGGATGGTAACCGCTTCTTTCACCGCGCTGAAGGGCGGCTGGCTCATTGTATCTCACCTTCCGTACTTTGTGGTTTTCTTTCGCCACCAACACTTATTATAAGCAAAACTCGGTTTGCGCGGCGCGCACGGCAGGCTAAATTTCTAATGGGGCGCAACCTAACCTAAGGTAAGTGCGCGCCCTTGTGATAACAAAAAATGAAAATAATAGCCACAGGCTTGGCTATACTGCTGAACTTCGCGTGCTGGCACCCGCGCCACAACACATCTATCGTGTTCACTTACGCGGTAAACGGCGTTTTCTACAACACTAAGACACCCCACAACCTTGCTTCGCTTGTATACTGGGATGGTAAGTTCTTAGGCGCGTTCCCAGCAACGGAAACAGCGCGGCGCGGCGGTTTGGTATGCTACAAAAACGGAATAGTTGAGGCGGGGTATTTCACTGTTGAGAAAGGCGAGTTGCGTTGGAACGGAGCGCGCCCTAACTGGCAAGAAATCAAGTGGGCCATTACTGGTGGCGGGTTGTTCTTGTTGAACGGCAAGGTGCACACCGCCGCGCAAGTGAGCCGCTTGGAGCGCCTATCCACATACATCACCACGCACAAGCGCTACTCGTTCATTCTGGTGCACAAAGATAGAAAGCGCGTAACGATAGGAGTGGCAACGAGCGTGTCACCAAGCGCGCTCGCCAAACGGTTCGCCAACACGCACTACGCGCTGCTGCGACTGGATGGTGGCAGTGCAACTTGGTATGGTTATGAGACTAAATTAAAAACAGGCGTTAACAACATCGTAGGTTTCGTTAGAGGAGGCGATAAAAAGAATGAACAACATGAGCATGCGCGCAGCGACGCTAAACGAAATTAAAGAGTATGTGAAAAATCAACTTGATGCGTTCATTAATGAGCGCGTGCCGCATGCAGCATCACTTGCAATGAAAACCGCGATTACATTTCTCGGCACGGCGCTCGGCATCTTCTTGCGCGAGTTGCTGCACAACCCAGAGTTCCAAGCGATGGTAGAAGAGCGCCCTAAAGAAGAAGTCAACGCCGCACTGCGCGCCGCGCTAACGGAACTGTGGGGCAGAACCTACGAGTTGTTCTTCTCTGTATTTAAGCAAAATATCGGCACAAGCGCGCTTGAAGCGCACTACTTCGCCGAGCAGGTCATGCGCGCACTTGAAAACGAAAAGCAACAGCACGATACAGAGCACCTCACCGAACCTGCGCGCACCGAAGAGCAAACAAGTTATAATTTCTGGTGGGGAAGAGACTGGTTGCGCAAAAGCACAGCGCGCAAACGCGAGGGGTGATGTAAATGGCTCTACCATCCGAAGTTGTAATCAGAGCGAGCACGCAAATGCTCGGCGGCGCGTACGGCGATGTTTTACCTGATAACGCGTTGCACGCCATATTTCCGCCAATCAGCAAAGAGTTCGCGGAGCACGGCGGTGTTGATTACGCCTGTGTGTTCATACAAAACGCCACACACGATACAACCTTATACAATGTGCGCATTTACATAAAGAAGCAGCCTGATGGCGCGCGCGAGACCAAAGAAAGATTTCAAATAGGATTAGACCCGAAATTTGGTAGCCCCGTGCAAACCATACCAAACCGCACAACCGCACCAGAAAATGTTGTATTCTACGACGCCGAGGATTACGCTTCCGCGATTGAAATCGGCGTGCTGCCAAGCGGCGCGCTGCAAGCCATTTGGATAAAACGCATCGTGCAACCAAATACGCAACCAACACCAGATACATCGTGCGTTTTGCAAATTGAGTTTGTGAAAGTTAGCCAGTAAGGTAGGCTAAATTAAACTCGGTGATTGAACCATGCGATGGAAGCGCAAGATGAGAGATGCAATTGAGCGCGAAGTGTTGGCGAAAATGTTTGCGTGGGTGGGCACATACTATTCGGAGGGGCCGCGCCCAGCGGTGCAAGGTGATGAATCGCCAAACGCAGGCGCATTCCAAACCGTTGTGCCAAAGGTGAGGAACGGCAAGGTGATTTCTCGCATTGTTAGCGTTTACAATAAGAATTTGCTGAAGCGCGTATACACCGAGATAGATGTTGTTAAGAACCTTCTCGCTCAACTTGAGCGTGCTGGGCGCGCAGTTAAGAAAATGTAGTTTCGGTAGCCACACACAACGCACACCACCGTAATGTAACGCTCGCGGTTTTCCTCCTCAGTTAAATCCAATTCGTTGCCGCAACGCTCGCACACATACACACTATTTGCGTTTTTGCGCGCCTTTTCGTTTCTTTTCTTCATTCTTGGTAGCCTCCGCAATGTATGCTCTGGCGCGCACGAGCGCCGCGTTTGCGAGCACGCGCGCGACAGCGACGGAATCTCGCAAGCGCAAATCAAGGTCGTGTATGTGCGCGCGCACCCAACGCGCAAGCCGCCTATCGGCGCGCCGCACAAGTTTCACACATGTAGAAATGACTTCGGCGCTTTCGTTCCTATCAAGCGCGCGCGACAGCATCTTTGTGTAAATTGAAAGCGCGTTAACCCTATCCATAGTTTCAAATTGCAAGTCGCTGAGCGCAAACATAACCAACACCTCCAGCCTGCAGTTTTACGCACCCTTTATTTTACGCAAGGTTAGTTCGTTTGTAAACAACCGAAGGCGGCAACATACACTGCGCGGCGCGCCATAATAACTATTGATTGCAACCAGCGCGAAAGGAGGTTATGCTAATGCGAAACTGGTTCGGTTTGGGCAGGTTGTTGCGATGGTTAAGGCGCGCAGCGCGCTACGAAGGTATTTTGAACGACGCGCAAATCGCAGAGTTAGTGCAACGCTACGGTATGATTGAGCCGTTCGTGCCGCGCAAAATCAAAGCACCAGAAGCGTATTATTCGTATGGGCTTGAGCCGTTCGGTTACACTTTTAGGCTTCACGAGCGCGTATACATAAGCAGCATGCACGATTTGCCTGGCGTGGAATCGCACTTGCGCGCCGAACCGCGCTTCACTGAATGCGTTATCGGCGACTTCATCCTTCTGCCTCCGCACTCCATCGCACTGTGCCGCAGCGTTGAGTATTTCCGCCTACCTGATTTCGTTACTGGGTTCCTCGTAGGCAAAAGTTCTTACACGCGGCAGGGTGTAGTTTACATGATGTCTGTGGTGGATGCTGGTTACGAAGGAACTATATCGTTTGCTGTGGCGAACTTATCGCCGATGAATGTTGAGTTGCGCGCACGGGAGGGCATTGGGCAGATTATCTTCGTTGCTGGTCGGCGCGCAACCACCCCTTACCTTGGCTACTACAGCGGCAGCGTTGATGTGGTATCGCCAGCGTTGCACATCAGAAAGTGAGCGCGCAAACCACAAGATATTGTGGGTCTCGGCGCGCACGGGGCGCGCAGCACGCGCACACCAACTCAGGCTAAAATCTTTTGTTGGAAGGTGATGTTATGTGCGCGCCGAAGACCTTTACGCGCTCTTGCAACAAACCGAACAGCGCGAGCGCATAGTTGAAGTTTTGAAGGAACTCTTCAGGATTTTCCTGCGCGATTGGTTTCGGTGGGAAGTTTTCGGTTGGGTGCTTGCAATCTTTTTGGGGTTCAGCAAAGATGATATTTTGCGCGCGCCAGAACTGGGGTGGTTTGCTAAAGCGGTGGTGGCTGTCGCGTTGCTTCAATCCGATAAGCGCGAGGAACGCCTGCTTGGGCGCGCCTTGCTATACCACACCGAACTGCCACCGCGCGATTTGTTCCTACGCTACAGCGCGCCTACAGGCGAAACAAGCCTGATACCCGCAATTATTTACCACTATCGCCTATCCGCGCAAGATGCCGATGTGATTGAAGATGCGGTGAAAATAGCGCAGGAGATAGAGAAGAAATTGCGGGGTGATAAGGAATGATTGAGGCGCGCCGCATCGTGGGGTTGAAAATCAAGCGCGAAGATTTGAAAAAAGTTTGCGAAACGCCGCTGAGTAAACTTGAAAGCATAGCGAAAAAGGTAATGAAGGCTTGCGAAGCCGAGCGAGTGTACCTGTTCGGCGGCGCGCTGCGCAACATCATCTGGTTACACCTGCACAAACACATACCAGATAGAAAAGTTGATGCGGATTTGCTGGTTGTCACACCTATGGCGTTTGGCAGCGCTATCACCGCGCTCGGCAAAATGAAAGAGTTTTCGCCGCTGCTAATCGTTTCCGATGATACCGTGCGCGCCGATTTAGGTGATGGTGCGTTCTGCGATATAAAACTAACTCCTTCCGTGCGATACGCTACCATAGATTTCTCAATAAACGCTGTGTTCGCCCCGCTTGATGATATCATGGGTGCGCGCGGCGCGGATGTATACTGCGCATCGCTGGAAGATTTGGATAACATGGTGCTGCGCCACCTAACACCGTTTGAAGTTTATCCGTTTCATATGGTGCGCGGTATACGGCTTGCATCGGTATATGGGCTCAAAATCGCGCCGCGAACCCTCAACGAGTATAGGCGCAAAGCGAAATATGTGCTCAATGTCAGCGCGCCACTCATCCACAGAGAACTCGCCGAAGCGGTGAACGAGGGATACGAGCGCGCCGTGTGGTTCGCAGCAACCACAAACATCATCAACGAACTCTACCCTATGTTGAAAAACTACGCAAAAAGGCACCCAGATGATTACGCAAATTTAATCAACGCAGCATACAAAATCGTATCGGCGTTCAACCCAGAGAACAAAGTGAAACAAGTGCTCAGCCTCGTGCCGCCGCGCCTGCTGAAAAAGAACTTCGCACCTGGCGGGCGCAACATCCTATACTGCTACTTCACCGCAGCGTTTCTGCTGCCCTTCAAACTATCCGATATACTAAAGCGCTTGCATGAACTTAACTTCTACCCTGCGGAGCGTGGGATTGTAGCCATGTGTATTGAAAGCGCGCAGCAACGGCTAAGTATAGAGAAAGCGCCGCCACTTGCCGTGCCGTTTCTCGCCGCGCTGGAAGCCACATTCGGCGCGCAAAAACGCTAAAATTTCTTTTGGAGGTTGTGATACATGGCGGAAACTATCAAATATGGGGTTACCGAAATGCAATTCAACAACGATATTGGGTGGCGCGCCGCGTGGGAATTCAATATACCCGATGGGATGCCACCAGTAACAGCCTTCGCGGGCGCGCACATCATCTTCTCTAAGAGCGAAATACCAGAGCAATACAGAACCGCAATGCTTCACGCCGCATACGATTCTGCAACGCGCCTCGTGTTAATACCCTACCTTTCGTATGGCAGAGATGGGCTGCAAGTGGTAGTGCTGCAAACTACATTCGGCACATACCCAAACAAGGCGCGCACCGTGAACTTCCAAATGGAAGGAGGCGTAGATTTCATTCTCGCTTCCGTACCATCTACATACCTTGATACTCCATATGGGCGCGAAATCGCGGGATGGTGGATTGCCAACGCGTTCAGTTTCATTACATACCGCGCGACAAGCACGCCCATTCTCTTCCCAGTGCTTTGGGTGGGCGCGATTTTAGTGAAAGATAATATAGATGCCACTGCAGAAAACAGTTTCCTTTACTTGTGCGCTATACCGCTTGATGAAACATACTCGCCGATACAATTCCTGTTTACCATGCCGAGCGCGCTGTTTGCCGCCAACTACTCGTGGCGATACGCACCGATATGCCCGACACATCGCGGGCTGCTCGTGCGCGCATCAGCAGTATCAAACGCATACCCATCGGCGCGCATCACAGTGGAAGGCCAGCAAGGCGCAGCGAACCCGTTCGCGATAGTAGAAGTATACCCAAGCGGCGCGCAAACCTACGGCAGAGTAAAGTTCTTTAACCTGCCCGACGACGCGCTTTCACTATACTTGTGCCCCGAGGAAGAATTTTCTGGTTTCACATCGCTGCGCGCACCAGCAGTGTTGTCACCTTACGAAGGCAAATACTGGGTTTATAACGCATCCGCAGACGCGTTCACCGAAACCAACATAAGCACGCAACCAAGCGCGCTGATTCCTATACTCTCATCGTTCTCATTTGATGGTAACACGCTGCTCGGCGCGACATACCAACACATTTACTTCGTTGCGCCAACTAACGATGCGCGCGTGTTTTTGGCGCCGCAAATCATCGCATACCCTACGGTGCAACTACCTAACCAGCAAATGCTGATTAAACACGGTTTTGCGCCGTTTACTGAACTTGATGATGGCAGCAAGTTGGCAGCGCTTAACAGTTTCACCAAAATGTTTGTGCCACCGATAAGCATCGCCGCGCTTGGCGGGCGCGCAATCGTTTACCACTTTGATAAAATCTTCCACTTGGATTTGGATAGCAATGTAGCGTTGCAGGTTTGCGAAATAAAAGGTTACAGCGATGGCGTCGCGCTCGGCATCATCTCCCCTTGCGACGCTTACATTCCGCAAAACTTCATACAATCGCTCCCAATTTTCTCAGCATTTCACTACGCGCGACCTGCGCGCCCGTTCAGTTGCATACGAGTATCGCGCCCATACTTCTTGCCAGGCACAACCACAACAATCTTCGCCGCCTACATGCGCGCAGCGGAACCTGGCGGCAGCGACGATTGGGGCGATTGGGGTAAGGTGATTTTCTTTGAGCGCGACTACGAGCGCGTATTTGAAGTGAAAAACGCCACGATAACTTACGATGCACAAGGCGCGCTCTACATACGGTTTGATGCGCCAATAAGCAAAGAACCCATCGCATTTATGGTGGAAAACCCACCGTTTCCTTACCTTCGCGTGGGCGCGCCAGATACACGCTACATCATCGCAGATAGCATCAAGCAACCCTACTTGTTTGAGAAGGAAATGTCTGGAAACGCCAACGGCACCTGGATTCGCATGGGGCAATACATCACGCGCAATTCGGCAGCAGAACCACCATACTACATCAGGGTTTTCGTATCGCCGAAATTCTCCGAGTTCGTGCGCATTATCGCATACAAGATAGGGGGTGATAAGTAGTGTCAGTAAGACCACTCAAATGGTGGGCTGAAAAACCTTACGCGAGCACCAAAACGCGCTTTTGGGTTCAAATTCCAGCAGATATCTTGAGCAATCTCAGACAGATAAAACTTTATTACAATAACCCCAACGCAAATGTGAATTACCAGCCGCAAGAAGTATTCAGCAGAGTTCGCACCATAGAAGGATACTGGGATTTCTCGCAAAATGGGTTTAACCCTATTACAAAAGTGCTGTTCAACCAAGCAAAACCTTATTGGGATGGGTATGTAAATCTTGTGCAGCAACCAGTAGAACCCGTTAAAATATTTCGGCCCACATGGGTAGGTGGCAAAGATTGGGATTACATGAAGTATCCTGATTGTTATGCTATTCAGTTGGTAGATAATGAATACATAGAAATTCCAATCGTAACCCCTGCACCATCATCACAATCATTTACTTTACTGTTCTTTCTTGATTTGATTCGCATGAGCCCATACGATAACGGCACAATAAATATTAGTGGAACTTTATTACAACTTCGTGATATTAACAATACAGAGATATTACACATTGCGTATAATGCAACAATAACTCGCTCAGCATTACCTCCGTCGTATTACTATGGTGCATATTCATTGCAACTAAATATTACATGTGGCCAAACAACAACCCAACTGAATGTTGGTGATATAATTATGTCTCCTCAATTACCAATCACAGGAAACGCCGTCGCGGTGTGCGTGTTATATGAGAAACTCGCAACATCTAAACGATTTACTATCACAACATTCCCAGCATACCCAACTGCAGCGGCGTATGTTACATACTATGGTGATACTGACCCTGCTTACATTACATTAAGTGCGCGCAAAGACGGCAATAATTATCAAAATTTCGGTAAACTTTGCGTTGGTGGTATTGCGTTAGTTTTAGAAAATACAAACGAAAATATTCTTTCATTCTCGCAAGACACTTGTATGTATGCGCGCCCAGACCAATCTTACATTTTGGAGTATTTAAACAACATTTACTTCTACACATATGGCTCACTATATGAACCATCTTACGCGTTTATTTTACCACCAAGAGGCAGATTAAATTTATCCACAAATACCCCGAACTTAGCGCATGGCAACACAGATACATCTATTCCAGGCTATAACCGCAGTATTAACATTTACTTCAATAACCCAGCAGGAATAAACCTTTCCAAGTATGCGGATTACGGATTTGTTGTGTTACCAATAGAACTAAATACACAGGATGCTATAAACCAAGGGTTACTGCGCGCTGATTTAAGAGATGTATTGTTCGTTTACACAACCGAAACATACACACCGCCCCCACCACCTCCGCCGCCACCACCGCCGCCCACTGAGGAGCCGCCTGCTGCGCCAGCGATGCCACCGCAGGGCACATGCGCGTATTCGTTTGCCGATGCTGATAGCGAGAACCCTGTATTTGGGTTGGCTTATGATGGGATGGCGCGCACTTTGCGCGATGCTGGCACAGCGTTTCCAGTGCCATACAACAGCAACACAAAAACCATAGAGTTGTATCCTGTTCCTGCCTACGGTGTTACTTTTGTGCGCTGGCTGTTATCTTACAAAGATTCGCAGAGCGGTGAAACGAAAACCGCAACTGGTGTAGGGTTACCTATCAGCGTGCGCGGCTTGAATATAGAT
>Ga0209080_1000761_pt1 | contig 19150 bp, 22 predicted proteins | sample JNZ110809AmetaG_FD_184123 | JGI IMG/M metagenome (GOLD analysis project Ga0209080, IMG submission 184123) | Hot spring microbial communities from Jinze hot spring, China to study Microbial Dark Matter (Phase II) - JNZ 110809A (SPAdes) (version 3) ...
TGGTGAAGAGTTTCGGCGGCTTGAGGGCTGTTGATGGGGTTAGCATGGATGTTCTTGATCGTACTTTGACGATCTTGATTGGGCCTAATGGTAGCGGGAAGACCACGCTCATAAACCTGATCACGGGCATCTATAAGCCAGATCACGGCAGCATAGTGTTCGATGGTAGGGATATTACGGGGCTCCCGCCTCACGAGATCTTCAGGCTCGGGGTTGCCAGGACGTTCCAGATTCCCCAGCCATTCAGGAAGCTCACGGTGCTTGAGAACCTGCTCGTCTGCTGCAATAACCCCGGGGAAAGCTTTCTTAACGCCATGAGAAGGAGCAGGTGGATGAAGCTCGAGGAGGAGGAGGTTGAACGCGCCTTCAAGCTCCTGAAGCTCCTCAATCTGGATCATTTATGGGATCATGAGTCTTGGAAGTTGAGTGGAGGCCAGATGAAGCTCCTCGAGATCGGGAGGGCGCTCATGTCGAATGCGCGGCTCCTGGTCATGGATGAGCCCGTGGCAGGCGTGAACCCCACGCTGGCCCATGAGATCTTCAAGTCCCTGTTGAGGCTCAGGGATGCGCTCGGCATAACGATATTCATGGTCGAGCATCGGCTCGACATAGCGCTCCAGTACACGGATGAGGCATACGTCATGGCATCGGGCAAGATAATCTCGATGGGCAGGCCGGAGGATGTCGTGATGGATCCGCAGGTCATAGAGGCCTATCTCGGGGGCTGATGAAGGCATGATCAAAGTTAGTGGCCTAAATGCGGGCTACAGGAAACTTCAAGTCCTCTTCGATGTGAGCGCGAGCTTCGACCGGGAGAAGATCAACGTGATAATAGGCCCTAATGGCAGCGGCAAGAGCACGCTTCTCAGATCGATATTCGGCCTCACCACGATATACTCCGGCTCGATAACTCTTGATGGCGTGGAGCTCGTTGGAAGGGCTCCGCACGAGATCGCGAGAATCGGCGTGGCATACCTTCCCCAGACGGAAAACATATTCGAGAACCTGACCGTTGAGGAGAACTTGAGAATGGCTGGATACGTGCTGAAAAGAGATGAGCTCGAGGAGAGGGTTGAGGAGATGGCGGAGCTGTTCCCGGTCATAAAGAGGTATTGGAGGCGGAGGGCGAGGCTCCTGAGCGGCGGCGAGAGGCAGATGATCGCGATGGCGATGGCCCTCCTCAGAAAGCCGAAGGTCATGCTATTTGATGAGCCGACCGGCGGCCTGGCGCCGAAGATCGCGAGCGAGGTACTCTCGAAGATCGTGGAGCTGCGGGATGCTCTGAGAATGACGATAATTCTCGTGGAGCAGAATGCGAGGAAGGCTCTTGAAATAGGCGATAAAGCATATCTTCTCGTCGGCGGCAGACTGGTCTTCGAGGGAGAATGCCGTGAGCTATTGAATCACCCGAAATTCTCGAGCCTATATCTTGGGATAACGAGCTAGGCTGAGGAATGCAGGTCAGGCCGGATATCGCTTCAAAGGTCTTGGAAGCTGTTCTAAAGCTCTCGGCCTCAAATGCTCCAATAAATGTTGAGGAGATCTCCCGGCTATCCCTGATCTCCAAGGATGAGGCTCGGAGAATATTGAGCCTGCTCGAGGTCGGGGAGGGGGATAGGCTGGAGGAGGATGAAAGGGTGAGAGCTATCTTAAGCGCGCTGAGGCTCGGCGTTGACGCAAGCTTGCTCGCGAAGCACCTCGATTGGAAGGAGTTCGAGAAGCTCATCACGGCCCTTCTCGGCGAAGCCGGATATGAGGCAGAATGGGATGTGAAGCTAACTCATGAGGACGGGAGAATCCAGGTCGACGTGCTAGCATATGGCGGCAGCATGCTCCTAATCATAGACTGCAAGCGCTGGAATAGATCTCTGACTCCATCGGTGGAGAGGAGGATAATGGAGAGGCAGGAGAGGAGGATGCTCTTCCTCAGGAATGTAATTGAGCGCACTTTTCACGGAGAAGACTTGAAGACTGTTTACCTCATCCCGGTAACGCTCTCGCTCTACAGGCCCTCAAAGCCCATCATAGATGGATTCATCTTCGCGTCGCTGGACAAGCTCAGGGGAGCTCTCGAATATGCTGAGAGATCATTCTTCCAGCTCAGGAATGAGAGGGTCGCGATTCCCAGAGATATTGCGCTGAAGCAGATCGTGCGAAAGCTGCGAGAAGGATCTCGGCCGAGAACTCGCTAAAGCAGCCCCTCATTCTCTCATTTGCTTTTCATTTTTAGGCTTATCTCATCTCAATTGCGAGAGAATGCTTAAATCTAGGACGAGAAGCCTTCATCCGAGAGTTATGATCTGGGCGGAGTTCGAGGAAGAGTGGGAAGAAGAGGAGGAAGAATGGGACGAGGAGGAAGAGTGGGAGGAGGAAGAGGAGGAGTTCTAGAAGCGTTACTTAGCCGCTCAAAATAATCTCCTCTTTTTCTCCTCTTTTCTTCTCAAGATTATTTTTCTTGAAGAAAGGGTGGATCTCACGGATATACCCTGGCGGGAGTTCTCGGGAAGAGGCATGCATCCCTTATATGTGATAGCTTTAGCATCCACCATAGCATTCGCTCGATTCCGAGCCCGAATCCGCTGTGCGGCACCGATCCATACTTTCTCAGGTCGAGATACCACTTGTAGTCCTCCGGGTTCAGCCCCGCCTCCCTAATCCTCTCGAGAAGCTGGTGATAATCGTGTATCCTCTGGCCTCCGCCTACGACCTCGCCATACCCGCCCGGGGCCAGGAGATCAGCATTTCTGCAAACTCTCGGGTCGGATGGATCCGGCATGTGGTAGAATGCCTTCGCCTCCCTAGCCCAATGAGTCACGAAGAATGGCTTCTCGAATTCCCTTGATAGCTCCCGCTCTTCATCGGCCCCGAAGTCGTCGCCCCATTTAACGTCGAACCCCTTTCTCCGGAGAATCTCGAGCGCCTCGGCGTATGTTATCCTCGGGTATGGCGGCTTAGCGATCTCAGGATCTATCTTCAAGCCCAGCATCTCGAGCTCTTTCTCGGCCTGCTCGCAGACCCCTCTCACCATAGCGTAGAACAGGTTCTCGATTATCTCTAGGAGGTCTTCTAGCTCCGCGTATGCTATCTCCGCCTCGAGATGCCAGAACTCCGTTAAATGCCTTCTAGTCCTGCTGAGCTCGGCTCTGAAGCTGGGCTGAATGCTGTAAACCTTCTCGAGGCTGTAGATCGCTGCCTCTTGGTAGAACTGCGAGCTCTGCGTCAGGTATGCTTCTCTGCCGAAATAATCTAGCTTGAAGAGCGTTGCGCCGCCCTCGACCGCCGCTGTTATGAAGCTGGGGCAATTTATCTCGATGAAGCCGTTCTCCCAGAACCACCGCCTAGCCGCTCTTAGAAGCGCCGCTCTGATCTTCATTATCGCAGTGACCCTCGGGCTCCTGATGTGCAGGTGCCTGTTATCTAGGAGGAATTTCAGCTTGATGCCCTTCCTTATCGGGAAATCGTCGAGGCTCTCGCCGATGACCTCGATCGATCTGCATTTTATCTCGACTCCACCGGGCGCTCTTGGATCGCGCTTAACAATCCCGGAGATCTTCACAGCGGTTTCTCGGCGGAGTTTAACAGCGCGCTCGAAGGAGTCCTCCGGTATATCACCCCTCCTGATCGCGACCTGAATTATCCCAGTGCTATCTCTCAGGTCTAGGAAGAGGAGGCCGCCGTGGGAGCGCTTGCTCCTCACCCAGCCGAGAAGCGTTATCTCGCTTCCATCGGGAAGCTCCTTCGCATCCTCGACGTAGATCTTCTTCAACATGCCGCCTGGATCCGGGTTAAAGCCGGAAGGGGCGCCTTTTTTCCTTTGCCCGCTGAGGGTTGCCGGGGGTTGCTCGGCGCTAGAAGACCTTGCAGCCTGCGGGAACCTCTCTCTGCGGGATTAGCGGCACCACATCGTTCTCGCTGATGACGGCGGCGAGCAGCATGCACTCCGACATGACCCCCCTAATCTTCTTCGGCTTCAGGTTCACGACGAAGGCGAATTCCCTGCCAATGAAGTCTTTGGGCTCGTATATATGGCCAAGGCCCGCCACGGACTGCCTCTTGAACTCTCCGAAATCGACGATGAGCTTAAGTAGCCTGGCAGCTCCCTCGACCCTCTCCGCGGAGATAACCCGCCCAATCCGGATATCTAGCCTCTGAAACTCGGAAAAATCGACCTCGGACATGCCGCTATCACGCAGCCCAATATTCTCCGCGTATGCTTAAAAACTGTTCTCCGAGAAACTTTCAGCAAAAATGATGCATAAGATTATCCGAAACTCTTTTATATTAGTAAGACCTATTTAAAACCGACGGGTGAAGACCTAAATGGCGCGGAAGAGGGTAGCTAAAAAGGCTTCAGCTAGAAAGGGTGGTAGAAGGAGGGGCGGCAGGAAGAAGGCCGCCAAGAGGGCTGCTAAGAAGAGGGCTAGAAGAGCGCCTAGGAAGAGGGTTAAGAAGGCTGCTGCACCGGCGCCTCAGGAGGCTATAGAGCAGATTTAAGCCGCCCCCGGATCCCCCATTTTTTATGCGTGAAATCGCGTTAGTATAGGGTATATCTATCCTCTAATTCCTTTTCCTTGATCGGCCGCTCTTTAACCGCCTCGAGTATCTGGCCGGTTAAAGCGGAGAGTATCGCGGGTGCTATCAAGATGAAGGTGAGGTCTATTGGCCTCGAGATTAGGTCTCCGGCGAGCCTGCTCACCGCCATGAGCCAGGCATGCTGATCCTGCCACGCTGGCGCCGAGAAGAATAGGGAGCCTATCCAGAGCATGAGTATTGTGGCGGAGGTTAGAAATGTCGCCTTCGCGGCGGCTTCAGGGCTCATGAGCAGGATGCCCACCACGCATCCTATGGCCAGCCATAGCGTAAGCGGTACTGCGCCCAGCGGGGGATATCCTCCGATCATCGGCTGGCCAAAGGCCGAGGATATGGGGGCTAATAGGGGCGTATAGGCCCTTAAGAGTATCACGAATATGTCGAGCTGGCCCGAGGAGTGCGCTACGGGCTCATTTACGCTCAGGAATAAGCCGGCGAGGGTCATTAGCCCGAATCCCAGTCCATAGCCTATGAGCGCTCTAGCCATCTTCCAAGCCGTGAATAGTTCATGCGCTCAAAAAAGTTTCTCGTCTCATGGGTTTTTAATCCCTATCAGGCGATTACCAAGATAGTTATCCGCGGATTACCGGGATAAGGATCTCAGCCGCGCCTAAGCCTCCAGATCATGAGCTCTCTGGGCAGCCTCTTTCGCTCGAACTGCTGCTCGTATAGCTCCCTGATCCTCTGGATCGTGTCGGCCTCCTCCGGCGCCTTATCAGCTCTTATCCTGGTTATTCTCGCAAATCTGAGGGCGTATCCAGACCTGTACTTAGGGCTTCTCTGTATCTCGTTGAAGGCGACCTCGACGACTATCCTCGGCCTCACTGCAACCGTGTATCCATCATCGCTTACCGCGAGCTCTAGGAGCCTCTTCGTCATCCACTCGAACTCCTCATCCGTTAATCCCTTGAAGGTTTTTCCCACGACCTCGAATTCCCCGGTCTCGGGATTGTAGGCGGCGAGGTGGTAGTTGCTGAGCCAGCCGGATCTTCTTCCATGGCCCCAGTCAGCGGCCACGATTACGAGGTCCAGCGTGTCGGCGGGCTTAATCTTGAGCCAGAGCCGCTCGCGCCTGCCAGGCCTATAAGGCGACTCTAAGCTCTTCGCCATGAGCCCTTCATGCCCCTCCTGCATGGCCCTCCTCATGAAAGATTGAGCCTCCTCGAGGCTCGAGGATATTATCCTCGGTGCAAGGTGCTCTTCGGGTATCAGCTTCTCCAGCAGCTCGCGCCTCTTCCGGTAGGGCATGTCGAGCAGCTCCTGACCATCTAGGTAGAGTATGTCGAAGATCCAGAGCTTGAGCGGGATCCTCTCAGCCTCCTCCTCGACACCCTTAAGCCTCCTAAATCTTCTCAGTAGCTCTTGGAAGGGCATGGGCCTGCCGGCTTCATCAACCGCCACCACCTCGCCGTCGAGAACAATCTCGCTGAATCTCGATGAGAACTCCTTGACCACTTGTACGATATCCGGGAGGCTCCTAGTAACGTCGCTAAGCCTCCTCGAAAAGATCCTGACCTCGTTATCCTTTACGTGGATCTGAACGCGGGCTCCATCAAACTTATACTCGAAGCCCATCGGCTTATCGGACTCCTTTAAGAGCTGCTCCAAGTCATGGCACATCTCGGCGAGCATTGGTCTCACGGGCCGAAAGACCTGAAGCCTCGTTGACCTGATCGCATCGCCCCCACCTCTCACCGCGAGCTCCACGAGGTCCCCGATCCTCCCCACGAGCATGAATGCCCTCTGAACATCTTCTAGCGATGCTCCCGTCAGCTCGGCCACGGCCTCCAGCACGAGCCCCTCATTCACGCCATGCTGCATCTCACCCATTAGTTGCTTGAGAAACCAGTGCTTCTCGAGGGCGCTCATCCTGGCGATTAGCCCCCGCAGAATCACCAGCTTCCTCTCCCTAGAGCCAGCCCCCCTGAGGCTCGAGATCTCGCGCAGTCCATTCCATACCTCGAGTATTGTCAGCGGCTCTGCTGCTAGCAGGGTTGTCTGCCCAAGCTCTTCGAGGAGCTGATAGACCGCCGCGGCCCCGATGTCGAGCTTATCCTCATCGCCCTCCGGCATAACCCGCCCTATGAGTAGCAAGATCGCCGGCGCAACTTCATCGGGCTCAAGCTCTTGGAGAAGCCTAACTATCTGCGCGACCTTATCCTTCCTTCCACTCAGAGCTTTAATTGACTCGCATGCTCTCGCGAGCCTGAGATATGGTGTGCCGGACATCTTTACTCGATCTTGATCTCGATGCCCTTGGGCTTCTGGACCGGGAGCCTTAGAATGAGGACGCCGTCCCTGTATGATGCCTTCGCGGCCGATGGATCAGTTTCTCTCGGAAGCTCTATGAAGCACTTGTAGCCCTTCGCTTTGAATAGCCTCGCCCTCGAGGCCTTCTCCCTGAGCTCCTCGGAGAAGCCGGCCTCAACCATGAGATCCCTCCCCCTAACGCTCACGTCTATCGAGTTCTTCGAGGCGCCTGGAAGCTGGATGACCACGACGACCTCATCGCCATCTAAGTATACTTCATGCTCCGGCACCAAGTAGTCCGCAGCCTCCCGAATGCGGCCGATCACGGGCCCCGCAGCCCTCAGCGCCGAGTCAACAACCCTTGACAACTCCCTTGAAAGATCCCTCATCATCTGCTCAACTCTTCTTCTTATCTCCCGCTCGAACTCCTCGGGCGAGAACCCCTCCCCCATCAGGTTATAATGATGCTCGGGGCGATTTAACATTTCTAATGCTTATATTGGGGAGATGCAGGTTATGGCCCAGCATTTTCAAGGGGGCTTGAGGCGCGTTTATGGCGCGATGCTCGGTTTGCGGAAAGGAGATCCTGATGCCATTTAAGTGCAGCTACTGTGGCGACTACTTCTGCGCTGAGCACAGGCTTCCGGAAAAGCATTATTGCCCGGGAATATTCGCCGCAGCCTCGCCCTATGAGAAGGAGCGGAAGAGCCGGGCTGAGATCGAGGAGTGGATGCCGCCAAGACCGGTGAGCAGGCTCAGCTCATCCGCGCGGGACGAGATCGTTCATCTCAGCATCGGGACGATGCTCGTCGTGCTAGTCGGCTTCTCCATAATAGGATATAACTTCAGGATTCCGCCGATCTTTCTCGCGGCCTATGCAACAGGCTTCGCCGCATCATTCCTAATCCATGAGCTGGCTCATAGGAGCTATGCGAGGTCTAAGGGGCTTTACGCGAAATTCAAGCTTGACCCCATGGGAGCTATACTGACTCTCGTGACCTCCATACCATTTATACCGTTCAAGATAATTGCTCCCGGAGCTGTAGTGATATTCGGGTTGGCGCCGATCGACGTGCTCGGCATGACGGCGCTCATCGGCCCGCTCTCGAACATAGCGCTCTCAGCGATCTTCGCGATCGCCGGGCTAGCGATCCCAACTTTGGCCCGAATATTCCTGCCGCTAAGCCTGCTAAACGCCTTCATCGCCCTATTCAACCTGATACCCCTCGGCGAGCTCGACGGCAGGAAGATTCTGGCATGGAGCCCATCAAAGTGGGCAATATCCTTCGCCCTAAGCATAATCCTGCTAATCACTACCGGGTTCATGTTCTACTACCTCTAGTAGCATCAGGGCGGAGTGTTCTGGGGGTGGTGGGGCCGCCGGGATTTGAACCCGGGACCTCCAGCGCTCTGGAGGTCTTATTCTCTGCTTCCCCAGGCTGGTGTCCTAGCCAAGCTAGACCACGGCCCCACCATCATCACCTGCTCCTATGGGTTCTAATTACTCTTTTCCCCTCTCCTTCACGCGGGGAGAGCCCTGTGACTAGCATGCGGCGAGGCTCGAGGCAGGAGAATAGGTATGAGATCAAGAATGGGGTGATTGAGCTCGTCAAAATCTTGGAAGCTAAGGGGCTCGTTAATATTACCAGCATGGAAGTTAAGCTCATGCCGCGATCATTGATCGCATCATTCTGTCGAATCTATTCTTCAATCTTTTCAGAGTTTTTCTCTTTAGGAGCAGACGTCAAAATATCCGTGGTTGGACAGTAAATATTTGGGCGCTTTTTCATCGCTCTAGTAGGCGGTGACGCTTTTTATCTTGGGTATTTTGAGGAGCTCGTTTAACCCCTCTCCGGAGAGGGGCTTCTCGAGGACGAGTATGAGCTTCGGCTCCGGGAAGAGCTCCGGGTCCTCGGCCACCGCCTGCCTTATACTGATATTCTCCCTGGCTATTATCTCAGTCGCCTTCGCTATTATGCCGGCGGCGGTGGGATCTGCTCTTATCTCGACGACATAGAATCCGAGCTCCTTGGCTACGGGCGCTATGAAGGCTCCAGCCGGCCTAATTCCCGTGAAGATCTTTCTCAGAGTCTCGTCCTCGAGTATCTGCTGAACCGTCTTCCTGACTATGCGCCTATCCACGCCAGCGGCCTTGGCGAGCGAGCTATCAGGAACCTCAACAGGGCCCACGACGATTCTGCCCTGCTCATTAATCCCTATTCCGTTCTCTATCATGAGCCTTACAACCCTCAATCGCGCGGGAAACTCCTGGAAGCGCGCGGCTATCTTACGCCACACATTAAGAAATCTACTGGACTGGATTTATGTCTTGCGCTAGCTTAGATCACGAAATTTCCTATGGCCGTCCGCGGACCCCGCGCATAACATAAGATGTTATGGCGATGAGGAGGGCTAATGGAGCGAAGATCAGCTGAGCATACGATGAGCCGAATAGCTCGAATAGCATGCCGGTGGCTATCGTCGATGTGAATGACCCCAGTGTCGCGAAAGTGTATACTATCCCCGATAATGTGCCGCCGATCTCCGGATGCATCGAGATGGCCCAGGCAATTGTTGTCGGATATGCTGGGGCTAGAAGAAAGCCTGAAGAAGACCATAACGTGATCTTCGCGTAAATTGGAATTGGAAGCGATGCCAAAAGCATTAGAAGGCATGAGCACCCTCCAGCGATCACCAGGACCCTCCAGTACCCAATTCTATCTATGAAGGGCGCCCAGAGAAGCCTTCCCACGCCGCTTAATGCCCAAAATAATCCCACAGCTAGACCCGCCTCCATGAGCGATGCTCCTTGATCGCTTAAGATCGATGGAAGCCATGCTGTTATGCTAAGCTGGTTCGCAACTATGAGGAACGGGATGATCATTAGTGGAAGTGCACCTAGGACCTGGCCCGGCTTCGCGTTCATCTTCTCGCGAATCATATTCGAATGATCTTTGGCCTTAGCCAACTTAGCCGCCGTGATCCAGCTTATCAGGGATGAGGCTAGGAGGAGGGGGAACATCATAAGATATCCTACTCTCCAACTTCCATAGGCTAAGGCGGCGTAGGCGGCTATAATCGGGCCCAAAGACGATCCAATATTCCAGCCGATGTGGAGTAGATTTATCGCCATTCCGCGCTTCTCGTCGAAAGCATCCGAAATGAATGCATTTACCGAGCTCTCGAAGAACCCTATGCCCGCTCCGAGGATGAAGAATGATGCTCCGAGAATTAGCGCGTTGGGCGAGCTCGAGAGGAGCAGGGCGCCCAGCCCCATCACGAGAAGGGAAAGGGATACCAGCCTCATCTTGCCGAACAGATCCGATAAAACTCCTCCGAGTATTGCGAGGGCCCCCGCCAAAGATTGGAGGCTCACTACGACGCCGATGATGGATTCGCTCAGCACCAGCTCATTCCTGATCCCGGGTAGGGCAGACCCAACCTCCGTCGCCGTTATTGCATATAGTATATACGAGGAGAAGCACAGTAGCCATAGAAACTTTCTCGACATCATTCGCATGACTTCTAATGCCGTCGTCTTCGATTTAAAGCATTATCACTTTTATTTCTACTCGTGGCGGCCAGCTCCTTCAGGATCGAGATCTCGTCGATCTTCCTCCCATTCAGTAGCTCCCAGATTATTCCCGTGGGCCTCTCTTTTCTCGTGGAAACTCTGATGAGTTTTGTCGGCGTGGCGATGATATCCAGCGTCAGGTCATATGGGTCTCTTGGGAGCCTATCCACGAGCTGGAGGTCATGGATGTTCGTTGCTATCATTATGTCTCGATCTATTTTGCCATATTCGAGCAGGATCGCGTATTCGAGCTCGCTGTATCCTCCTCCCTTCCCGAGCCTGAGGCCGTCCCTCGTCGCCGCGACCGATCCCGTGACGATAAAATCTATCCTTGGTAGATCTCTTGGATGGGTTCTTCTGCCGAGGATGAGGGCTCCTCTTATCGTCGAGGCCTGCTCGAGCATCTCTCGAGGTATTCTCGATGGATCTAGGATTAGGAATCCCTCTCTAAGCCTCGGGGTCGGCATGACCAAGATCTTGCCATCTAGGAGACACCTGTATCTCACGTGCTTCTGAGGCGAGTCGGGGCTCACCTTGACGACGCTTGCGGCGCGATACTCCTCGAGCCCGAGTATTCTCTCGGCTGCGCGCTCCGCTCCGGCGAAGTTCGGTATCCTCCCGTGGATCGGCTTCGGGAATCTCGCGACGCCCCTACTCTCGAGAATCTTCCAAATCTCCTCCCTTATCATCTGCTTCTCATCGCTCATTTCACAGGCGAATCACCTTTCCAGCAAGTTTAAGCTTTTCATGAGGTGATGGAAGCACTCATCGCTAAGCCGCATCTTGTAATCCCTCACTACGTCGAGCGGCGGCTCCTCGACTCCGAGCATCCTCCTGATCTTCCGCGAGAACGGGCCGTAGAGGAAGTAGTTGAAGAGGGAGGTCACGTTCGAGGGTCTCCTCATGGTGCTCGCCTTCCCGAAGTCTATTATGACGGGCTCGAGCTCCCGCCTCACGATCACGTGCCTCCTGACATCGCTCAGCTCCCCGTGATCCAAACCTATTTCATCCAGCCTTCTCGCATCCTCAAAGCACGCTCTCATAACCACTCGGAGATCATCCAGACGATCATCTTCGAGGCTGCTCAGCCACTTCTCCAGCGATTCTCCCTCGATGAGCTCCAGAGCCAGAACCATATCTGTGAATCCTAGGAGCATTGGCCCGACGCCGATGCTGTTGGCCATGGACGTGGCCTCGGCCTCCCGCCTCAAGCTCTGCATCGTCGAGTCCGTTCTCAGAATCTTCAGCGCAACATCTCTTTCCCCGATCCTCCCCCTCAAGACGAAGCCCCTATAGCCCTTGCCCAGTATGATGGGCTCAAGCCTCCCGCTTACATCCATGAAGGCGATGCTCTCGACCCCGAGCCTCCTCAAATCATCGAGAGCCCTCAACGCGTACTCGGCGCTGCGCTTTGGAAATGATAGGCGGATGAGGAGATGCTCTCTCCTGCCTATCTCCTCGAGATCTACGTGGATCATTTCCTGAGGAACGGCGGCCTCGCCGCTAGGAACTCCGCGAGAAACCTCCTCAGATCATCATTTCTCGAGGCCAGCTTTAGCAGGCTTCTCGCATCAGCGCTTATCCTCGATCTCCTGATCGGCTCGATAAGCCCCTTAGAAATGGAGACTTGGCCGCTCCTGATCCTCTCCCTCAGCAGCCTGTGAGCCGCGGTTTCCTCGCGCCTCCTCAAGACATATAGCCTATCGCCCTCGATCCATGGGCCCGCCGCAGCCCTAGACCACTTCTCAAGAAACTCGTCCGCGCTCCTGAGGTATACTGGAGGCCCCTTGTGGAGATGATGTCGCGGCAGCTCCACCCCATCGAGCTCGAAGATCATCAAGCATTCTCTCCGCTCATCTGTCCATGAGCCGCTTCGGTAGACTGTGAAGCCGAGGCTCTCGAGGCTTCTTCTAACTCCTTGCTCGCTCCGCTTAAGCTCTCCCCAGAGCACATCCCTCGGCCTCGAGCTATCAAGCTTGAAGCTGACATAGAGAATGCTCCTATCTCTGATGAGGCCTTTCAGCTCCTTGATTCTCGGAGCCGACTCGATCGGCTTGAAGAACCTGATTGACGGCTTCTTGAGGAAGATCCTAGATGCCAATATGACCTCTGAGAGCTTCGTCAGGGAGACCGCCGCCGCAACATTCCTGGACCTATCAACCGGGTCCACAACTATGAGGGAGCTATCCGGGAAGGCCTCCAAAGCCTTCTCCTCCGACTCATAGTATCTCTCCAAGTCTATCACGATGGGCGGCTTCCAGCATGATATCTCCCTAACCGCCGAGAGGAAGTCTCCATAGCATAGTATTAGGAGCTCCGTGAGGTATCCGCTGAAGCCCTCGATCTTTATCTCTGCTCCATAGACCCCGCATGCCCTCATGAAGCCCTTAAGAAGCCTGACCTCATCCTCCTGGCCCGGCTTAAGCCTGCTGAGCACGTATCTCGTGTGATATGGCGTTCGATCCGTTGCGCTCATCCAGTTCGGCGGCTCAACCCTATAGCATGCGACGACATCAACGGTAACCCCGTTCACGATGCCCTCGACATATGGGTGGTCGGCGTACATTATCATGGGCTCTCCGCCGAGACTCTCGACTATCCTGGATCCGAGGCCCACTATGATCTTCTCGAGCTCTTCCCTCGAGATCCCGGGATCGAAGTGTATGAATATGTCTGCCTCGGCTCTCCCCCTGATCCAAGTGTTCTTCGCGGCGGATCCCTCGAGGCTCACGTCAAGCGCTCCCGCAACGCCTGAGATCTCCCTCCTCGCCGCCGAGAGCGCCTTCTCAACGATCCTCCTCAGCGCGCGCTCCTCCAGCCTCGTCGGCCTAACGATCCTCCTAGCCCTCTCAACAACATCCTCCATGCTCATTACTTCTCCTCCGCCTTAACCACGAGGAGATCCGTGTATATCGGCCCCTTCGAAGTCAATGTGCTCTTCTTGACCTTGAAGGAGTCTATTAGCTGCTCTCCGAGATGGAGGTCCTTGAGATCCTCGAGCCTCCGCATCGCCAGCTGCTTATCCCGAATGAACTTGACCCTCCCTATCGTGAGATGGGGTGTGAAGCCCCGCTCATCATACTTGAACCCGAGCCTGCTCAGCCTCTCGATCAGCTGATCCAAGATGCGCTTCAGCCCATTCTCCGGGTCCTCTATGCCCAGCCATATCACGTTTATCCTGCCTCCTCCCGGGAAGTATCCGACGCCGCGGACGCCGAGCTTGAACTGCTTGAACCTCACCTTCCCAGCATTCTCGAGTATCAGGTTCAGCCTGCCGGGATCTATCTCGCCGAAGAACCAGAGGGTTATGTGGAGGTTGTGGGGCTCGACGGGCTTCATCCCCACGCCAATCCTCATCAGCTCCTCCTGTATCTCCTGGGCCCTGGATACTATCTGGGGGTTGTCGAAGTCCACGGCGATGAATGTTCTTATCAGCTCGACCATGACACCGGTTCACGCGAGATAATGAACTGGCTCATGATTAATCTTGCGCCGCGCCCTCGGCGAGCCTCTCGAGAAGAATCCTCGCGATTCTATCCGCGACCGCATCCGCCTCTCCTTGGGGATTCATTATCCAGGCCACCTCATTAGGCCTCATCTCCTTGAAGACCATATAGAACTCCTTGACGTGCTGCTGCATGAGCTGATCCCGCTCCAGCGCGCTCTCTAGCCCTCCCTGCCCAACCTTCATCTTAAGCCTCTTGATCCTATCCTCCTCAGGCGCGTCGATCACCAGGTATATGTCGGGCTTCACGAAAACCCCTTCGCCGAGCTTCTCGACGAGCTCTACGAATATTTTGAAATCCTGCTTTGAGACCCTGGCGCCTCTCAGCCTCGATAGCGCGAATCCATAGGCTATCGAGCAGAGATAGTATCTGTCTATGAAGAGGAGGTCGGGCGCCTCCTCCTCGATGATGCGCTTTAGGATCTTTGAGTCATCGCTCGTGTTCGCGAGGAAGAGGAGCATCCGCGTCAGGTGATCCACGTCCGGGTCGTTTCCATATGTTTTGGCGAACTCGCCGGTCTTGGAGCTGCTGGGAGTCTTGTGAGCCGAGACCTTATAGCCCCTGGACTCCAGGATCGATCTAACCTTAGCTATGAGCGTCGTCTTGCCGGCCGCGTCAAGGCCTTCCCAAACGACTATCAGGGGCTTGGGCAAGCTCCCGAAAAAGATTGGGAAGAGGTTTGAGAAAAATCATGCGCTAGAGGGTTATCCCGGATTCCTCGAGCTTCACCAGCCTCTCCCAGTTCTCCTCAACCGCCTTTTTCAGCGCATCTAGGATATGGGCATTCTCTGGCCTGAAGAGGTGGCTGAACCTTCCCTGCTGCTTCAGGAACTCCTCGAGCGGCTTCGGCTCCTTAACCTTCACGTTTATCTTCACTTTGCCATACTCCACCTCGTATACTGGGAAGTATCTGGTTTCGACGGCAAGCCTCGCGAGCCTAACCGTCTCCGATGGCGGATACCTCCATCCCGGAACGCATGGTGCGAGGATGTGGATGACCTTCGGGCCCTCGATCTCCAAGGCCTTCCTAACCTTGTTCGCGAGATCTATTGGATGAGAGATGCTCGCCGTGGCGGCGTATGGGATCTTGTGGGCGACAGCTATCGCGATCAAGTCCTTCTTCCTCTCCTGCTTCCCGGGTATCACCTTGCCGGCCGGGCTGGTGGTGGTTGCAGCCCCGATGGGCGTCGCGCCGGACCTCTGGATCCCCGTATTCATGTATGCCTCATTATCATAGCATATGTAGAGCATGTTGTGGCCTCTCTCAAGAGCTCCGGAGAGGGCTTGAAGACCTATATCGAATGTCCCACCATCTCCCGCGAAGACTATGACGTCGTGCATCTTCTTCCCCCTCTTCCTATTCAGCACCTTAATGGCCTCCACTATCCCGGAAGCAACCGCCGCCGCGTTCTCGAATGCCACATGAACGTATGGTATCTTCCAGGCCGTGTAGGGGTAGCATGAAGTGGAGACCTCGACGCAGCCCGTCGGGTTCACGACGACTGTTGGTCCTCTTATAGCCTTGAAGACGAGCCTTGCAGCTATGCCAGCGCCGCATCCGGCGCAAAGCCTGTGGCCGGACGCGAACCACTCCTCCCTGGGCAGATCCTTCGGCGTCTTGTAGAAAATCACTTGGCTGCTCATGCCCTCACCCCCCACCAGATGACGTGCTCGTCAAATCTGCCCTTCTTGGCGCCGTCAATCGCCATCCTCAAGACCGCCTCGGCCTCATCGAGCCTGAAGTCCCTGCCGCCCAGCCCGTACACCACGTTCATCGCCGGGATTCTCAAGCCATTCCTGTAGAGCATCGCGAGAACCTCCATGTAGAGCGGCCCACCGAGCCCTCCATAGGAGTAGGCTCTATCCATCACCACGAGAGCTTTCGCGTTCTTTAGAAGCTCTATCAGCTGCTTCTCCGGGAATGGCCTGAACATCGTCAGCCCGACGACGCCGACCTTGAGCCCGCTCTCCCTAAGCCTCCTCGCAGCCACCTTGAGCGTCCCATAAGTCGATCCCAAGACGAGGACGACCGCCTCGGCATCATCAGCCATATGCGAGTTGAAGTACCAGTACCTCCTGCCGCTTATCCTCGCGTACTCCTCGACCACCTGCGGGTAGACCCGCTCAGCCCTCTCCACCGCCTCCTTGAGCTGGTACTTGAACTCCATGTACGTGTCCGGAAGCGCCATGGTGCCGAAGGTCGCCGGTCTATCGAAGTCCACCGAGTATATTGTGTTCCTGGGCGGCAGGAACTTGGAAGCATCTTCATCGGAGATGGGCGTCAGAGGCTCGACGCTGTGAGTGAGGATGAATGCATCGAGGTTCACGGAGGCCGGCAGCTGAACATCCGGGTGCTCCGAGAGCTTGAACGCTATGAATGTCAGATCGTATGCTTCTTGGACGTTCGTCGCGAAGAGGTGGATCCACCCAGAGTCCCTCTCAGGCATCACGTCGCCATGCTCGCAGTGTATGTTCAAGGGAGCGTTCAGAGACCTGTTTGCTATCGCCATGACCATTGGAACCCTCATCGATGAAGCCGCGTAAACGATCTCGTGCATGAGGGCTAAGCCCTGGCTCGCGGTCGAGGTGAAAACTCTCGCGCCCGCGAGAGCCGCACCAACGCATATCGAGAGTGCCGAGTGCTCGCTCTCAGCCTGGATGAAGGCCGCATCCAGCTCCCCGTTCGCGACATACTCGCTCAGCCTCTCGACGATTATCGTCTGCGGCGTTATCGGGTATGCCGCGATCACGTCCACGTTCGACTGCTTGACGGCTAGCGCGACCGCCTCATCCCCCATTATCGCTATCCTCTCCTGAGCCTGCCTCGCCATCACGCTACACCTCCTCCATGCTTATCGCCTTAACGGGGCACACGGTCTCGCATACCCCGCACCCCTTACAATAGTCGTAGTCTACTTGGACTGAGTCGTCCTCCAGCCTCTTGATGGCGGCATCGGGGCAGAAGGTCCAGCAGAGAAGGCACTTGATGCACTTCCCGTAATCTATTCTTGGCTGCCTCGTCCTCCAGGTCCCGGTCTTGTATTCGAGCGATGTCGCGGGAACCGGTATCATGGCCGCGATCGGCAGATCTTTGTAGGTGAACTCTCCCTTGACAACGGGCTCAACTATCTTTTTAGCCGACAAGGGTCTTCACCTCCTCATAGCACCTCCTGCTCAGCCTGAGATTCATCTCGAGGACTTTTCCGGAGAATCTCTCGGCCAGAACGTCCTCGAGCGTCTTGAGCGATGCCAGCCCCCTCACCCTCAGGAGAGCTGAGAGCATGGGCACATTGTATATCTCCCGGCTGACCTCCTCGAGCGAGATCCGCCTAGCATCAACCACGTGGAGCCTGTAGCCGCGCTCCCTGGCCCACTTCGCCGCCCTCTCGCTGTTATCGAGGGGCAGGTTCAGCAGGATGTCGCCGCCCTTCTTGAGCCCATAAGAGTAATCCTCGGGAGCCTTGGACATGACGGGATCTATTATCACGACGATATCCGGCTCATAGATTCCGCAGTGAATCTCTATGGGCTCATCCGAGATCCTGGTGTAGGACCTGACGGGCGCGCCGGCTCTCTCGGGCCCGAACTCTGGGAAATGCTGCGCATATCTTCCCTCGATGATTGCGGCTCTAGCCAGAAGATTGCTTCCCGTGACGACCCCCTGTCCTCCTCTTCCATGCCATCTTATCTCAATTAGCTCCATGGAAGGCATCACCAGCACCTTAACGGGCTAAACAGCACCTATTTACCATTTAGCATGCGTCTTGGATGCGCGTAGAAGGATTAAAGAGGCGCTGAGCGCGATTAATGGAGGCATGATCGAGGAATTTGATGCGATAATTATCGGCGGCGGGCCGGGAGGATATGTTGCGGGGATTAGGCTCGGCCAGCGGGGCTTGAAAACGCTCTTAATAGAGAAGGATGAGCTGGGTGGAGAGTGCCTGAATAGGGGATGCATCCCCTCAAAGGCCCTCATAAGCAGGGTGAACTTATACTGGCTCGCGAGGAACGCGAAGTGGCTTAGGAGCAGCGGCTTGGAGGTTGATTGGAAGGAGCTCCAAGCGGTCAGGGAGAGGATTATCAGGAGGCTGAGGCTCGGCGTAAAATATCTTTTGGAGGGAAATGGCGTGAGGGTTCTTGAGGGAGAGGCGAGACTGAAGTCCGACCGCGAGGTGGAGGTCAGGATGCGAGATGGATCCTTAAAGTCATTCAGGGCGAGAAATATAATCATCGCGATCGGCGGAGAGCATGCTCCATTAAGGGAGATGCCATTTGACGGCGTCAAGGTCATAACATCCTCTCAAGCGCTCGAGCTTCAGGAAATCCCGCGGAGCCTGCTGATAGTAGGAGGAGGCGTCTCGGGAGTCGAGATAGGGACATTCTACGCGAAGCTCGGAACAGAGGTGACGATCGTGGAGATCATGGATCAGATCCTCCCGGGCGTGGAGAAGGATCTCGTGGACGTTGTCGAGAAGAGGCTGAGGAAGCTGGGCGTCAAGATATACACGAGCTCGAAGATCACGTCTTCCAAGGTGTCAGATGGCGGGGTCGAGGCGATTATGGAGACGCGAGATGGGAGCCTCGTTGTGAAGGCGGATTACGCGATGGTCGCAGTTGGCAAGAGACCCGCATCCGAGAGCATTGGCGCGAGCAGCGTCGGTATAAAGCTCGACGAGAGGGGATTCATACGCGTTGATGATCATATGGAGACCAGCGTTCCGGGAGTATATGCTGTTGGCGATGTTACGGGGCCGCCGTTCCTAGCTCACCGCGCATCGTATCACGGAATAATCGCCGCGGACAACATAGCTGGAGCGGAGGCGAGCATGAGGGATATCGTGATCCCATCCGCGATATTCTCAGACCCGGAGATAGCTTACGCTGGCTTGACGGAGGTGGAGGCCAAGGCGAGGGGCATAAAGCCTAGAGTCGGCAAGTTCCCGTTCACCGCCTCCGGTAGAGCGGTCGCCGAGGAAGCCGCGGACGGGTTCGTGAAGATCATCGCGGACTCCTCCACGGGGGAGGTCGTCGGATGCCAGATGGTGGGACATCACGTGACCGAGCTGATCTCGGAAGCCGTCCTAGCGATCCAGAATAGGATGAGGCTCGATCAGTTCGCTAAGTGCATGAGACCTCACCCAACGCTCAGCGAAGCCCTGATGGAGGCGGCTGAGGCCGCGCTGTGGAAACCCATACACATTATAGTTCAGAGGGAGTGCGTCAGGTAGTC
>Ga0209080_1000766_pt1 | contig 19060 bp, 12 predicted proteins | sample JNZ110809AmetaG_FD_184123 | JGI IMG/M metagenome (GOLD analysis project Ga0209080, IMG submission 184123) | Hot spring microbial communities from Jinze hot spring, China to study Microbial Dark Matter (Phase II) - JNZ 110809A (SPAdes) (version 3) ...
AGCGCTAGTAGATCCGCCAATAATAAAATAAGAGGCTCAGGTAACAATAGTGGGCAAACCCTATCAAGCCCTTTAATTTTTTATCATTATTATGGTGAAGGAAGCCTAAATTAGATGAAGATGAATATTTAGCATATAAGCTATATTTTATGTTTGAATCTTTACAGATTTCAGCCAAAATTCATTCTATATAAAAATGGGGAAAGAAGAAAAATGAGGAATGTTAAGGATTTTTATGGGTCGTGTATTCCGCCTTTAAGTTCTGTTCCGTGTTTCCAGAGGGTTTCACTTATTGTTCCTAGACACTCTACTATGCTGAAGGCTTTTGGCTTGTAGCCTTCTGGTGTGCTCTCGTATGTTATCTTAACTATTATGGATGTTAAGCCTGCTGGAGCACCTTGCAGCTGATATATGCCTACTTCATGGAACCACTTGCAAACGTAGTAGGTGTCTCTGCCCCAGTGTCCCCAGATCATGAATAGTACTGTTCCGTTGAGATCCTTGTATGTGGCTATCACTGCATAGCCTACTGTCTCGTTTGAGGCGTAGACTCTTGTCTTCGTTATGTCCCAGCATGTGAGCGGTATTATCTTGTTGTCCCATATGCTCGCGGCGAATTCTTCTAGGCCGAAGAATGCTTGCGTGAAGTCGTTAGCGTAGTATGCTAGCATGTTTGCCAACGGCCCGCCTACGCCAATCATGTTGCTGCTTGCAATCGGCCATGTCTTGCACCAGTCGTCTCTTAATGCTGCCCTGCCAATAGTATCTTTATAGTCTGTTTTGGTGTGTCCTGTTCCGAACCTGTGCATGACCCATGGCATCTGGTTTGCGATTACTGGGTCAAGCATGTCTGCTCCAGCCAAGCCTATTAATGCGCCCCCAGGATCGCTTTGGCTATACTCTTTAATTACTTTGTCCTTGAAGGCTGAGGCTACGAGAGCCGCTCCTGCGCTATCAACTGTGGCGGCGTCTCTGCCAACAATTATCCATTCGTAGCGCCCAACAGTTTTACTATCTATCATGCTCTGGTTAGACCACAGTATCTTAATTGTGTGGGTTCCAGCAGGTATAGTCACATTAATATACCATTTGTTATCGACACCCTCCCTTGCCACATAATATGGTGGCGTCTGCTTTATTCCTGGTGACAGTAAGTTGCCGTCAACTAGGACACGCTCAGTGAAGTTGCAGTAGCTGTTCCATAATACGCCGCTTGGATTGCCAGTCCTTGCCACATCAGCTTCTTTCGATATGATTGCGTTAAATCCAACACAATAATCTATCTTTGTCTGTGTCGTAACTGTTCTAGTTTCTAGTATGACGAATCTAGACGTGTCTTTGTCGACAGCCTTTGCGAGATCCCATGGGTTGAATATTTCAGCTAGCTGATACTTAACCTCGCTGTCAATTTTATTGGTACCGCCAGTTCTATGTTGATCGTCGCCGTCATTGCGGTCTGTTACTCCGTAGACGCTTACGCCCCTGAACTGGACATTAACTGGAACAACCACTGTACTACATACGGTGGTTGTGCGGTTCGTGTCGCTGAGCAGGAAGTCCCACTCACCAACTATTAGCGGAGACATGAATGGCTCATCATTCGGGGTTGCACCAGAATCAGTGTTGTGTGGATCATCATCGTATATAGCTCTCCACCAGAGATCTCTTCTACCAGCATCAGCCTCCCAATCGCTTAAGCTAGGCCAGAATGCGTGCCAACCAACATATTTCATATCACTTGATATTATCTGGGCAACATCATATGTGCCAGCAGTAAGCTTCGGCTCACTTCCATACTTATTTACTGTAACCTCCACGCCACCCGGCAACTTAACTTTTGTATTCGGCGGGAGCGTGGGAAGCATAGTCCACTTACTATCATACACGGTGCTCTGCCCTTCACTATTTTCCGCAACGTAGAAGTGTACGTAGCTTCTGTAGTCTCCATCTGGGCCTAGATCCCACTCTTCCCTATTACTCAATTGCACCAGAATACCCTTATCGATAGTAACAGGTTGATAAGAGTCCCCGTAGCATTTTACTTTAATCGTTAGCGGCTTTAACATATACTTGTAGTGTGGAATGAACTTAACGTCCTTGATGAGGATAACTTCCTTCTTCACCCTATTAAAGATTACCGTGATCACGAAGTCTAGGAGATGAATCTTAGTTCCCGTAATGTCATGGTAATCATAGATGTGCGTTGTTAACTCAGCCACAAATAGCCTCGGCCCATAATAGAGCACAGCGATAGGCTCAGTCACAGCTGTACCATTAGTCTTTCTTCCCCCAGCCTGCAGAGGAGCAGCCGCTATAGGATTACCATACTCATCAATTGGCTTTCCAGGCTTCCTAAAGTCTTCATCAGCTTCAGTAAATCCAGGTCCCAAGTAAGAATCGTCAACCCTCAGCCAAGGACCACCATAGGAATCCAAGTCAGCAAATAGAGCACCCGCCCAAACGTGTCTAAGACCCCAAACGCTATGATTATACAATATGCTCATATACCAACCATTAATCCACACGTTCTTAGGCAACCAATCCTCATCTATATATGGCCCCGCAGGAGAAGCAAATGGATCACGAGCATTATCATATTCTAAGCCAACATTAGTAGTATCATCAATAAGCTCGCCAAACTTCGAAAGACCAACCTTTAATAGGGCTGACTCATATGGATACAGTTTATAATAGTCGGTGTTGAGAACGCCGTTAATAGTCATATACCAATCTGCCGGGTCAGCAGCCGAGACTGGCTGAATAAGCAGCATTGGAGCAAACAGTGATAGCAGCATTATTGCCGCTATAGACAATACTATTAACTTCTTAATTTTATCCATAGGCATCTTCCCCGTACAGTACACATTTATGATCATAATCCGCTTATAAATTTTTTGTTAACATATGAGGGCTATCTGTTATCGTAAGAGAAAAGCCTGTAAACCGCCCTAAAAGGTTAAAGTTAAGGGAGATGCATATATTGTTAAAGTATAAAAATTAACAAGATCCCAGCAATAACCAAAATATCTTGGCAGAGAAAACAATAGAAATATAAGAAGTCTTAAATCAAACAGGGGAAATAAATTTAAAGGATATCCTAACACGACGACGGGGCTGCTGTTACCTTGAGCCTGCAAATAATATGTGACATAATAACATCGCTCGAAGGATCCGTCAGACCAGCCATATATTTAGCTGAGGACCTAATTAAGATGGGATATGACATAACAATAATATCACCACTAATCTCGCCGGAAGCAGAAGAAGAAATAAATAAAAGTGGAATAAAAACAATAAATCTAAACATAAGGCACTTCTCAAGCATATCTAACCCCTCAATCCTATGGCTTGAAACATGGGCATACGAAGCCATCTTTAGAGCCAACTCAAAACGCATCAAAAAGAACACACAAGCAATAATCAACTTCTCGCACGTAATCTTCGCACCAGCAACATTCTGGTACCTACAAGGGCCGCCGTCAACAGCACTAAACGATATCTCCAGTCAACTCCCAAGGAGACTCAGACTGGCATATTACGTCACGAAGCCGCTAATAGAACACCTTGACAGGAAAATTATAGAGCGAGCAAAAAAACTAACAACATGGTTCATAGCAAATTCAAAGTTCTGCGCCAGCATGTACACGAAATATGGAATAAAAGTACACGACATAATATACCCGCCATTAGACAGAAAAACATTCCATCCGACAACAAAAAGACCGACAGAAGATTACGTCCTAACATACTTCGGAAAAGAAACAAAATTCACAGTAATAAAAAAGATAGCGGATATGGGAGTAAAAATCAAGGCATTCGGATCAAAAACCTCAATAATAGATAAGAGCCTACTAAAAAACCCAAACATAGAGTTCCTAGGAAGAATACCAACAGCAGAGCTAGTCGACATGTATTCAAACGCCCTATACACGCTATTCCCATTCACACACGAACCATTCGGCTACATACCACTCGAAAGCATGGCATGTGGAACACCAACACTAACATACAATATGCAGGGGCCTGGAGAATACATAATTGACGACGAAAATGGATGGCTCGCAAAAGACGACGAAAGTCTCGTGCAGAAAGCCATAGAACTCTGGAGAAACGGCTACCCAAAAGAGATCAGAGAACGATGTGTCGAAAACGCCAAGAAATTCGATAGAGAAATTTACTCCAAGAAGTGGCTAAGTCTATTAAAACCACCTATCACAATATAATATCTGCGCTAGCCCCAGCATCTCAACACATATTCCAAAATTCTTACCCAAGCCTGGCAACACAAAACCAAAAAGGGCAAAACATTCTCACAAAAGCTTAATATCAACATTCTTTTAATAGTCTAGTATACGAGCCTGAGAGAAATGAAAATACTCCATTTGATCAGCGAGAAGCCACCAATAAAAAGTGGCTTCTCAAGAACAGTAGAAAGATTAACTCAAGAACTCACAAAAATGGGACATGAAGTTAAAGTTTTATCAGCTAGTGACTGTAAGACAAAGATGATCGGCGAACTCAAAATAATCTTAAGCACAGATAGAATAGCTAAAGAACTCAAAAAGGACTACGACATAATAAACGTGCATGGACATACGCCGACATTCTCCGATAGACTTCTCATTAAATCCAAGCTCCTAGGAAAGAAAACGGTCTACACGCTACACTGCTTAATAGACTACCCCCTCAAGCCGATAACAGCTGTATATAATTTCCTCTTAAACAGAACACTACTAAAATATGCGGACGCTGTCATCGTGACGTCAAAATCATATTACGACATGCTACCAAACAATATAAGGAAATATATTGTGCCATGGGGGGTAGACCGCGAAAAACTCATGGGGCCAAGGATACCGCACAACGACTACAGAGTGCTTTTCGTTGGGCAAATGAGACCATATAAAGGACTAAAAATCCTCCTAAAAGCCGTAAAGGGGATAAATAACCTAACACTCAACATAGTTGGCGATGGCCCCGATAGACACAAATATGAAAAATACGCAAAAAAGCTCGGACTAAAGAAAGCATATTTCCATGGATTCATATCAGACGAAAACCTAAGAAAATACTATCTCAGCAGCGACGTCCTAGTCCTACCAAGCATAAGTAGAAACGAAGCCTTTGGGCTAGTAACGCTGGAGGCAGCGGCAGCCGGATGCGCGGTAATAGCATCTGATCTACCGGGGGTAAGGGACATAGTCAAGGAATTTGGCATACTCATTAAACCCGGAGACATAAAAAGTCTTAGGGAGACCTTACTATTACTTGAAGATGAAAACATTAGACGAAGATATGTTGAGCGGGGTCTCAAAAACATTGCAAAATATGAGTGGCGTAGGGTCGCAAGAGAATATGATAAAATCTATAAAGAACTAGCGGATAAATGTTGATGTCATATGATGGAAGAAAATAATTTCTGGGGAGAAAAAATTGAAAAACTTCTCAGAAAAACCATGTTAAAACTCAAGTTTTCAGAGTGGCTAATTATAGCAATGACCATTATTTACTCAGTAGTCTTCTCTTACTACACTATAATGAGACATTACTCTTTTAGGAGCAACGCATGGGACCTCGGTATACTCGTTCAATCCATTGCTAGTGCAGCCCAAGGGAGACTCTTTACAAATAATGTAGAATTATACTATTCGCCTACCGGCAGCTACTTCGGAGTACATTTCGCCCCAATCTTGTTTTTAACAATACCATTTTTTTATCTTATACCGAAGGTTGAAACCATACTTGTATTGCAATCCATAGTATTAGCGCTGGGAGCCATACCAATCTACTTGCTCTCAGACTTCTATTTCAATAATAAATTTGCCGCCCTAATGATAGCTGTAACTTATCTTTTAAATCCACACCTTCAAGGAATAAATTGGTACGACTTTCATACCCAAGCATTCTTTCCTTTAATGATAATATCTGCTATTTATTTCTTTAAGAGAAAAAAATATTGGATGTTTTTTCTTTTCATCGTACTGTCTCTGTCCACAATGGAGCAATCGGTGCCATTTGTAGCACTGCTCATTCCACAATGTATGGTAGATACAATCATTGAATATAAAAAGTCTAATTCAAAGAGGAAATGGATTCATATATTTGCACTCCTATCCCTCTTTACTATAATTGCAACTTGGATGCTAATTTCCACCTACGTAAAAAATACTATTAATCCTAATCCTCCAATGGAGCTTAAAGCAGTAGGCAATTACAGAATATTAGGTATAGAAGACCCAGTAGAAATACCATTAAGAGCGCTACTTTATCCAGATCTAGCTTTAAAAGCATTAAGATTTGACTTACCATACAAAATATTATATATTGTATCAATTTTTGCCCCGAACTGCTTCATCTCATTATTATCCCCACTAACTCTATTGCCTGCATTCCTCTGGATATTCATGGCCTCGCTTAGCAACTGGCCACCATATTATCAGTTGGGATATCAGTATTCTGCTTTCACAGTTCCATTTGTAACGATGGCGACAATAGAATCCTTAAAGAAAATAATAAGAAATAGAAATAATGAAAATAATAAAGAAAAACTCCTCTTAAAGATGACCGCCCTCCTATTGATTGTAGGAACATTACTATCGCTATGTACTTCACCCTTATCTTTCATATATGAGCCAGGCTGCTACACGTATTTCAGAGATTACGGTGTTTCCATGCCTTCTCTGCTTGAAAAAAAAGTCTTAGAGCTTCTAAGTGAAATACCTATGAATGCAACGATTCTAACAACCCCCACTATCTTTCCACACATATCTACTAATATAGGAGCCTATGTGATACCTCCGCTTGACGCTATATCCAAAAGGCTATTTGAAAGCCACATAAAATATCTTAAGAAAATAGAATTTGATTATATACTAATCTCATATTTTTGGGATAAAAATGAGGCAGAGTTTATTTACCGAAACTTTTTAGCTAATAATAGCAAATATGGGCTATTTGTGAAAGCTCCTGGATTAGAACTTTATAAAAGACACTATAATAGAGAGCCGTTAAAGATAACTATAAGGCTTACTCACCGCGAACTCTTTAAAGCCGAGTCTTCTGTAGTAGTAGAAGATCCCTCCTCTACAAGTGGAACGGTAATATTGTTAAGAGCTTCTAAAGAAGCAGGAAGATACGCGTGGTATGGACCCTACATCACATTGTCTCCAGGAACATATACCGTTAGATTCAGGATAAAAGTAGATAGCTTGCCTAGCGGAAAGATACTAAAGCTAGATGTATGGTCGAATTCATTGAAAACTGAGATAGTGTCCGTCGACTTGTACGGAGACTATTTCATCAGACCGCTTATTTGGCATATATTTACACTAACTTTCTCTCTCAGTGAAAGATTAAGTGAAATTGAATTTAGAGGATTAGAAGTAACCAGTAACGTCAGCGTATTTTTAGATTACGTAGAGATCGAGCCCCACTAAGAGTTAAATAGGATAAGGCATAAATCACCTTTTATACCAAGAGAAGAAGGAGAACACACGCATGCAATTAATGCCCATCATTCATAAAAAAGCATTATTACTGCTGCTCTTAATGCTCACAATTTTCTGGGGCATCTCTACCTATTCCTATTTATCACGTTATTATCAGGAAAGAGATATCTGTGTAGGTATCTTTTATTATGCATGGTACGGTGAGAAGAGACATTGGAATGATTGCGAGGACAACGCAGTTATAGATCAGCCATATACAAGGTATTATCAAGGCTACTACTCTTCTCTTAACGAAACTGTAGTATACAGTCAACTGAAACTCATAGAAATGGCGAATATTGACTTTCTATTGGTCTCATGGTTTTATCCCGGATCTTATGAGGACCAGGCAACTAAATTATTATTTGAGGTTACAAGAAAAAATAATTTAAACGTAAAAATAGCCTTGATGATAGAGCCAATAGATGACTATGATGTTAACGCAACAAAGCTAGAGCAAATTAAAACATATATTATGGAGAACTATGTAAAACCATATAAACAGCATTATTTCCATTGGGAGGGAAAGCCTCTACTTGCATTTTTTGTTCCTTTAAATCCCACAAGAAATGATCCAGAGTATTCTTTCAAAGTGATAGGAGAACAACCATATGCTGATTGGCCTTACTGGTCTGTTCCGCCCAAAATAACAGAGGATGGAGTGACATCAGTATTACCAAGATATGACGATTCACGTTTACCTAGAGAGAGAAAAATTGTTATAGATGAAACTTATAGGGAGGAGCTTTACAATGAGCAATGGAGATTTATACTCAATAACAAAGATAAGCTTAAACTGGTCTTAATTGTGACTTGGAATGAATATCATGAAAGAACCATGATAGAACCTCATATCGATGCTACTGCGGATCCTGAATTTTACTTTCCAGACTATCTTTATCAGAAAACATGTGAATACGTTAAACTTTTGAAAGAGAAGCCTTTCCCAACGGTTCAATTTTACTCTTTACCATCATTGATTCTATTAATGTTCATTTTGTATAAAAGTTTTCAAATAATAATGCACGGCAACGGTAATAGCGGCAATAAACAAGTGATCCAGCAAATGATTAGCATAGGACTTATTTCACGCTTCCTCTTAATTTTTATAGCTTTTCTCTCAAATACGATCTTCGGGTTAAGAACACCATTTGAGGGAGAAAATCTCCCAGACTATAACATCCCCCTACTTAACTTGTTTGCAAGATGGGATAGCGGCTACTACATAAATATAGCACGTAACGGTTATACAGTATTGAGTCAATGGGCATTTAGACCGTTGTTCCCCTTAATGCTAAAGTCAATAAACTTTTTATTCACAGCGCAAGATCTTCCTACACCCATAAATCTCATTATAATTGGCTTCTTTATGAATAATGTGTTGTACATAATTTCTCTACTGCTATTCTATAGGTTATCTCTAAAGATTTCGCCTGAAGAAGCGTTTATATTCACACTAATATTTGCAATTTACCCAACCTCATTTATATTTAGCGCCGTCTATCCTGAATCACTATTCATGACCCTGCTACTGCTCAGCTACTACCACTTAGAGGAGGGAAAAATATTGTTTTCATCAATCTTTATGTTTCTTGCGGGATTATGTAGACCTGAGGGATTTACTGCCTCTCTGATATACTTGATTAAAGGAGTCCATAAAATAGAGAAAAGAAAGATATATGGAATTGCTTTTTCCATATCTTTATCCTCATTACCCATCTTCTTAATTTATAGCTTGATAAAAACTGGAAGTATATTCACGCCATTTGAGGCAGAAGCATTATGGGCAAGAACAGGAATCATAGAGATGATTCTAAGAATTGGAAAACTACAGCTTAACGTTAATCCTGGATTAAGTTTACCCTACTTAATTTTAAATTTGCCATTGTTTTCAATGATAATAACATTTCTTTTATACTATTATATCTCTATGGGGTCAGGGTTATACTTCTCGGAAGATTTTTATAGAAAAATTTTTCCATATATTTTCCATGCAACTTTATATATAGTATTCATAAGTTTTTTCGTCGACTACATATCGATAGCCAGATTATCGCTATTTGCTTTTCCAATAATATGGATCATCGCCCATAAGTCGTCCAAAAACAAGACTCTGTTATATAATATTATTATAATAAATATTGTCCTGTTAACGTTTTATACAGCGCTTCACGTTAATTGGTACCATGTTACTTAAACCTTAAAAATCCTTAACCTATTGCTTTCGCAGAGCCGTTAATCATAAATAATATTTATTTTAAGCCACAATATTGTTCTCTGAAACTCTTGGTCTCTTCAATTACCAGTATTGTTGATTGTAGGTTTATGCTGAACCTTTTTAACTTTTTAAACTATTCTTATGTTGTAGCGATATAGTATGAAAGTAAGCATAATAGTCCCAACATATAATGAGAGGGAAAATTTAGAGATCTTGGTGAAGAGAATATCCAGTTCACTAAGAGGTGAGGAATACGAGGTCATAGTTGTAGATGACAATTCTCCGGACGGGACCTGGAAATTAGCTCAAGAGTTATCCCGATTTTACCCAATTAAGCTAATCAGGAGGGAGGAGAGGAAAGGATTGGCTTCAGCCGTAATTGATGGCTTCTCTCACGCCACTGGCAACTGTCTTGTAGTGATGGATGCGGACTTACAGCATCCACCAGAAGTCATCCCAAGGCTCATTGAGGCTGTTGAGGGCGGAGCGGATTTGGCAATTGCTTCTAGATACATTAAGGGCGGAGGGGTGAGGGGCTGGCCGTTCTTCCGCAGGCTCATTTCGAGGGGGGCTACATGGCTGGCCAGGCTCTTTTTAACGAGTGTTAAGGATCCAATGTCAGGGTTCTTCGCACTAAGGAAGGAGGTAATTGAAGGCGCAGATTTAAGACCGAAGGGGTATAAGATATTACTTGAAGTATTAGTTAAAGGCAGATACTCTCGTGTTGTCGAGATTCCATATATTTTTGAGCCTAGGAAGATTGGTCGAAGCAAGCTGAAGGGGAAACATTATGTGGAGTATCTTGAGCATTTGATCTCCCTTATGCGATATAAGGGAAAACCTCAAAGGCTACTTAAGTTCGCGGTAGTAGGCGCGTTTGGAGTCCTAGTAAATGAGGGTTTACTCTTTGTATTATCGGAACTTATGGGCACTCATTATCTCTTGTCAGCCTTCCTCAGCATTGAATGCTCAATCCTATCGAACTTTATTTTAAATGATTTATGGACGTTTAAAGATCGAGGGCATCCTGGGATTAGAAGTTTTTTAAAGAGGGCAATTAAGTCGAACATTGGATTTGGAGCTGGAGTTTTTATAAATCTCCTTGTTTTGTTCATGCTAACAGAACTTATGGGGCTTCATTACTTAATCTCAAATCTGCTTGGAATTGCCGCGGCCTTTATCTGGAACTTCTTAATTGGTGTAAGATGGATATGGAGAAAAAAATAACTATAAGCACTAATGAGATAGTAAACTCATTAATAGGCAGGAGGGTGAACATTCAGAAGCTGATTAAGTAATCTATTGTTGTCAAGAAACGATGTTACCGTTAGTGTGCATGACCGCCAATAGAGTGGTGCATGTGGCTAAGAGAATAAATAGAAATAGGGTTACCATGTAGTACCAAGATAATTTTAGCGCTTTCTCCACGTAGATTTCATAATATACTGTTTCACTATCTTCTGTTAAAAGTACTATCACCTCATCGTTTATAGATAATTTCTTTAGTAGGAAAATTGCTGTTTCACCATTCTTGATCGCTATAGAAAGAGCCACTAATGATATAATATCACCCTTAAGATTTGCATAACCATTTATATCACATGTCTCAGGCGTTAATGTGAAGTTTTCCTCTTTCATCCTGAACGTGTAGAGCCACTCATCAGTTTCGTCAAACACGTCTAGCATCATTGTGGGAGTGGCGTTGTCCGACACATCCACCTTATACTCCACGTTTACCCTAAAGCTATCTCCAACATAATATTCACATGGATACGCTATTCTGAAGAGGCTATCTTTTCCATCCAGCCCTTTATCAGTGAGGTTAATTTTCAGCGTTGCTCCATCGCCCTCAATAGAGACTTCTAAATCGTTATCAAATCCATCCGTGACCCTAAAAGGTATCTTTGAGTGAGCCATCTTTAAGAACAATGTATGCTGCTCCACCGTAGCCCTAAAGAACAACATTGTTTCATTAAATGAGCCCCTCAAATTATATTGATTTCTTATCCCGCGCTCAATAACCACGCTGGGAGAAACATAAGTCTCTATCCAAATATTTGTGTACAATTTTATCATGACTTTGTCGCCCCCTTCAAGGCCGCTCAACGTTATGTTTTCCCACCCATTCACCGTGAGATTTATGTTTCCGGAAATCGACTTAAAGAAGCCTTCCTGCTTTAAATAATTATTTACTTGTATAAAGAGAGAGCAGCTTAAGAAGATCGTAAGTATAGTTAACACCAAGACGCGCCTATCGCCTAAAATACGCTTAATAGTAATTAAAGCCTCCATGATAATGGTAGGAGCCTCTCTCAGGCCTGAAAAACGATTCTTCAGAGAGGAGATGAGCATATAAGTGAAAACAATTGTTCTTATTAAAATTGAGGATACGAGCAGGGGCGCGTGCATATCTCTCAGGTTTATCTGCGGGATGTACGTCCAGGAAAGTATCTGCATTATGTGGCTTATTTCTAGTGGGATCAGCGGTACTAGAGAGGTGCTTGCCAGAAGAAGGTAGAAAGATGTTGAGACAGCGAACTGTGTACTATAGCCCTTAAAGAAAAGCATGTATGCCAGGTAGATGAGACCGCACATTTTCATCGCTTCCTCGGGGCGTTTTGCATAGGCTAAAGAGAGCATGACTATAACGAGAACTTGGCTTAAAGTTAGGAGGTTTGGAAGCCAATCATACCTCCATAGATAGAAGGCATGGTCATAGCGATTAGGAGTATAAATATTCGCTAGGTTCCCATGGTAGAAGAATTTGTCGAAGTATGGGTGGAGAAAGCCGCCATGGCTATAGTATCCGTCAATAAGCGCCCAAATGGTCTCCCAGGGACCCCTAGAGCCATGATGGGTGAAAGTAGATATATATGCTAATGGGTTTAATGCCAGAAAAGGTAAGCTCACAAAGAGAAGGGTAAGGATGAATATACCTATGCTTTCAATTTTAGCTCTAATGTTCTCAAATCTAATTAATGTAGGCAACATCAAGAGCGCTGGGAAGCCTTTACTGAGCGTTGCTAAACCTATCAGAAAACCGCAGATCTTAGGTCTTCCTTTACTCATCATATATATTGCTGACGCTGCGAATAAGAGGGCGATCACATCATTTGAATAAGTGTTAGATATTATTACCGACGGGAGCACACTATAAGCCAGCACGTATTTTAAGGCTTTTCTCTCGCCAACCTCCTCCCTTAAAAGAGCATAGAAGATCACTAGGACGAATATAAGAACCAAACCATTGAGGAACCTAAAGTAATAGTTGAAGGCACAGGGATTCTTATTTGATAGCCAGTATAAAGGCATGTAAACTAGGAAGCCTATGGGAGGATAACCCTCTCTAACATCTTTATAGGGGAAAATCTTTTGTTCATCCAAGTATTTGTAAAAGCTGTACCATTCATTATCTAAACCCGCTGAAAAAGCGTAAATTGTTAAGATCGCTACAAGATATATTACAAAGAAAATAAAACTTTTCTTTTTCAAAACTTTTAGAGAATAGATTTTCATCAAACGGTTAGATAAATTCATTGCTTTAGAGACCATGTTATGTCACTATGCTATATTCAACTATTTCCTCAATCCTCATTCCAATTTTTAAATCCTCAGAGAAGGCTAAGCCAACCAGCCTTATAACTATCTTATCCTTCATAAGGTTCTTTGGTATTAGCTCCGTTTCAACAGTCCCATTTACGTTAATTATCCCGCCAGATCGATAATATGTTGTCCCGCTGTCCCAGTACCATCCGTATGGTATCCAGTCCGAGTCCCAAACGGCGTGAACCATAAGCATTAATATGTCATGCGCTATTTCTTCGGGTTTAAGCCAGTCCTCTTCATCCCCAAGAGAAAGCCATCCACCCCTGCCAACCCTTATAAATACTGGTAGTGTTAAGTTCAAAACTATATTTTCCGCTGTAATCTTATAGTCCCCGTAACCATAATAATTTAAGCCATAGTTTTCCAGCGAGTTTTTATTGAATGCCATCTTTGATTCCCTATAATTCAGCCCTAAAGTCCCAGTTATTCTAGTGGGGCTATAATCCCCTATAAACATGCTACCCCCTAAAATACTCTCTATGCCGTTCGCATCAGTTAACATTATATGGGCGTCCAGAAGATTAAAGGAATCTTTAGCGTATCTATATGAGCCATCTTTGTAAATTATCCTCTTGTACGGTTCCACTGACCCCACTGTCACTAGAATTAAACCGCCCTCTCTCATCCAATCGTAGAGCAATGATTTTCCATATTTAGAATCATCCCTTATTAAGCCATCCCCGTCAGGATCTATTAATGGTGCTGGCAGAACGTTTTCAACTTTTCTCCCAGAGAAGTCCTTTAAAGGATTAACCACGATTAATATACATTCAGGTTTATTCCTCGCCAGCTCCTCAAGTAGGGAGTAATTTACTTTAACCACTGAAAAGTTGTAGGAGACAAGTAAATCAATTATTGCCCTAGCCCTCTTCAAGCTTTCATTTAGCATATATCGCTCATCGAAAAACACATATATTATCTTGCTAGTCTGATTGAAGGACAAATATGTAAAAAGGAGAGCTTGAAATGAATCTACTCCCTTACCCTCAGCGGAAAACCCCACCCTAACTCTCAAGCTATTTCTGTCTTCTATTACGCTCACATTATTAACTTTCATAAAGATGAATGTTTTTTCTTCCGGCGCCTTAACTCTGAACTCTACCACCTGATCATCGGTCGTAACTATTTTTATGACATAGGTTTCACGCATAACCCACGCATATCTCAAAATAATCCTGCTCTCTTCACCCCTAAAAATCACTTTTTTATCCGTTTGCCATTCATGAACCCTAACATCATTTATAAAAACCTGTTTAATTTCCGCAGAACCCTCTTTAACTTTAACCGTTAACGCTATACTTCTATACGCATCACCCATGTTGAATATAACTTCTTTTAACTCCAAGCGAGTTGCAGGTGAAATAAAAAAGCTACTATTGATCAAATATATTGCTAAGCCCGAGAAAAAGAGAATTAAAATTGTAAACATGACAATTAAATCGGAAACCTTTATGTTCACTTTTATGCGCATAGTATTATTTAGTGCTTAATTCAATAAGTACTTTATGGCGTCTCGCCATAAACATTGGGCTGAGGATTATATGGCAGATATAATTATCGCTCATCCCTCGCTCAATAGGGGAGGAGGAGCTGAAAAAGTCTGCTTGGCGTTAACAAAAACCCTAGTTGATGCAGGCTACAGTATTAGATTAGCCACGTTGGAGAGAACCGATTGGAAAATGCTTGAAAAAAGGTTTGGTGAAATTACAAGGCCAAATAGTGAGACTTATTTCACGAACAGTATTTCTAATCTCAGTATGTTGCCACAGGCAGCGGTCACAGTATCCCTTTTCTCACTAATGCTTCTACATTTAAAGCGTAAAGGAGGGACCTTAATTAATACATATGGGGACTTAATAGAGGGATTGGCTGATTTAGCCTACGTTAACGCTATACCCATAAAGTTATCCCATAGAGTCAGCTCTGGTCTCTCCCACTCTTTCATCTGGAGAGCCAGCGCATGCATTTATAATGAGCTCTCAGCAATTGGCCCCCCTCATAGAAGCTTGCTTATATCTAACTCTAAATTTATTCAGTATATTCTGCTAAAAATCTTGGGACGCAACTCTATCATCATTCATCCACCGGTGGACGTCGACGTATTCATGAAGAGGTCGCAGAGCAGAAAAAAGCGCGAAAATTTAGTAATAACGGTTTCCCGCCTAAGACCCGGAAAAGGACTGAGTATCATACCTAAAGTAGCTAATTTAGCTAAGGAGATAGAGTTCATTCTCCTAGGCATAGCCGATCGAGCGTCAAAGACTACATTGAAAGAGATAAACACTCTCATTAAACATTTTAAGATTGATGATAGGGTTAAAATATTATTAAACCAAGAATTCAATGATTACGTTGATATATTGTCATCAGCAACCTTATATCTTCATACTCAAACTTCTGAGGCGTTCGGCATTAGTGTTGTTGAAGCCATGGCAGCTGGTTGCATTCCACTCGTCCCAAGAAGCGGCGGCCCATGGGTTGACATCTTAAGCTGCACGCAAGGTCTTTATGGTTTCTCATACCATAATGAAGTAGAAGCCGCCACCATTATTAATATGCTCTTAAACAACAAGTCTCTTAGAAGAGAAGCTATGGAAAAAGTACGCTTACGCGCTTTAAACTTCAATAGATCTGTTTTTGAAAGAAAAATTTTAAATGTAATTGATAAGCTTTGTGAGAAAACTCGGCTCCCATTAAAAATGTGGAGCGATAAAGAAAGATGAAAGTCTATTTGTGAGACCTTAAACTGTTTGGCATAATTACCTTTCTTGAACTTGTACTGACCTTTTCATCCTTCCGGGTTAGCTAAATATATCAGTCTCGACTTCCATGTAGGGTCGGGGCCCATTATATCCATAATTTTCTTGACAGCTTCGCTATAGCTTAAACCCTCGGTGTAAACCAAGTTGAGTAGTGTTAGCGTGACTTCATCTGTGTATTCTAGACTTACGTAACCATCCCAGGCTACTATAGCTTTTACACCCCTTTCAAAAAGCCTTTTTATGGCGTGGTCTGAGCCTGTACCGTTGCATCCCATCAATATTATAGTTGACCCCTTAAGTCCGTCCTCCCTTCCCAGAAGATCGGCGCGTAGGGCAAAGTAGGGTCCCTCGCTACTATCAAAAGTATAAGCTTCTTTATATGCCCCATGGGACTGCTCATAAGTGTACCGATCCCTATTATAGGCTTCTGCGCTAAAGAGATATAGGAAACCATACTTGACTTCGATGGCACTATGAACCCTCAATATTATTAAGCCGTATCCTTCTAAATCATCGAGGAGCTTAATGGTGACTTGGCTTCCATTATAAACGTCAACCTTTAAGCCTGAACCAACTAGTATTTCACGCGCCCTCCCTAAGAAGGTTGGATTAGGTTTTGTGAAACCAATTCCATCAATAATGATAGCCCTCGAAAAATCTATACTAACCTTATTGGCCGACTTTGTCAGCAAATAAGGCTGCAGAATCAAAAAATAGTATGCAAGACAGGTTACAAAAAACGTGAAGAAAATCACTATGAAAAGACTTCTTAATCTGTATCTTTGACCTTTTCTCTTTCTAGCTTTCAAGAATCCTCACATTACAATACTACTTATTAAAAAATAATTTCTTATTTTTCCTCAACACCATTATTCTCTTTCCTCAAGGATGAATCTAGAATATCTGGAGAAAAATTTGAATGCCCTTATAATGAATGCTATTTTTCCATTCTTCTTCTCCATCTTCAGTATTACGTCTGTTTGGGGGTCAATTATTAGGGTCATATCATCTAAAGATGTTTTCACGACTGCGTGGCCGAAGCCGCGGATTGGCATCTCATACCAGCGCGTTTCTGTTCCCCACGGATAATATTTTACAACTTTAATGGAGGTAATGGTGTTTTCGTAGGCAGAAAGCTCCTCACCATAAAGAGCATAATATTCGAAGATATAGTATCCTCTGTTTTCTGATCTTTTGATGAATTCTAAGGCAAAATGATGGCACGTGAAATCGGAGCGCCACATCCATCTGTTTAGATCGTCGTTTCTGAGGTAATTTATTAGGTTGTTAAGAGAATTAAATCTTCTTGAAACTATAAAAGAGACCCCGCTGAATCCTTTATTTCCCGCCCTATCATACGCGCATACAGTTAAGTTGTATCGTCCGTATGGTAAATTTAGTGTTGTATTCCCTGAGAATGGAATCTCTTCACCACCGTTTAGAGTGTAAAATATCTGAGAAATAGGCTCATTGACAATAAAGGTTAAAGGAATTACGTTGTTGAAGTACATTTTCTCTTCAGGCGAAACTATCCTTATTTTTGGCGGTGTGGTATCTAATATTGCGAAAGATACTCTTGCGGTTCCTTTATTTCCTGCCACGTCACATGCGGATATGAGCAGATTATAGTGGCCAGGTGGCAAGACTAGTGTTGTATTCCCCGATATCAGTATTGCTTCTTTTTCGTTCAGAATATAGTGGGTCTGGACGATGGGCTCATTAGTTGTGTAGAGTATAGGAATGGTAATAGGTTCGCTATCACTACTCTCGTATGTTCCTTCTGTAGGTGAGATTAACTCTATTTTTGGCGGCGTGATATCAATAGAACTGAAAAATCTTTGAAAAGACTCCGGCAATAGAGATGGAAGATAATTGACTAAAATAAATAGGATGAAGAGGCAAGAAATGAGGGTGGAAGAAGATAACAGGGCTATTTTTCTTGCCATCATACCAGATTTTCGTCTTCTGCCTCCATACCTTTTTGGTCGATATTTATATGTACTCCTCCATTCCTGTTCTTGAGGTCTCCTCTCATACACTGGTATTTCAACAGACTGTTGCGGGATCCTTATATGAAAGGCGGGGCGAGGTTTGCGGGGGCATTTATGCATTTCGGGCAAATGGTGATCGCTACAAAAGTATTTGCCACAATAATTGCATCTAAAGAGAAGGCTGACCTCTTGTTTACAAAACCAACATCTGTATGATCCTTTGCCCAAAACAGACCACACACTATCAATATGATAAATTGATGTCCTCTTATGAAGCTTTTTCAGATTCCAGCATATATGTTGAGAGTAATTCAAGATCTTACGTTTAAGTGGAGGAAGCTTGGAATATGCTTGAAAGCATACACCCACGGAAAACACGCATATGCGTGCTCTGTAACCAAGGGGCTTAAAAAACAAAGCTATGGCTTCACGACCTAGATCAAGATATTCGCTATAGATAGATTTATCTCTTCATGAGTGGCATTACTGAAGCGGATCTGAAGAATGGCTTATACTCATCATGTAAAAACCATTAAAAACACTAAGGATAGTCTACAACAGGAGTGATCGATAAAAGGTGACTGACTTATAGGATTTATCTCCATTTTATGAATTTTGAGTTTCTTATTAGTTGTTCCAGTTTTCTTACGGTTGTGTTTGCGTACTCTAGTGTTTTCCTATGTAGCTGGATGTATGTTTGTTTGGTTATTGGCGTTTGTCCGTGCGCTAATATTGAGGTGTTTCTCTTTGATAGGAGATCCTTTAATTTTTTGTCGTTTTGGTATTGTTGCCCGAGGGCGTCTCCTAGGGCATTTAATAGTTCATAGCTGTTGTTTAGTCCTAGTTTTATTGTTTTTTGGTCTTGTGAGATGCTCCATTTTTGGAGTAGTTCTTTTGGGATTTTCTCTATGTCCACGCTTGACGTGTTTATTCCGTAGTCTTTTCTTAGCTTGTATTGGGCGATTAGTTCTATGGTTCTGTATAGTCTTGCTACTG
>Ga0209080_1000773_pt1 | contig 18930 bp, 18 predicted proteins | sample JNZ110809AmetaG_FD_184123 | JGI IMG/M metagenome (GOLD analysis project Ga0209080, IMG submission 184123) | Hot spring microbial communities from Jinze hot spring, China to study Microbial Dark Matter (Phase II) - JNZ 110809A (SPAdes) (version 3) ...
GTGCATACTTCACTCCCCGCTCAAACACTCCAAACTCACCAAACTCCATCGCCTTCCTATACCTTACGCGCCTAAGCAAATCCTCGAGCGCATCCATACCTTCAAGCTTTCTGAGCTTTCCAAGCTTTACAACCTCCTCCGCCTTCGGAAATCCTGCTTCGGCGACCAGGATTTTCTGTGGAATCCGGACACGCTCCTTCTTAACAATCCTTTTCAACGCAGACTCCCAAGCGCCTCTCCAAGGAACATCATAGGCAATTTCCTTCGTGAAGTAGTTCGTTCTCTCTACGATTATCAAATCGTACGGGCAAGCGTTTTCGCATGCTCCACAGTAGATGCAAAATCTCTCGTTAAAGTAAACCCTCTTCCTGTCCTCGGAGACAAACCAAACCTTGTTGAACTTGCATATTGCCAAGCAAGCACCACAACCAATCGGATCACACCTCGACATCCTTGCCTCGAAAAGTCTAAGATTTCCCTCTATCGGCTTCAAGGTCTTCGCTGCGTCGTATGGGCAAACTTCCTCGCAGTATCCACAATTCGAGCAGATTTCTTGATCTATTGTTATGTTTGCGATTTTTTCTGGCAACTCAAACGATATCCTTTTTCCTTCGACTTCTATCGCATTCTCGGGGCAGACCTCTTTGCAGAGTTTGCAGTAGTCGCAAAGAGTTTCATTGATTAATATGTCGCTGTAGGGCACTATGTCGTTGGGAACGACTTTTTTCTCCACCATTCTAAAGACATCGCAAAACTCCGCACAGATTCCACAAAGGTTGCACTTTTCTCGATCTATTTTCAGACTCCCTTTGATCCCTTCATTTCTCTCGACGATATATTGCCTTTTCAGTAGAACTTCTCTTTTTATCGCTCCTGTGGGGCAGACTTTGTAGCAGAGCGTGCACTTTCTGCAACGCTCGTTTTTATAAGTGAACCTAACAGATGAAAGAGGTAAAGAAGATTTCTCGATCTTCTCTCCATTTACGTAAAACTCGAAGACGTTGAACGGGCAGAAGGAGTAACAGATTGCACAGTATGCGCATTTCAGGTGATCTATTATAACGGGGGGCATTTCCAAACCTTTGGCAATCTCGTGCACCGGACCTAGTTCGATTGCGTTCACTGGACACGCGAAAACACAAACTGCACAACCATTGCACTTTTTGTAATCGTAAACAAGCTCTCTTAGCTCGCCCTCTGTTTTTTGAATGCACTTTATCTTCTCCCCAACCTCAATTTCCCTTTCGATCATAAAAACTCCTTGGGATTAAGCGTTGGAGCATCATGCAGTCCACAAGGACTAAAGCAACCATCGCCTCCGCAACGGGAACAATCCTCGGAACAATGCACGGATCGTGTCTACCCTTAACGCTTATCTCGACTTCCTCCATTTTCTCCAAATCCACACTCCTTTGCTTTCTCGAGATCGAAGGTGTTGGCTTCACTGCAATTCTCATTACCAACTCCTCGCCGTTCGTAATCCCTCCAAGAATTCCTCCCGCGTTGTTCGTTAAAAAACTTATCTTTCCATCCCTCAACATCATCTGATCGTTGTTCTCGCTACCCCTAAGCTTGGCAACATCAAAACCTCGACCTATTTCGAAACCCTTGACAGAAGGAATGCTCATCAACGCAAAAGCTAAGTAAGCGCTTATTTTTCCAAAAACAGGCTCTCCGAGTCCTGGAGGCACGTTTTTTGCAACTATCTCAACGATCCCTCCAACGCTGTCTCCCTCACGCATCGCTTCCCTGATCCTCTCCTTCGCAATTTCCTCCTTCTCAGGATCTGGACACCTTATCGCACTCTTTTCTGCGATTTCAAAAGCCTTTTCGCTGTTTTCCACTCTAAAACTGATTCCTGCAATCTCTTTTGCGTATCCAAAAACTCTGATGTTGTATTTGGATAGGAGTAACTTTGCAATCGCCCCCGCTGCAACTCTTGCAACTGTTTCCCTCGCTGACGCTCTTCCACCTCCACGCCAGTCGTAGATTCCGAACTTCGCATAGTAGGCGAAATCCGCATGCCCTGGGCGGGGGATGTTCTTAAGAGCCTCGTATGGCTTCGAATCCACATCAACGTTCTTTATAATCATCGAAATCGGAGTACCGAGCGTGATGCCGTCGAGAACACCAGAAAGAATTTCCACTACATCCTCCTCCTTTCTCTTCGACGCAAATTCCCCTCCGGGTTTTCTTCTTTCCATCTCCCTTCTTATGAACTCCTCATCTATTTTTAGCCCTGCTGGGCATCCGTCGATTGTGCATCCGACTGCTTTTCCATGGCTTTCTCCCCACGTCGTGACCCTGAAAACATATCCGAAGGAGTTCATCAACCTACCTTTTTTCCTGGTGATTTTAATACCTTCGCCAACACACAAATTCAGAAAAATTAATTAGCTGAAAAACTGCAGCGTAGCTAATGAAAGCTCGAGACATTATGAATCCAAAGGTCATCTACGCAACTTTGCCGAGCAACAGAGACACTTTACTCCAGATGTTCAAAGAGTGCGGAATTTCGGCGGTTCCAGTCTTAAAAGACGGCAAATTAGTCGGTATAGTGACGAGGAAAGACTTGCTAAGAAAGATCGATGAAAATCAGCTTGCGTTGCTGATGACACCAAATCCCGTAACAGTAAATGTGGACGACAGCGTTGAGAAAGTTGTGAAGATATTCAGCAAAACTCCGTTCCGGAGATTGCCAGTGCTGGATGGAGAGAAGCTTGTCGGCATCATAACAGTTAGAGACATCGTGAAAAAGATTGCCGAGATGAATTTAGATGTTGAGGTTAGAAAATACGTGAGCCCGCAAATCGTCTGCGTTTGGGAAGAGACACCGTTGAAAGTCGTTGGAGAGATTATGAGACTTAGCAACGCTGAAATCTGTGGAGTTCTGAACGAAAACGATGAGCTTGTTGGAATCGTGGACGAGAAGATAATGCTCAGCGAGGCCCTAATCGAAGACTTCCTAATCCAGTCAACACACTCGTCTTCGAGCGACACCGACGACAAATGGAGTTGGGATGGGATGAGGGATCTTACGGTTAGATACTTTGAAATGAGCGTCGTAAAACTGCCCAAGGATCCTGTGAAGAAGTTCATGAAACCTGCAGATTTTGTCTATCCACAGACAAGCGTATCAAAGTGTGCAAAGAAGATGGTGAATTACGATCTCGACTGCATTCCCGTGCTCGACTCTTTCAACAGGGTTGCAGGGATTGTGAAAGACAAGGAGTTGATAAAAGTCTTGCTCGATGTTCAAAAGTAAAGAAGAAGTTCGTGAATTCGTTTGGAAGAAAATAGCACCATTTTGCAGTTTTCCTCCCCCATACGGGAGGATACCGAATTTCAGAACAGCGAAAAAAGCCTGTGAGAAGATAAGAGAATTGGAAGAATACCAAAGGGCTGAATGCATCTTCTCCGCTCCAGATTCCGTTCTTCTTAGACTGCGGGAAATAGCTCTTGAAGATGGAAAGACACTTCTCGCAGTTCTTCCAAGAATGACGGGTTTTGTTGTTCTAAAGGAAAGGGTAAAGCCTACGATTGAAGCCCTAAAACATGCCAAAAGGGCTGATCTTGCAAAGCTGAAGGGAAAGGTTGGAGTGTTTGCACAGGGTTGCGTTGCGGTCGATTTGAATGGAAACAGAATAGGGAAGGGGAGTGGATTTGGAGACAGAGAGTACGAGATATTGAAAAAGAGTGGAGTCTTGGCTGAGAATGCAATCTTTGTAGTCGTTGCCCACGAAATCCAGGTGTTTTCGGACTTAAGCTATTTGATGCAAGAACACGATGCCAAGGCAGACGTGATCTTGACACCGGAAAAAATAATAAGGGTTAGATCTGATCGAAGGTCATTATCCTGAGCGAAGTCGGTAGCTTGACAACACTTCCTAGCTTAACACCTATGATGTAGTTTATATCCTTCTTCGCCGCCACGTCAACGAGTCTCTGCGTTATCACACCGTCGAAGATTATTATTGAGCCCCGAATGTTGTTGTTCTTTAAAGTTTTCACGAGATCTCGTACCGGGACTTCTTTTATCAGGTTCAGGTTCTTGTCCAAAATCCTCGCAAGTAGCTTTCCTTCCACTCTTTCCTTGTGGGCCTTCAAGTTCTCCGGGTTTTGCTCCTTTACTTCCTTCTTCAAAACGTGTATTTGCTCAACTGGAACCTTGTTTCTTAGCGCTTTCAGAATCTCCTTTAACGTCAGATCCTCCACTCCCTTCCCCTCTGGCGCCCTCGCAACAAAGTCTATGTCCGCAACTTGAAGTAACTCCTTTAGGATTAGTTCTCCCCCTCGATCACCATCGAGAAATGCGGTGACTGTTTTCTTTTTGCTCAACTCAATAATCGTTTTCGGTATGTTTGTCCCTTCGACAGCTATAACGTTCCGTATTCCATGCCTAAGTAAGTTTATAACGTCTGCCCTACCTTCCACAACGATTATCGCATCCGACTCATCGATCGCCGGTCCTGCGGGGAGCTTTTCTTCGCCGTATTCAACGACTTCATCGACTCTAAGAGATTGCTTTACTAGCTCCGTAATTTTCTCTGACTCGATCTCCGGTTCTTCGAACAACTCCTTTAGAATTTCCATTGACCTCTCAACTATCTTTTTTCTCTTCGTCGCCCTGACGTCTTCGATCTTCTTGACTTCGATCCTCGCAGAGCAAGGCCCGACCCTTTCGATTGTTTCGAGCGCTGCAGCGATTATTGCGGTTTCGATTTTGTCGAGACTTGAAGGGATCTTTATCTCGCCGTAGCTCTTTCCGCCCCTGCTCTCAACCTTGACTTCTATTCTTCCTATTCTGCCAGTCTTCTGCAGTTCCCTGAGATCGAGATCGTTGCCAAGTAATCCCTCAGTTTGACCAAAAATAGCGCCAACTACATCTGGACGCTCAATAACTCCATCAGCTACGATTTCAGCGTGAATGAGATACTTAGTTGTATCCGGCACCTTCATCATAGAACCATCCTCTAAACTCATCCAAAAAGCGTTGTCCTCACTCCATAAATAACTTATCCGCTCCTAGTGAGTTCCTCAATGGCCCTTATAACTTCTTTTCTCGTGAAAGGTTTCTTTAGAATCCTGTCGACACCAGCTTCCATCGCCTTTTCTCCTTTTGATCCCGCATATGCGGTGATTGCTATAATCTTGGCTTTTGGATTGATTTTCTTTATTTCACGAATTGCATCTATTCCCCCCATCACAGGCATCATTATATCCATCAAAACGATGTCCGGTTTTTCCTTTTCGTATTTCTCAACAGCCTCTCGTCCATTTGATGCTTCGACGACCTTATAATCTTTCAGCATAATCTTGAGGATTTCTCTCATCGCTGTCTCATCATCGACAATCATCACGCTTTTCATCGTGAAACGTTGCGCTAAAGAATTTAAAAGCCTATCGCAAAACTTTGAGTTGAAAAATTTCGAAAACGTTATTTATTAGTGAGCGAAGTTTACACATGGCAGTTAAAATCTATGTTGTTGGGCACAAAAACCCGGACACGGACACGGTTTGTTCTGCAATAGCGTTTGCGTACCTCTGGAACAAATGGAAGGAAACTGGAGCGATGAGCGATGTTATGAAAATAGAGGATGAAGCGGTTCCAGCGGTTCAAGGCGATCTCAACGCAGAAACAAAATTTGTGCTCGATAAATTCGGGATGAAAGCTCCCGAGAAGCTTCTGGATGCGACAGGAAAGAAAGTCGTGCTCGTAGATCATTCCGAGAGAGCACAAACTTTAGACAACATCGACAAGGCTGAAATCGTTGCAATCGTTGATCACCACAAAATAGGAGACGTTACAACACCCAATCCCATACTGTTCTTCAACTTGCCCGCAGGAAGTACCGCGACTGTTCTAAAAGTCTTGTTCGACAAAACCGGAGTGCAGATTCCGAAAGATATTGCGGGGATAATGCTTGCTTCGATCCTGAGCGATACCGTGATCTTCAAATCCGCAACAACAACTGCGCTCGATAAGAAGGTTGCAGAAGAGCTTGCCAAAATAGTGGGTATCTCAGATCTGACAAAGTTTGGAATAGAAGTGAAAGGAAAGCTATCGGAAGTCGCAGGAATGACCGCAAAGCAGATCATGATGAGAGACTTCAAGGACTTCAACATGGGAGGAAAGAAGGTAGGCATTGGACAAATCGAACTCCTCGACCTCTCGCTAATCGAATCGAAAAAGGATGAGATCTACGAAGAGCTCGTGAAAAAGAAGACAGAAGGTTACCACAGCGTGTTCCTGATGCTCACAGACATTATGAAAGAAGGAACTGAACTACTTGCGGTAACCGATGATCCAAAAGTAGTCGAAAAAGCGTTCGGTAAGAAACTCGAGGGGAGAAGTGTCTGGCTACCAGGAGTAATGAGCAGAAAGAAACAAGTTGTTCCACCGTTGGAGAAGGCATTTTCTTAGCTTTCTTGCCTTTCATCCAAATCTTTTTTATCCGTGTTCAGACGTTTTTCTGTGAGAATAGAGAGACCCCGTGGAACGAGGGATTTTCTTCCAGAAGAGATGGAAAAAAGAAGAGACGTCGAGAAGAGGTTACGAGAAATTGCAGAGAGCTTTGGATACAGAGAAGTTGCAACTCCAACTTTTGAGCACTCGGAGCTCTTTAAACTAAAATCCGGTGAGGGAATAATTGAAGAGATGTATGTTTTCAAAGACAAATCTGAGAGAGAGCTCGCACTTCGCCCTGAGCTAACAGCACCGATAATAAGAATGTTCGTCAACGAATGTAGCAGAATGCCAAAGCCCCTGCGATTTTACTACATTGGCAACTGCTTCCGTTACGAGCGCCCACAGAAGGCGAGGTATCGAGAATTCTGGCAGTTTGGAGTTGAGCTTATCGGATCCGATTCGTATTTGGCTAACGCGGAAGTAATTTTCTTAGCCTATAAAATGCTGAAAAGCCTCGAAATAGATTTTGAGCTTAACATCGGTCATGTTGGAATCTTAAGATCGATCTTGAGTCCCTTGGGCGACAAAGCGGAGAGAGCGATGAGACTGATCGACAAAAACGATAAAGATGCCTTAAAGAGCTACTTTGATGAACTTCAAGTCGATGATGAGCTTGAAGAGAAAGTCTTTAGAGTTATGGAGTTAAAGGGTGGCAAGGAAGTTATCAGAGAGGCGAAAGATGCCCTTGACTTCGACTTCGACTATTTGGAGAAGCTTTTGATGATGCTCGACTCGCTAAAGGTTGACTACAACCTCAACCTTGGTATCGCAAGGGGGTTAGATTACTACGTTGGCGTTGTTTTCGAGTGCTACGCAAAAGATCTTGGAGCTCAAAAGCAGATCTGTGGAGGAGGTAGCTACGAGCTTGCGACACTGTTTGGTGGTGTTAAAACTCCAGCAACCGGCTTCGCGATTGGCTTCGATAGAGTCTGCGAACTCGTGAAAAATACTCGCAAAAAGCAACCCGTTATCGCAGTTGTGAATTTCCCAGGATTTGAGAGCTTTGCGTTTGAGATTGCGACAAAAATACGCAACTCAGGCTTCGTTGCGATCGTCGATGTTATGGGGAGAAACCTAAGAAAGCAGCTCAGCTATGCGAACGACGTAAAAGCTGACTACGCTGTGATAATAGGTGAAGAAGAATTCAAGTGTGGGGAAGTGAAGGTGAAAAATCTCTCGAGCGGTGAGCAGTTCAGCGTTAAAATCGAAGATCTCACCACTTTTCTTTCTGAGCTAAAGACAACAGGAACATGAAAACTGGTATTATTTCAAGACGTCCAACCCACATGTTCACGATTAGAACAAGCTTCGCAAAATAACTGAGCTCCGAAAAACTTGGCGCACCAAAAACCGGTCCAATGTTTCCAAGGCTCGAAGCCGAAAAGGAGAGCGATGTTTCGAGATCGTAGCCCATCAAAGTGAGAATCAAAGATGAAAGAAAGAAAATGAAAATGTAAAGGATGAAGAAAGCTACGATTTCCTCGACGTTTTCTTTTTCGAGAACGTAACTGCCGTATTTTATCGACTTAACAGTCCTCGGCTCCATTAACTTGTAGATCTCCATGACGACGTATTTGAGCAAGATCACAAATCTTATTACCTTCAAGCCACCCGCAGTCGACCCACTGCAACCGCCAACCAACATTAAAACCAAAAGCACCATCTTCGCAGAACTGCTCCACTCGTTGACGTTCGCAGTTGTGAAGCCCATCGCAGTGAAAGAGATTGCCTGAAAAGCTGAGAATCTCAGCGATTGTAAGATATCGCCATAGTTGGGAATGTTCACAATCGTAAGTATGAGCGTTGCAGCAGCTATAAGCGCAGTGTAAACACGGAGCTCGAGATCTGCGAGAGAGCGCAGTTGTTTGTTCGTAAGAGCGTAAATAAGTGCGAAATTCAAACCACCTATAAAGCCAAAGAACGCTATGACTGCTTCGATTCTCGCATCTTTAAACTTTGCGATGCTCTCCGAACTCGTGGAAAATCCGCCTGTGGAGATCGTGGTAAGCGCATGATTCAATGCATTGAATAAGTCTAAGCCGAAGAAGTATAGAGCTAAGATCTCGAGAATCGTAAGCACAAGGTAGAGCTGAAAGATCACCATCGCGACGTCACGAATTCTCGGCTTTACTTTTGGCAGAACTATCGTGGGATACTCGGCATAGAAGAGCAAAGATTTCTTTCTCATGCTGGGCAAAAATATCAAGGTAAGAACTACAACGCCAAAACCGCCGAGCCATTGTATAAAGCTCCTCCAGAATAAAATCGATGCCGGCAAAAGCTCAGGAGTTAAAACTGACATTCCGGTTGTTGTAAAACCGGACATACTTTCAAAAAAGGCATTGAGGGGGTCAATCGAGTAGAAGAGAAAAGGAATCGATCCAAAAATCGGAATTAAGAGCCATATGATTGCAACACTGATGTATGCGTCTTTTTCAGTGGAGATCTCGGGCTCTTTCTTCCTCGAAGCAAGTATAAAAATCAGCCCCATCGTAAAAGTCGACGAGAACGCAACTAAGAACGGCAAAAGACTCTCTCCTTCAAACAGCGAGATTGTCAGGGGTAGTAAAAATGCAAATGAGAAGGGTACCAATACTCTTCCGTTTGTGGCAAAAATGTAGTTGTAATTCATCCAAAAATCTCCCCGATCTTGTCTAGGTCTTCCCAAGACGAGCTCAAAATTACCCGATCGTTGTCCATTAACTGCATGTCCGCATATGGCAAGAGGCCCCTGCTCTCCCTCACAACAGCGATAACAATCGAGTTCTTAGGCAGATTGAGCTCAGATATTCTTTTGCCTACAACCTTATCGCTCTTGACAACAACCTCGACTATCAAAGAGCCCCTTACCTCGGCCAAGGTCTTTACTTCGATCTTTTCCATCATCAACTGCTTCAGAACTTCGACGACCGTGATGCTTCGAGGATTTAAGACTTTGTCAACACCCACTCTCTCGAACACCTCTACGTAGTCTCTATTCTCAACCTTTGCAATAGCTTTCTTTGCGCCAAACTTCTTGCAGAGCAGAGAAATCATGAGGTTCTTCTCGTCGCTATCTGTCATCGCCAGAATCGCATCTGACTTCCCCACCTCCTCTTCTACAAGCATCTTCACGTTGAGATAATCTGCGTGTATCACCTTTATATCTTTGAATTTCTCGTTCAACTCTTCACATGCCTTCTTACTTGCACCAATAACCTTCACATTCACTCGAGTTTTGCTGAGAATTTCAACAATATAACTGCCGATGTATCCGGTTCCAAAGACTGTAACTCTTTTCACAGAAGGGACTCCAAAAACTTCTCTGAGTCTTCTTATCTCCGAACTCTTCCCGAGGATCTCTATTCTGTCCCCGGGCTCAATTTTTTCAATCCCAGGAGAGAGAATTTCACCATTCCTAAAAATAGAGACAACAAGCGTTTCTGGAGGGAGCTTGATTTCGTTGAGACTGTGCCCAACAAGGGGGGACTCCTCCGCAACCTGAATCTCCAGAAGCTCCATTTCTTCGCCGAGGGTTACAACACCAAGAACAGGAAGTAGACCCGCAACTCTGACCGCTTCCTGTGCAAGCGCCAAAGATGGGCAAACAACCACATCAAACCCGAGGGGATGGAATTTGACAACTGGGGATTCCGTGTATTCTGGGTTTTCTATTCTTACAAGGGTCTTCTTAGCCCCGAGTCTTTTCGCGGTCAGAGCAGAGATTAGGTTAACCTCGTCGTTACCAGTCACAGCCAAAAAGTAATCTGCCTTCTCTACTCCGGCCTCTTTCAGGACTTTTAGATTTCCAGCATTACCTCGGATTGTTATTACGTCGAGCTCTGAGAAACGTTCCAGCTTATCTTTGTCCTTGTCTATTACGTAGACATCGTTTTTCTCACAAAGAGATTCTGCCAACTCATAGCCAACTTCTCCCGCTCCTGCGATCACTATTTGCATTGCTTTTCACTTTTTTTGAATGTTTATATCTTTTACTCATTCCAACAAGCAAAAGACCGAGCTCAAACATTGCCCCAAAGAGGATCAGGACCAAGATCTGGCTTATCCCGCTCAGGTTTGTGGGTGAGTTGAGTATTAACATCACAATCAGCAAATAAATCGGAAGCCTTAGTTTTTTCATTGTATCATAGTCCACGATTTTAAAGCGATCGAGCAGATAAACCGCTAGGGGAATTTGAAGCGAGATTGCAAAGAAAAAAGCTATGTTAACTGCGTTTCCAAGAGTTCTCCCGACTGAGAAAAACTCCTCCCCATAGGAGAACTTGTAGAGAAACGGAACAAGGAACTTGAAGGCAAAGATTATCCCAAACAAAAAGAGAAAGTAACTCGGGATCAAAACAGTTTTCAGAAAATTCCTCTCGTTCTCATACAACCCAGGCTTAGCAAAGAGATACAGCTCGAGCATCAGATAGGGATAGATCAAGATTAGCGTGAAGACAAGAGAGAGCGATAAGTTTAAAAAAATCCACTCCGTTACGCTGAACGCGAACATCTCTTCGCCAACGAGCTCACTCCAAAGCAATTTTATGATCTTTGGCGAAAAAATGAACACAACCGGCATAAAAACCAAGAGCAAGATAAAGACTCTCCTGACTCTGCTTCTGAGCTCCGCGAGATGCTCCAATAAGCTCTGCTCTTTATCCTCCACAAAATAACTTGTAGACAAAATTTAAGGTGTTTTGACCCAGATAAAAAACTTTTAACTCTTAACGCCAAGTATTGATTTCGGGGACCTCTTTATCCTTCTTCTTTTCTTGCCCTCTGAAGTGAACTTCTGATTTGGTCCTGGTTTCTTGTAGTTCTGCCACTTCGTAGGCACAAGCCTATACTCGTTGCTGTTCCTCTTCTTGATCTTTATCCAAGTTACACTCCCTGTCTTCCCCATTGCCCTTCATTACGATCGCATTTTAAAAGCTTTACTCTACAAGCATAAGGAATATATGCAGTTTTCACTTCCTACATATCATGAAAATAGTTCTCACCGCTGAACGTTGTCTCATGAGCAACTACAATGGAGCACTCTTCCTCGGATTCATGGGCTGTGCACCGAAAAATCTGATACCCTCGCCCTTATTTTTCAGATTCGTATGTCCACCAGTTGCAATGGATAAGAACGGTGCAGTATTGGCTCCAAACGGAACAAGAAAAATCGAAGCGGCTCTGATCGAAAATGGCTTTGAGGTTATCGTCGTTCCACCAGAGAAGATCGAGAAGTTCGCAAGGAAGGCAAAGGCTATTGGGATTACAACAAACGACCCCCTTGGCTTGGGACCAGCATCGAGCACGTTTTCCGGGAGATATGGGCTCGTAAAGGAAGAATCCTACAACGCTTTTTGCTTCAAGAGACTCGTGCAAAAAGTGAACGAGGTGAGCGATGCAAAGATTGTCGTTGGCGGTGCAGGCGCTTGGCAGTTGGCGGACGAGAAAATAATGAATGAGCTTGGAATAGACGTTGTTGTGATTGGGGAAGGGGAGAAAATTGCTCCCGAGATATTTGGAAAGATTTTGAATGGCGAGGATGTTCACGGAATTTTCTATGGCGATGTCGCCGAACAAATTCCCGTGAATCGCCGTGCTACAGTTGGTGGAATCGTTGAGATAGCGAGGGGTTGCGGAAGAGGATGCAAGTTCTGCCAACCAACGCTTCAAAGGCTCAGGAGCCGACCTTTGGCAGATATAATTGAGGAGGTGAAGGTGAACGCAAAATTGAACAAGTTCGCTACCCTTCACGCTGAAGACGTGCTCAGATACAAAGCAAACGGGTTTGAAGTGAACAAAGGAGAAGTCTTAAAGCTCTTCTCCGAAACTTCCAAGATCTGCAAAATTGGGATCAGCCACTTCTCGCTTGCAACTGTTGCGAAAGCTGAGAGCATAGTTTCAGAGATTTCTTCAATCCTTGGAATTCCAAACAAAAATCAACCTTGGCTCGCTGGACAGACAGGGATCGAAACTGGAAGCCCAAAGCTCATCAAGGAACACATGCCGGGAAAGGTTTTACCATTCAAAGCCGAAGAGTGGTGCGATGTGGTTGAAACAAGCTTCGGAATTTGCGCCGACAATCACTGGATTCCCTGCGCAACCCTCATCATAGGGCTTCCCAACGAGACCGAAGAGGATGTATTGAGGACAATAGAGCTCCTCGGGAGGCTTAAGAACTACAAGAGCCTAATTGTTCCGCTCTTCTTTGTCCCAGTTGGGACAATGAAAGCGACAAAGCATTTTTCGAGTGAGGATCTCAAGCATTACCACTGGGAGCTGATGATAACTTGCTGGAAGCACGACACGAAGTGGATGCGAGTCCTTGCAAACGAATACCTTGCGAAGATGCCAATGGTGAGCAGGTTTTTCCTTCAGAGATTCATAGACTGGGCAATCAGAGAAGGAGAGAGAAGATTGGAGAAAATGCTTAGCGCAAAACTACACTGATTCGAGCTTCAGGAGCTCTTTCCTTGCATCTGAGAGCAGTTCGTTGAGATATCTGGAAACGGACTTCTTCAAATCCATCGGATGTAGTCTCTTTGCCTTGAAATCCTCGACTAAGGATTCAAAGCTCGTGTATTCGATGTCTCCGCCGAACTTCGCATCTCTTTCAACCTTGAGCTTTTCGAACGCTGGAAAAACGTAGTGTTTCACAAGGTCGATTATCGGATTCCCTTCGACGATTCCTTGTGGACAGTAGGCTTTCATAATCTTTCTCTCCACCTCTTCTTCGGAGTCACGCAGAGATATGTAGTTCCCCTTCGACTTGCTCATCTTTTCCCCATCCAATCCTGCGATTATTGGTGTGTGGATACAAACCGGAGCCTTGTAACCGAGAGCAGGCAAATTCTCTCTTGCTAGCATGTGTATCTTTCTTTGATCGATTCCACCGACTGCGACGTCGACGTTCAAGTAAGCTATGTCGAGCGCTTGCATCAATGGGTAAATCATTTGAGAAACCATCGGGTCTTCCTTTCTCCTACTCACTTCATCCATGCTCCTTTTGGCTCTGTTGAGCGTTGTAATCCTCGCAAGTCTTAGAACATCGAGCACGTAGTCTTTCTTGAGCTGGTAATCGCTTCCAAGAACAAACTTCGTAGTCTCCTTTTTTAGTCCAAATGCTATAAAAGTCCTCATGTTTCTCTCCGCGAGCTCCCTTATTTCTTCGAAAGTGCCCTTCTCGTTTAGGTATGCGTGAATGTCCGCCAAGAGAACGACTATCTCAAAACCCGCTTTCTGCAGATCTTTGAGCTTGTTAACCGTGATTAAATGCCCCAAATGAATTTCCCCGCTCGGCTCATAGCCCACATAAGCTCTTGGCTTTTCCTTTGCTTCGAGAAGTTTCTTAAGTTCTTCGAGTGTCACTATTTCTTCTGCATTCCTCGATATCAGCGCTATCTTCTCCTCGAGATCCATAGCGCTATTCTCCCAAGGTTTTTAAATTCTCTTGCCCCAAATTCTACCAAGATTTAAAGTTATTTTTGAGCTTAAGCAAATTTAAAAAGTCGTTCTGCAACGAACTACTATGCATTGGGCTGACGTCATAGCTTCGGAGCTCATTGAAATTTCAAGCTTTCATCGCATAGCCACAGGTATTTCGCCTTCAGGACATATACACCTCGGGAATCTGAGAGAAATGGTCACTGCGGATGCAATAAGGAGAGCGTTAATCGATGCAGGTGGAAAAGCGGAGCTAATATACATCGCGGACGACATGGATCCCCTGAGGCGGAGATATCCCTTCCTCCCCGAGAAATACTCCGAATTCGTGGGAATGCCTCTCTGCAACATCCCCGATCCTTCAGGATGCCATGAAAGCTATTCTGAGCACTTTTTACAGCCTTTCCTCGAGTCGCTCGAAGTCCTTGGGATTCCAGTAGAGGTCAGAAGAGCGAGCGAGATGTATAGGCAGGGTCTATACGAGGATGCGATAAAAACTGCGCTGAAGAACTGCGATAAAGTTGCGCAGATAATAAGGGAAGTCACGGGTAGAGAAATTGAAGAAGATTGGTATCCATTCATGCCAATCTGCGAGAAATGCGGTAGGATAAACTCGACAAAGGTTACGAGTTTCGATGATGAGTTTGTATACTACACATGCAAATGTGGAAACTCAGGAAAAGTCAGTTACAAAGGTGGAGGAAAGCTTAGCTGGCGACTCGACTGGGTTGCAAGGTGGAAGATCCTAAAGATAACGTGCGAGCCATTTGGAAAAGACCACGCAGCTGCTGGAGGTAGTTACGATACCGGAAAAAGGCTCGCAAAAGAGATCTTCGATTACCCACCACCTTTCCCTGTTCCATACGAGTGGATCCATCTAAAAGGCGTTGGCGCAATGAAGAGCTCAAAGGGCATCGTCATACCGGTTAGGGAGCTCATCGATGCCTTACCTCCGGAGATCGTGAGATACATAATAATTAGGGCAAAACCCGAAAGACACATCGAGTTCGACCCCGGCATTGGATTGCTCGAGATTATCGATGAGTTCGAGGAAAAGTTTAAGGAAAAGGATCGAAGTGTCCAGCTTAGCTTAGTTCACGAAGTGAAGTATTCCAGTGTCCCCTTCAGACACCTTATCGTCGTTGGGCAAATCGCAAACTGGGATTTGAAGAGAACGATCGAAATTTTGGAGAGAAATGAATACAGATCCGAAAACCTGAAGGAAGACGTGGAGAGAAGGCTTGCGTATTGCAAAGTCTGGCTTGAAAAATACGCCCCAAAGACCTTGAAGTTCGAAATAATAAGCGGAAAAGTCGAGCTAAGCGAAGAAGAGAAGAAATTCGTTGAAAAATACGCAGAAGAGCTCAAAGAAGAAATGGATGCGGAAACGATCCACAAGCTTGTTTACGATGTTGCAAAAAAGTGCGGAATTGATGCAAACAAAGCTTTTAAGGCGATTTACAAGATCTTAGTTGGAAAAGACTACGGTCCACGGCTTGGTTACTTCATAAAGTCTTTGGGTGTTGATTGGGTGAAAAAGAGGTTCCATGAGGCGAATTGAGGCTGGAAGCTACTACAGTTACCTTCCCAAAGGATGCAAGCTTTGTAGAAGAGGTGCAAAGCTGACGCTGTTTATAACTGGGCTCTGCAAAAATTCTTGCTTTTACTGCCCAGTCTCAAAACAGAAAATTGGAAGAGACGTAATCTTTGCGAACGAAAGAGAAGTGAAGAATATCGACGATTTCTTTGCGGAAATAGAAGCAATGGACGCAGAGGGAGTTGCAATAACTGGCGGGGAGCCTTTGCTAAAGGTTGAAAGGGTCATCGAGTTTGCAAAGCTTTCGAAAGAGCTTGGACTCCATGTTCACATGTATACCTCAATCCCTGCGCAAATAGACTTGCTTGAAAAAATAAACGTTGACGAGATCAGATTTCATCCGCCAGAGCTTAGAGACGTGGAAAAATACGCAGATTCGATAAGAGATTCAAAAGATCTTGGCATTGACGCTGGATTCGAGATCCCAGCGATTGCTTTCGAAACAAAGATCGTTGAAATCGCAAATGAGCTCGATGCCTTTATAAACGTGAACCAACTCGAGGCGAGTGAGAGTAACTGGTTCGCTTTGGAAGAGAGAGGATTTAAAATCCAAGACTACTACGTTGAGACATTCGAAGTTGTGAAACTATACGAGCGAGCGAAAAAGTTCCACTACTGCACTGCAAAGTTCAAGGATTCTGCACAATTCAGAAGGAGGTTGATAAGAATGGCCATGAACCATCCAGACTTCTACTTGGTAACAAGAGATGGAACTTTGCTCTACACGAGGATTGAAGGCAATCTCGATGTTGCGGAGAAAATCCTTAAAAAGGCAAAGGTTGAATACATACGCTTCGAAGACTGCATTGAAACGAGCTTGGAAGTTGCAGATGGCGATCTTAAAGAGAAGCTGAAATTACGTGGACTTAGGGTTGCGATCGCTGAAAGGTATCCGACCGTGAATAGAACGCTGATCGAGCTCATGTGGGTTTGAGTATGGAGGTCGAAAAGAGAATTAAAAACTATCTGCAAAAGGATAAAAGCGGATTACGGAAAGAGCTACTTTTAATTCTGCTCGACGGGAAAAAGCACACGAGCGAAGAAGTTTGTGAGATTCTAAGGAGTAAGGGTTTTGCTGTCACAAGAAAAAGGGTTTCCGCGATGCTTGGTGTCGTGAGCTCAAAGATCGGAATCGTAAAAACCGAGCTTGGAGAAAGGAAAAAGTATTATATAAAGCCAGAATATGTCGAGCTTGTTGAAAAAGCTATCAAAGCCAGTTTACAAAATTTATGAAAAGAGGCTTGAGAGATTCGTGCTAAAAAACGAGATTCCGAGACACATAGCCATAATCATGGATGGAAACAGAAGGTTTGCAAGGAAACTTGGGCTGGAGGAATCGCAAGGACACGAATTTGGCTCAAAAAAAGCGGAAGAAGTCTTAGAATGGTGCTGGCAATTGGGGATCAAGATGCTAACGCTCTACGCCTTCTCAACCGAGAACTTCAAGAGAAGCGAGGAAGAGAAAAAGAACATCTTCAGAATCTTCGAAAGAGAGCTTAAAAGACTCTTAACAGACAAGACGACCTACGAAAGAGAAGTAAGAGTCAGAGTGGTCGGAAAAAGAGAGCTTCTCCCAGAAAAGCTTTTGAGGCTCGTTGAAGAAGTCGAAAAAGCTACTGAACCTCATGAAAAATGCTTCCTCAACATAGCAATTGCGTATGGGGGAAGGCAAGAGTTAATAGATGCGACTAAGAAAATTGTTGAGAAGGTGATGAGGGGCGAACTAATGCCATCGCAGATCGACGAAAGAGTTGTTGAGGAAAATCTCTACAACGAGCATGAGCTATATGCAAAGGTAGACATAGTGATAAGGAGCGGTGGAGAGCAAAGATTGTCAAACTTCCTTCCCTGGCAGACCACGAACAGCGTGGCCTATTTCTGCGATGTCTTCTGGCCCGAGTTTAGGAAGATAGATCTGTTGAGAGCGATAAGAGAGTGGCAGAGGAGGAGGATATGTCAAAGAAACTGATGTATGAGTTTAAGAGAAAACTCGAAGAGCTCGATAGCTATCGCGGAAAGGGAACAGAGCTCATAACTCTCTACATACCTCCCGACAAGAACTTGGCAGACGTTGCAAACCAGCTTAGGGAAGAGCTAAGCCAAGCTTCAAACATAAAATCGAAGCAAACACGAACGAACGTGATTGCAGGACTCGAGGCGATTTTGAACCGATTGAAGCTATACAGAAAGCCACCTGAGCACGGTATGGTTATCTTGAGCGGTTTTGTCACGATCGATGGAAAAGAGAAGCACATAACCGAGATAATCGAGCCTCCTGAGCCAGTGCCACTATACAAGTATCACTGCGACTCAAAGTTCTACCTTGAACCATTGAAGGATATGCTGAAGGAGAAAAAGGTCTACGGTTTGATCGTCATCGATCGAAGAGAAGCAACTATAGGTTTGCTGAGAGGGCGACGAATCGAGGTTCTTGACTACGACACGTCAATGGTTCCCGGAAAGCACAGGCAAGGCGGACAGAGTAGTGTTAGGTTCGAAAGGCTCAGAGAGCTTGCGATCCACGAGTTCTACAAGAAAGTCGGAGAAATGGCGACCAATGCTTTCTTGCCTCACAAGGACAAACTCGTCGGGATCATCATCGGCGGTCCATCGCCGACAAAAGACGAGTTTTATCAAGGCGAATATATGCACCACGAACTGCAGAGAAAGATCCTCGGCTTGTTTGACGTAGGCTACACGAATGAGAGCGGACTTTACGAGCTCGTAGACAAAGCAAAGGATTTGCTGTCTGAAGTCGACTTGGTTAGAGAGAAGGCGCTGATGAATCGCTTCCTTTACGAGATCTCACGAGATGGTCTTGCTGTATACGGAGAAGAGGAGATAAGAAAGTATCTGGAGATCGGTGCAGTCGACACTTTGCTGATTTCTGAAGATCTGAGATACGAGAGAGTCCGCTACCGCTGTCCGAGTTGCGGAGAGGAGAGAGTTGTGACGCTAAGAGACAAAGCGGTTTCGAAGCAGGTATGCGAAAAGGATGGTGTTGAGATGGAAGAGATCGAGAGGGTTGACGTCGTCCTTGAGCTATCCGAGATTGCTGAGAGAATGGGCACAAAGGTCGAGTTCCTGTCCACTGAAACAGAAGAAGGAGAAGTTCTCCTGAAAGCCTTTGGCGGAATTGCAGGGATTCTGAGATTCAAGCCTAAGTAAACTACTTAAGAAGGAGCAGGACGTAAATCCCGGTCATTATAGAGATCGTCCCCAAGATCGAACGCCTCGAGAAAACTTCAAGCCTTCTTAGGAAAATTGCTGTCAAGACCAGAGTGAATAATGGATGCGAGCTCGTTATAGGTTCGATTACAGTCACCGGTGTGTCTTTGAGAACAATGTAGCGAACCATATGCGCAAGTCCGCCGAGAGCGCCACCTTCAACAAAGGGTTTCGTGTTCTTCAAAGATTTTCCGATCATAAAAGGTGTTAAGAGTGC
>Ga0209080_1000774_pt1 | contig 18915 bp, 20 predicted proteins | sample JNZ110809AmetaG_FD_184123 | JGI IMG/M metagenome (GOLD analysis project Ga0209080, IMG submission 184123) | Hot spring microbial communities from Jinze hot spring, China to study Microbial Dark Matter (Phase II) - JNZ 110809A (SPAdes) (version 3) ...
ATATAGGGATAGGGCGAAATTCGTCAGATTTAACGTGCTTAAAAGCCCTAGGAATAGGGATATAGCGATCAGAAACGGTATTATGGGTACGCCTACAATCGCCTTCTACTGCAGCGGCAGATACATCGGCTCAATAGTTGGCTTTATTCCAAAATCTCACCTAAAACATGTCATCGAGGATATTATGGGACGCTACAGGGAATGCGTTAAGCAAAGCACTAGGCTAGAGTAACTGGCAGAATAAATTTTAGACAAGAATGTTCAAGAATCTTTAAAGAAGGTGCCTTCAGAACATCTGAGAAAACATAGCCTTACTGGAATACCAAAGGAAAAAGACTTCATTGGGGATGTTAAGCGATCTAAAAAGTTAGCATAAAAATGGAGCTTGAACTAGCTGCTGTAGCGTTCACAATTAAGGTTGCTGCTGAAAACGAAAAAGCGAAGAGGGAGGGCGGCAGCTGGCGGTGGAACAGTGACATAATCATATCTGGAGACCGTTATGACTATCTAACAAGGCTATGAATATTTCTTAAACAACCAGTAGCGAACCATGAGATCTAATAGCGGGCCCGGGGGGAGTTGAACCCCCGACCTCAGGCTTTCCTCAGCAGCATGCTTCCGAAGGCTTGCGCCGCTCTCCTAAATATTTGGCTGCGCCCTATCCAAACTAGGCCACGGGCCCTCAATTAATGTGAAAACTGCGTTTTATTAAAGTATATTGTTTGCTGCTTTATTTTCTACTTTATTTTAATCGTCTTCGGCAGATTGCCTATTAGTCCCACGCATCCCTCTCGTATAATTATTGCCCCTCTAACCCCCCTTATGCTTTTAGCCCTCTCTAGCCCCTTTGATATGGATTTTCTAATGTCGCTGCCGGTAACGGCGTTACATACTGCTGTTGCTGCGGCATCAGCTATAGCCGCGTTCTCCGCGATAACCGTTACTGAATCAGCCTCCCCAAAGCTTATTGTTCGATCCGTTTTACCGGAGCTTGTCCCTATACCTAGCGGCGAATCATCTCTTGTTATTAAGAAACCTATTTTTCCCGATAAGTATGGTTCGCTGGTTAAAATGGAGACCACTATATTCTTGCTACTAGTATAGGCTGAGATTTCGCCGCCGTCTTCAACTACAGCAATCTTTGAAGCCATCTTTAATAGCGTCTCCAGCCCTAGGTCGGCTACCGCGCCAGCAACGGAAGCCATTGGCCCAACCCCAGCTATTCTTGAGGCTTCAGCCATCCTACGTACGATGATGGGCGCGTTTGAACGCACGTCCAGCGGCTCTAGGGAATATTTGAAATGAGGGTTTTCCTCCACGTAGTTTAGTAGATCCCTTAAATGGCGCGTTATATCTCTGATGGCTTCAAAAATAGCTTCCTTAACGTCGCTTCTCACATGTATTTTCGAGTGCCCTATTGTTAATCCATATTCATAGATCATTAGCTATCACGGGAGAGAGATGGCTTTAACCGGGCATGCCGTAACGCAAACCTTACACGCCACGCACTTTTCATCATCGAACTCTATCGACCAATCATCTCTAAACTTTAGTGCGCCAGTTGGGCACGGCGATATACATGCGCCACACGCTATACATTTATCCCAGTCTATCCTTAAAGTTTCAGCGAACTCCTGGACTTGAACGCCGGCTTCCCTGAATAGGTCAAGCACCTCTCTGAGCTTGTCTCCGGTAGCCGGTATCGAAACTATTAATTCGCCTTTTTGGGCATTAACCCTTGCCTCAAGTATATTGATTGGTATACCAGTTTTCAGCACTATATTAGCGAGGATTGGTTTCTCAACGACGCCATGCGAGTATATCAGCTTTACCCTCATATTATATTTCTACCTCCAACTATCTTTCTCGATATATCGTCAGTTGTTAAAATTCCGATTACGCGGTTCATTGCATCCACCACTGGAACGCCGGAAATATTATGCTGAGCCATCCTACGTACAACAACGTCTATGGACTCGTTCTCAAAAGCCGTTATAACCCTCCTAGTCATTATTTCATCCAGTCTCCTCTTGTTATACGCTATAGCCTTAGCTAGATCCCATGAGGTCACTATCCCAATAAGCTTACCTTCATCATCGACAACTGGAAGGTGATCTATACCTTTTTCAACGAGCTTAGCCGCTACACTATCTATATCATCGCTGGGTTTCGCAGTAATAACATTTCGGTTCATTACGTCGCCGACCTTAGGCTCTCTCCTTCTAACTTCTAGAGGCTTAAATTTTCCTCTTCTCGGTAAGGGCTCAATAGGCTCGGTTAGGAAAAACGTGCCTTCCAGGATCCATTTCTTCAGGGTTTCAGCTATTTCCCTAGCCATCTTATAGCTTGAGAGCGGGGAGGAAGGGACTCTTCTATCACCCAGATAAACTCTCCCGGACCTAAGCTCAGCGTAGGATACGCGCTTAACAATGGGTCTGAGATCCGGTCTAACCGGCGCGGCGTAGTCACGTATATTAACGAAGATATCTTCATCTCTTAGGGCTGCGGTTTCAGCAACCCTCATGTTTATGATGGGTATAGGTACGCCTATGCCAACATATAGTGTGGGACCATACCGGTGGAAGGATGCTCCTCGGAGATATCTGCTGTTCATCTGTTTAAGGTCGCCCTTAACCATAAGGGTTCCATAGCCGGATTCAGGGTTATGCTGAGTCCCCTCACCAATTATGTAGCCTATCCCGCCTCCGAGAAAAATCCTTGTTCCAAACCCTATGGTTTCATAGTTAGGGTCCTTGCAGAGCGGGTTGAGCTGACCTGCTCCAGAAAACGTTATATTTCCATAATTTGGTAAAAGGGTACCCATATAGGTGTATAGAATCCTGTCAGAGCTGTTTGTGGCAGCCTCGTACCTCTGATAGCAATTCCTCGGGTTAACGAGTATAGCCTGATTTAAATCATTAATGGTGATGACGGTTTCAATGTGGCGCCTCGGGTAGCAGTCCGTGCCATAAGACTCAGCTCTTAAAGTAACCTCCTTACCAGAGACCAGCTCCTCTATAACGTGCCCTCCACCATACTCTAGCCCCCTAGTCTCACTTATGGAAGTTGCCCCAAGATAGCCATCGACGGCAGCAAGCCCCTTATACACAGGCACATCGTTCAACCAGCACCTGATCATTTTTATTGGCGGATCCGAGTGCCCAAAATTTAAGAAAGCGCCCGAACTACACATTGCGCCAAACGTTCCTGTGGTCACAACATCAACCTCTTTAGCGGCTACTTTGAGACCACTACTCTCAACGAGCTTAATCATTTCCTCAGCGGTCAAAACCACAGCGTCACCGCGCTTTATTCTCTCGTTTATCTCATCAATTGTGCGCAGCCTCTCCTTTTCATCCATTAGGAGATCATACCTCCCTAGCTAAAGTCATTAAATGCTCAGTATTAAGTCAGCTCACATATATTCTTTTACATGAAATTATGTAAAAAGATATATATTTATCAAGCGGTCGCTCTACGCCAAACCGAGGCTTAAGGCTAATATACCCGGTCTACATAAAATTACTTATGGATCTGGCGGCTTTCCTGTTTTCCCTCACAAAAAGCGTTATATCCCTCTTTATAATCGTCGATCCCCTCGGCAATATACCGATCTTTATAAGCCTGACTCAGGGGATTAAGGAAACTGAGAGGAGGAGGGTTTTTCACACCGCGACTATAACCGGGTTCGTTCTGCTCCTAGCATTTGCTGTAGCCGGCAACGAAATACTCAACATTTTTGGGGTAGGTCTGCCAAGCTTTATGGTTGCCGGAGGGCTCCTTTTGCTAATACTTGCCATCAGAATACTAATAGGCTGGAGGGAGGAAGACAGAGCTGCTCCTGAAAGTATAGGGGCGGTTCCGATAGCTGTCCCGCTCCTCGTTGGTCCAGGGGCAATAACAACCACTATTCTGAGTCTGCAAGAATACGGTATGCTGGTGACGATCTCCGCGGTTATAATAGTGTTTACGCTCACATGGCTAATACTCAGATATATCGAGTTACTACATAGAGTGCTCGGAAGAAGCGGATCTGCCGTTATCGCGAGGGTCATGGCTCTCTTGATAGCGGCTATAGCAATTCAGTACATTATAAACGGTCTCCGCATCTTCCTAATTTAAGGGATGCTTATATGTCGAGGATAAATTTTATTGTAACCCCGCTAGGCTCCTCATTGATCTCCATCCTATGATATGTTACGGCTTTTATTCCAACTTTCTGTTTATGTTTCTCTGGGTTAAATGGTTCACCGTAAATCTTGGCTTTAAGCTTAAACTTCCCGTTATCCCTCTCAATACTTAATATATTGAAGGATGAGTACAGCATATTTTCGATCTCGAATTTCACTAGGAGGCTCTCAAGCCAATTGTAGAGCAGAGATTCCACATCTTCCCCTTCAACCTCAACGTCATCCTCGCGCTCGCGCTTCACATCTACAGTATCGGTCATAGTTTCGAACATGGCTAGAGCCGCGTTCTCGAAAGCTTCACGCAGATCTTTACCATAAGCAGCTATATAGACGTCTGCTGTATGCTCTAAAAACTCGAACCTTCTACCTTTATAACCAGCGGACATGGGCGCTTCCCTCTATTCTATGAACTTTGAGCCATTCTCCAGTATCTGTTATCTACGCTACACGGCATTAATAGTTTTAGTTGGGTGAAATTAAAGTAAAATTAGATCCATAACCCCTATCGGAGTTGAGTAAAATGGAGTGGAATCTAGTGATAATTGGGGCTGGACCGGCTGGCTTAACGGCCGGAATATATGCTGCTAGAAGCGGTCTTAAAACCCTAATTTTAGAGGAAAAGCAAGCCGGGGGTTCTCTCCTTACAATACCTTGGATAGAGAATTATCCGGGTTTTCCTGAGGGCATCAGCGGCGAGGATCTTGCCAGAAGAATGGTTGATCAGTGCTTGAGATATGGCGCTCAAATATATGAGTTTGAGAGGGCCGTAGGATTAAAGGTTGGAAATTGCGGAGAGAAAATTATTGAAACTGATAAGGCTGAGTATCATGCCAACGCTGTTATAATCGCCTCTGGGTCAAGGCATAAAAGATTGAGTGTTCCCGGAGAGAAAGAATTTGAGGGTAGAGGGGTAAGCTACTGTGCCTTATGTGATGGCGCATTTTTCAGAGGCTTGAGGGTTCTAGTTGTTGGCGGCGGAAACACTGCTGTTACATCAGCCATCTATATGTCTAAAATCGCATCAAAAGTCTATCTGGCTCATAGGAGGAGAGAGCTGAGAGCTGAGAAAATTTACTTTAATAGGCTCATTAACAGCGGGGTTGAGATACTATGGAACACCGAGGTTAGAAAGATTAATGGGGATACTAAGGTTAGGAGCGTAACCCTCTTTAACAACGAGACTGGCATAGAGAGCGAATTGGCTATTGACGGCGTTTTCATATGCATAGGCGAGAGCCCGAATAGTGAGATTGCAAGAGCGTCGGGGATAAACGTTGATGAACAGGGCTATATAATCGTAGGCTCCAATCAGGAAACTAATGTTGCAGGGGTTTTCGCCGCCGGGGATGTAACGGCATGTCCCGTGAAGCAGATTGGGACTGCTGTTGGGCAGGCAATAATTGCGGTTAACGAGGCATATAAATACGTGAGACGTTAACGCTTGTCTTAAAAAGACGAATTGATTAAATTTAACGTTTAAGAGGGTATCTGCCATATCTCCTGCCAATACTGAACATCGTTAGGTAGTTCTCCAAGCGAATATAATTGGCGGCTGTGTTCCCGCAACCCAAGGCGTAGCCTCCGCCTGGAGCACACTCATATATAATGTTCCTAACGTATCCTTCGAAATCCTTAAGGGGAGCCCTAGTAAGCTTATCCATGTCTACGCCTCCAAGAACCGCTATGCGGTCACCGTACAGCCTCTTATATTCCGTGACTGGATAGGAAGTATCCTCATACGAGTGTTTAGCGTCTATCCCAACATATTCGATTAAATCATTCATAACTATCTTCAGGTTACCGCAGCTATGCAGTATAAACGGTTTCCCATGTCTATGAACATTTTCCACGCAACGCTTATGCCATGGAAAAACGTACCTCCTTAAGTAGTCCGGGTGTATCATTGGTCCAGTTTTATATCCCATGTCGTCACCCATGGACATTGCGCCGACAGATTCATCTTCAGAGCATATGTCGCAATAAAACGATATTACTGGACCTATCTTCTGAAACATGTCTTCGATTAAGGATCTATCCGTGTAGAGAGCTTTAAAGAAGTTTACCGCCCCCATAAGCCACATAACGTTCTCCAGGACGCCGCCCGGCGTTAATGGGATTATCTTCACCCCTTGAGGCAGAATTCTCTTCATGACGCTAAGCAGCAGCGTGCAAGCACATTCTATTTCATCCAAATCAGGCCAGCAATACCTCTTAAAATCCTCCCTACTCTCTATAGTACCTCTATTTTCATTCTGCCATGTTCTCTTACGGCGGGTTAGAGGCGCAGTGTCATCAGCTAGAAGAACATTCCATCTGGGGAAGGGGGATGGTAGGTGAAGGACAACGTAATCGTATCCCAGTCTCAAATAAAAGTCTGCTTGAACTTTAAAACTGCGCTCTATATCTCTCATGATCTTTTGCTGGTCTTCCGCTCCGGCTATAGATCTTACTTGGTCAGAAGATAATGTTACCATCCGGCTTTCAGTCCCTTCAACTTGGGATGGTGATTGCGCGGGCAGACGCTGTCCTGTCACCGCCTCTATGACTTCAGGGTCAGCAAACAGATCGTAGAACGGTATCCTATCGGGTTCTCCTTCAAGGCGTAAAACAGTTTCTAACCGATCAAAATTATTATCCATAAGTTCACCAGAATAAATTAGCTAGTTAAACAATTATTTAAGGCAACTGGCAGTCCTATATTACTGGGCTTAAAAATATTAAAAATAATGGGCTTCAATAGAATTTTTTAGATTCTACTTTTGTCGCCACTTAACGTTTCTTCCACGCCCTGGAGAACTTTCTTCAGGATCCTATATGTTAACCCCCATATCACTATGTCTCCAACAATAAATGCAGGGTGCTTATTAGAGCCAACCTCAATTGTTCTCTCATTGTTAAGTAGGGCGCTTATAGGCACCCAGACGTATCTTTCCAGCTCGCATCTATTTAGGTTAACCGTAGGCTCTTTTTCAAGCAGAAAAACGAAGGGAAGGACTATAATGTTAGGGTTTAGCTGAGATCTCTCCGGCTCCACCACGCCAAGAAAGATACTTTCCCTAAGATCTACACCAATCTCCTCCATGGTCTCTCTCACCACCGTTTCCAATAAATCCCTATCTTTCGATTCGCGTTTCCCTCCTGGGAGGGAGAAGTGGCCGGACCATGGATCCTTCGAGGATTCAACCCTTTTTACAGCCAGCAGATAAATGTCCGAGTCAAGCACTCTAAGTAGAATGGATACTACGGCGTTTGCCGCGCATTCTCTGAAGTCAGAGAAAGGCTTTAACCCCTTCTTTATCGCATTGATCATCCTCAATTCTCCCCGCTCTCTAAATTTAGGGAGCCTAGCTTGGTTAAAGACGCCTAACCGGGTTTCTTAAAGTTCCAATTTTCTCAATCGTGATTTCGACCATGTCTCCATCCATCAAACAGAAATCATTTGGAGGAATTATTCCGGTTCCGGTTAAACATGCGGAACCCGGGGGAACAGAGTTATACCTGCAGAGATATGACCTAAGCTCCTCAATGCTCCGTTTCATTTCCGAAGTGTTCGTTGAACCCTCAAAGACTATTTTCCCAGACCTAAAAACCCTGCATTCTATACGCAGCTTAGGTTCTTTACCAGCTTCATCAACTGTTAGAATGGATGGACCTAAGGCGCAACATCTATCAAATATCTTTGCCTGCGGAAGATAAAGCGGGTTCTCGCCCTCTATGTCAGCTGAGGAAACATCATTGCCAGCTGTGAAGCCAAGAATTTCCTGGTTAAACCCTAATATAAACGCGAGCTCTGCTTCAGGTATACTCCGCCTTGAATCACCCCTTATGCCTATCTCCTCCCCGGGTCCAACGCAGCGATGAGCCGTAGCCTTAAAGAAGATCTCCGGTCTAACGGCGTCATAAACTAAATCATATAGCCCTTTTCCGCCGGTTTCCCGTTCCCTCGCATCTCTGCTCCGCCTATATGTTACCCCGCAACCCCAAACTTCTGGGGGGATTATGGGGATTAGGAGCCGAAAATTATCTTTACCCTTTTCAATCTCACTATATGGGTAAGTGGGGAGTTCCCCACCTCCCTGCTCAATGAGATCTCTAAGAAAACTATCAATAGACTTACCAGCCTCATTTGCTTTATACGCTAAATCCAGAAAGAATTGAATAGGGCTTCCGCATATCTCAGTTATATCGATTACTTCGTCCTTCACCCAAACGCCGATGCGATTTCCGCGGGGGGATGAAAAGCGGATTATTCTCAATTCCATACCTCCTGCTTAAGCTAAGAATAAAGTTATTTTCTTGAGAGATAGAGATATTAAAAGTTTAAGGGATGAGGGCATGCGCTTAATCCATTTAACCCCTATGGAATGTTCTCTGTTTTCGACCATACTTCTTAACCGCCCTGAAGTATGTTTCAAGGTTTATTAGAGGCACGTTATCTGGGATTGAGCCAGAAACATTTATGAAGTATCCTGGATATGAGCCTGCAACTCTAAGGCATCTTTTAACTTCATCAATAACATCGTTTATCGCCCCATATGTTAATCTACCTATGTCTACGCCGCCCACTATAACCTTTTCATTCCCATATTTTTCGGCTATAAGGTTCAAGTTAGAGCATTCCTCAATTATGAACCCGTCCGCCCCCGCCTCAGCTATGTCATCCACTATGGGAGTCATATCCCCATCAGTACAGAAGAGAACAATTATCCCCTTCGACTTCAGCTCCCGCCATATACGTTTGTACCATGGGAAAAGATACTTGCGCATCCAATTTATGGGGAAGAAGGGGCCTCTTGTTGAGCAGATGTCGTCGTGGCTTATAAAAGCCTTTATATCCGTTTGAGACCATGCTTTTGCCTCTAGCAGCGATAGCTCGCCAAATCTCCCCAGAAGCCTCTCGAAGCCTTTTGGGTCTACATAAGCTGCTTTAACCACCCAGTTTAAGCCGAACATTTTAATGAGCCACATTAGGCAGGTATGATATGTTCCCCCGGGAACAAGCTGCCCGCTGTAAATCGACTGATACTCGCCGTGAATCTCTCTGAAGTGTTCTGCGAGATCCTCTAGCGGCGGTATACTCCACTCCCTAAATGGATCAAAATCTAAGATCTCGTCAATAGACTTTACCTCTATTATTCTCCTCCAAGCGGTTGGATAAGCTTGAGACCAGGAGTCCCCCCTGACCTCAATGCTCTCGTATCTTTTGGCAATGAAATCCTCTAAAGGGGTATATGTGAACCAAATCATATCTAAATCCAGCTTGGTGAAAGCTAGGCTCTGCGCTTCTCTTGGCTTTTCAAGCGGGTTTAAACCTGAAATTTTAGCTATGAACTCGGTGTGACTAATATATTCTACTTGAGGCACTCTTTCGCTTTCCTCAAGATATAATGCTGAAAGAGCCCTCTCATAGCCCATATACGTAATCCGCCCACTTGTTCATTTAGTGGTCCTTAACCTTATTATTAAACCTTTATCATATGTTCACGGCTGTTTTGCGCAAATCCTACTCATGAAAAAATCCTTAAATCTACTAGCATCGACATCTACGCATACCTTTACTCTACTTTCCCCCGGTTTAGCCGGTAAGGCTACTATTTGACCAGTTGTATATTCTCCTCTAGTCTCCACAAGTATCTTCATATCCATCATTTTCACTAGGCTTGGGTCTATTGAGACAGCTAATGCCAATGGATCGTGGAGCCAAGTGTAGTCCCTATTCACTATATTCAAATATTCTTTAACCATTGAGACTATTGCGTCCGCTAAAGGAGATTTAACCGCTGAAATCGCATCCAAGTCTTTTCTCTCAATGTAGACTTTTAACGTCACGTCAAGTGGAACCATTGTTATTGGTGCTCCGGAGCTAAAAACTATCTTTGCGGCTTCGGGATCGCAGAGAATATTGTGCTCCCTATAGGGGAGATTTAAACCGTTAAAGAGCCTAGTTACCCCACCCATAACTATAATTTCCCTAACATTTTCAATTATCCTCGGCTCCCTTATTATGGCTGCGGCCAGATTTGTCAGAGGCCCTATGGAAACTAATGTGATTTCACCTTTCATAGACATTATCTCTGAAATTATTAAGTCGACTGCGTGGGTTTCGCATGGTTTTAATTCCCTGTCTTCCGGGGTTAAAAAGCCCCTACCCTCATGCCCAGCCCACCCTAGAATCGGTCTATCCCTCATTAATGGCTGCGCTATCCCCGCAGCTACGGGAACATGCTCCAGCCCAGAAATCTTAAGCATCTTCTTAGCTATCCTCGCCCTTAAATCGACGCCCCCGTGAACAGTGGTTACCGCCCTCAGCTCTACATCTTTCCCAGATTTTATGGCGAGCGCTAGCGCCAAAGCATCATCAACATCGGTTCCAATATCTGTGTCGAGAATTATTCTTTTCAAGGCAATTCTCTCCGATTAAGTAGCATAGCATCAATGTTATGATTATGTTGCCAGCCTATTTAAAAGCAATTACGCATTCTCAAAAAGGAAACTCAAATATTTTATCTTAAAGCAGAGTATAATAGATAAGAGAGGATCTTTGGGGGTGAAGTTTATTGGTAAACATACTTATAGTTTATGATTCAAGGACCGGAAATACTGAGAGAGCCGCTTTTCTTGTGGCTGAAGGCGTAAGCAGAGTTAATGGCGTTAATTGCGTAGTTAAAAGGGTTGATGAGACGACTTTAGATGATCTTTCAAGCGCTGACGGAATAATTATCGGGTCTCCAACATATTATGGTGGGATGAGCGCGAAAATAAAGGATTTAATTGATAAAAGCGTCAGGATTCACGGTAAGCTTGATGGTAAAGTTGGAGCCGCGTTCACCACGTCCGGTGGAACTGCAACTGGGGCTGAGACAACACTACTATCTATAATTAAAGCCCTACTGATTCACGGTATGATAGTTAAGGGGGATCCGGAGGACAAACATTATGGGCTCGCTATTGTCGGCGCTCCAGAAAGCGATGAGGATAAAAACCTTTGCAGGGAATTTGGGTTTAAATTTGCTAATCTTGTGGTAAAGATCTCTAGAGCTACAGCGGATAAGCCTTGAACGCCGCTAACTCCTATCTGGTTAAGAGTAAAGCGCGATGGTTGAAAGAGATATGAAGGCTGTTGTGCTGGCTGCCGGTGAGGGGCAGAGACTTAGACCCCTGACGCTAACCCGTCCGAAACATATGATACCGGTTGGCGGCAAACCTATTTTAGAGCATTTATTAAGTGCTCTTAAAATTCCCAGCATAGAGGAGGTTCTCATAGTCGTAAACTATAAAGCTGAGATTATAAAGGCTTATTTTGGCGACGGCTCTAAGTATGGGGTCAAAATAAGATATGTGGTTCAAGAGAAGGTTGCTGGAACAGCCGACGCTGTTCACACTGTGGAGGAATATGTTGGCGATGAAGACTTTTTGACCGTTAACGGCGACCTACTTGTGTCGGACGACGTGATAAAATCCGTTATTAACATCCATAGAAGGGATTTTCCAATAGCTACTTTGGCTGCTGTACGGGTTGAGCGGCCGGAAGATTATGGTGTGCTAAAAGTAGACTCTGGGAAATTAGTCGACATAATAGAGAAGCCCTCCGAGAAGGGGATAGGTAACCTTGTTAACGCCGGGATCTATGTTTTCTCAGCGGAAATATTTGATTTCATAAAGCGCACAGAGCCATCTCCTAGAGGGGAAATCGAAATAACGGACTCCATTCGATCAGCCATAATAAAGGGAGAAAAAGTTTCAGTTGTAGAAATCCCCAGCGATAAATGGCTCGATATCGGTCGGCCTTGGGATCTCTTCGAGGCAAATATGCGGGTTCTAAGAGATATTAAGCCGAACATTATGGGGAAGATTGAAGAGGGAGCATATATCAAGGGGCCGGTCTTCATAGGCGACGGCACAATTATCCGCTCAGGATCATATATTGAGGGGCCAGTTTTCATAGGGGATGGATGTGATATAGGTCCAAACTGCTACATACGCCCATATACTAGCATAGGTAGAAATGTTAGGGTTGGAAATGCTTGCGAAGTTAAGAACAGCATACTGATGGATAACGTACACGTAGGGCACCTCTCCTATATAGGAGACAGCATAATAGGGGAGAACTGCAATCTGGGCGCAGGGTTTATTTCAGCAAACCTTCGCTTCGACAAGAAAACTGTTTGCATGAATGTTAGGGGTGAGAAAATAGATACTGGTAGAGTGAAGATAGGCGTGATTATGGGCGATAATGTAATGACTGGTGTAGGCGCTTTATTCATGCCGGGTGTAGCGGTCGGCTGCAATAGCTGGATCGGACCAAACGTCGTAGTTTACAGAGATGTACCTCCAAACACAGTCCTCCTACTGGAGCAGCAAATTAAATATAAGAGTTTAAGCGCAATGCAATAAGGTAATAAGCATCAAAGCACATAATATAGAGCATTAGTAGTAAGGAGAGGGATCATGTCCGCAGCCGAGAGGAGGTTCATTACAGAGATCTCTTCACTGATCGATAAGACGGTTAGCGTTATAACGGTTGATGGAAAGACATATATTGGGACACTGGTCGGAATAAACCCAGCCAACTTAAGTTTATGCCTATCGGACGCGAAGGATGATAAAGGGCAAATCATACCGAAGATAGTGCTAAGTGGAGGTAGGGTTGCTGAAATCTTATCGGTTAAAAAGCCTTTCGATCTTAAGGGTTTAGCTGAAAGGCTTGAAAGGGTCTTTCCAAGGATGGTTAAGCTCTACGAGAAGGAGGGCTTCATATGGGTCATGGATAAAATTAAGGTAACGCAGGACGGTGTTGTCGAAGGAACTGGGCCGGCTGCTGAGAGGGTTCAAAAGGTTTATCAGCAGTTCCTGCAGGAAGTAAGAGAAGAATAAACCCTTTTAATGGAAACTCCTTTCATATCGATGTCTAGCGTATTTTCTAGGTTAAATAAACCATTCTGGTCTGGCAGCGGTCTCCTTTTTCTTAGATAGAGCGCCGAAGTCGAAGGGTGATAGAACGCTTATTAAATCTCTTATGTCACCTAAGTCTGAGAAATCGATCCTAATTCTCAGTATTTTTGACAAAGCCTTTAAAAGCTCGACGGCTGCTTCTTTATCAGGATAGTTTCCCGGGGTCTCGGAGAGTAAGCATAGCCCCTTCATCCCACGTATTTTGCACATGCCTATTAAAAGGCCGGCTACGCCGAAAATGCTGATTTTAAGCGTCTCTGCGCCTAAATCTCTGGCAATTTTAGCTGTCTCGTCGTCTGAAGCGGCAAAGTAAAGTTTCGGTTTAGTGACGGGTCTTCCGGGTCTGTAGCCTCCAAGAGATATTATAAATTTACATCCGAGACCCTCGGCTACATTAAGTATATGCCAGCAAAGCTCGTATTGACCGCGTGATGTGAGCGCCTGCGTATTCCCATACAATAATATGAGGTCTTGTTCTCCTATTCCACCCTTAAAATAGTACAGTTGATTGGTTGGATATTTTAAGAGGCCTGTCTCGTCTGTAATAGCCATGTCGTGAAAGTGGGAAGATTTAATTTCACAGAAAAGTTTCGCGTTAAGCTTTTTTATAAGATAGGCTACTGCTATATTTGCGACAAGCCCTATGCCTGGAAGCCCCTCAATGAGTACGGGATCAGTTAATTTGGGCCTATCATACATCTTTATTTCGCAAACCAATAATGCTCGCCTTCCAGTCTAACACCAATATGTTGAAGAGTGGTAATTAAATGTCGCGCCAGCCGTATCAACATGGTGGTCAACATGGTGGAATTCGAGATCCGTGAAAGAGATTTGCTTGCAAGGATAGGGAAACTTAAGACGAAGAGCGGAACAATTGAAACCCCAGCTTTCCTTCCAGTCATAAACCCGGTTAAAGAGTTGGTGACACCCTTAGAATTATGGGAGAATTTTAATTGCAGGGTCTTAATAACGAACGCGTATATTGTTAAAAAGCATTTTGGTGAGGAAGCAAAGAGAAAGGGGATACATAAGATACTTAAATACCCGGGCGTCATTATGACGGACTCCGGAGCTTACCAGATTCTCGTTTACGGCAGCCTAGATGTAACCAATAGGGAGATCATAAGGTATCAGGAGGAGATAAGCACGGATATCGCGACAATCTTAGATTTGCCTACTGGCTGGAATGTCTCAATGGAGTATGCGAGATACACGGTTGAGGAGACATTGAGGAGGGCAAGAGAGCTGGAGGACGCGAGAGCTAGGGCTGACATAATTTGGGTCGGTCCAATCCAGGGTGGAAGATACATAGATCTAGTCGCTTTTTCAGCCAAGGAGATGGGAAAGCTCCCATTCGATATACATGCCCTAGGAAGCCCCACTCCAGTCATGGAACAATACTTGTTCGATATACTTGTTGACATGATAGCTACGGCTAAAATGAATTCTCCACTGGAGAGACCTTTCCACCTGTTTGGGGCGGGACACCCAATGATGTTTTCTTTGGCAGTCGCCTTAGGCTGCGATCTTTTTGACTCGGCGGCTTACTCGCTTTTTGCCCGTGAGAACAGATATCTGACCGACTATGGGACAATTCGTTTAGAAGACATAAAGTATTTTCCATGCTCCTGTCCTGTCTGCATGAAATATAGCCCAACCGACCTCATGGAAATGCCGGGCGATAGGAGAGAAAGAGAGCTGAGCAAACACAATCTATATGTATGCTTCGCTGAGATCAAAAGAGTGAAGCAGGCTATAGTTGAAGGCAGGCTATGGGAATATTTAGAGATGAAGGCGCACTCTCATCCCTCGCTTCTTAAGGCTCTGAGGAGACTACAGAAATATAGCGAGTATATTGAGAGGAATAGCCCTTTCGTGAAGAGGAAGGGCTTATTCTTCTTTGGCCCAATTGATTTCATTAGACCTGAAGTCCTCCGTCATAATAAAAGATTGAAAGAGCGGTATTCTCCTCCCGATAGGTCTAAAGTTCTTATTCTAGTACCTGACTCTGAATTGAAGGATACTCGTAGGCGGAAATATGTTAAGAAGATCGTATTGAAGGCGTCTAAAGTTCTTGGCTTAGATTTAAACGCTATCCATGTATGTTTTTATTCGCCGCCGTTCGGCATCATACCGATCGAGCTGTCTGAGACCTACCCATTGTACCAGTATGAATACGCTTATCCTCCGGACGCTGAAACCGTTAAATATGTTGCTGAAAGGATCCTGGAGTATATCGCCGCTGCTCCATACGTGAAGATTATTATTTTAATGGAGAAAGGATCTTGGAGTGAGAGACTGGTGGACTTAGTGGTTAAGGAATCTCATGAGAGAGAAATTGAAGCGGAGATATTGCCTCTGGATGCGCATTCTCTAAAATTGAAGAAAAACTGAGAATACGGAAAAATATATTTTATATTTACGAATAAATAGTTTAGTTTAAAGCTGAGGATTGATTAAAGATTAATGGTGGAAAAATCGTTGGAGATAAGGTTTTTAGGTGGAGCTAGGGAGGTTGGTAGGAACGCCATATCTGTGAAGACATCTAAAACTCAAATTCTACTCGACTATGGTGTTATGCTCAATCATACGCCGGGTTTCCCAATGCATATTCCCCCAAGAGAAGTTAGTTTGATAATAGCTACGCACAGCCACTTAGATCACACGGGGGCAATCCCAATTTTTCATATAAGTGAGCGGACGCCGGTTTATGGAACAAGGTTAAACATGGAGCTAGCGAGCCTACTGATTAAAGACTTCATCCACTTGTCCGGCTACTATCTACCCTTCGAATACATAGAACTGAACTCCATGATTAGAAGCTACGTAAGCGTAAACTATAGGGAAGAGGTTAAAGTGGGCGACATAAAATTTGAGCTCTTAAACTCAGGGCATCTCCCCGGAGGAGCCTCGGTTCTAATCGAGGCTGAAGGCAAACGTCTACTCTACACAAGCGACTTTAACACTATAGAAACTAGGCTTCTCCCGGGAGCGGACTTAGAGTACAAAGATCTTGACGCGGTGATAATTGAGAGCACATATGCTGACGAAGATCATACTGAGCGAAGCCTTCTCGAAGAGAAGTTCATTGAAGAAGTGACTGAAGTCGTAGAGTCAGGTGGAACAGTTCTAGTTCCTGCATTCAGTGTTGGACGCGCTCAGGAGATCGCATGTATCCTTGCAGCGCATCACTTTGAGCACCCTGTTGTAATAGATGGTATGGCGAGGGAAGCCAGCAGAATACTCATGAATCACCTAGAATACCTTAGGGACCCGAAGCTTTTTATGGACGCCATTCACATGGTTGGCTGGGTAGACGACTGGAGAGAGCGGAAGAGAGCGGCTAAGCGGCCGGGCGTAATAATAGCGCCAGCTGGAATGTTGAAGGGCGGTCCAGCAACATATTATGTTCAAATAGTTGGTAAAAAATCCAGGAACGCGATTTTTCTAGTTGGATATCAGATACCGGGAACGCCAGGACGCGAGCTGCTGGATAGTGGTAGATGTATTATAGATGGGAAAGTTCGTAGGATAAAAGCGAAAGTAGGCTTCTTCGACTTTTCATCTCATGCTGGGGCAAGAGAGCTTAAGAGCTTCATTAAGATGCTTGAAGGGGAGCCAACAGTTTTCACAATACATGGGGCGGATGGGAACTGCCAAAAGTTTGCTAAGTGGATTAAGGAGGAAGTGGGCTTAGAAGCAAGGGCGCCAAACCCCGGAGAAAAATTCGTGATATAGGTTTGGGAAAAATGAGGACACGCTTTTCCAACGATTCAAGGTAATGCTTTTTAAGAGTCACTCTGGTTTTCCCCAAAATTATAGATCTGCTAAAGAGGATAGAAAAGCAGCTTTTTATTTCATCGTCTATCCGCGTTTAATGCTGCTATTTTAATTATTTATTTTAGGGCTGAGATTACTTGTTCAGCGAAAATTCTTAAGGCTTCGGTGTCTGTGCGGTCGCTGAATCCAAGTATAAAGTCTTGAACACCTGCTTTCATCATTGCTTTAAGATAGTGTATTGTGTTCTCGAGAAGGCGATCGTCCTTTTTTATCGCTATATCTATGAATCCATGCCAGCTTCGCCTTATATCATCTGGTTTACGCCCAATCTTCTCACAATATTCGTCTAAAACCCTCATTTTTTCGGCATATGATTCTGGTGAACCATTAAGCACGTTAAAGTTATTAGCAAACTCTGCTGCCAATCTAATTATACGTCTTCTGCCAGTGATGGATCCTATCCATATGGGCGGGTGCGGCTTCTGAATAGGCTTTGGGAAACATGGAGGCTCCCTTATTTCATAAAACTTCCCAATGAAGTAGGGTCTCTCCTCAGTCCACATTTTAATGATTACTTGGAGGGCTTCACGTAACCGTGAAATTCTCTCTTTATCTGAGGGATAAGGTATCCCATAGGTATAATGTTCGATGGGTAAATCTCCCGCACCAATTCCAAAATCAAGTCTACCTCCACTTATTATGTCGAGGGTGGTAGCCATCTTTGCGAGTAAAGAAGGATATCTAAACGTGTTTGATGTCACAAGGCTGCCGAGACGTATAGTATTTGTTTCTACAGCAAGCGCCGGAAGTAATGTCCAGCAATCTAAATACGGGCGCGTATGTTCTTCGGGCGGCAGCCACCCCTCATAGAAATGATCGTTAAGCCATATAGAGTCGTAGCCAAGCTCTTCGCATAGTAACGCCACATTACGAACTATAGTATAACTAGATACAGATTGAGGTAAAACTACGCCAAAAGTAACATTTTTCATTGGGGAAACCTCATATTTATAATCGGTTTTAAACCCCTATAAATTTAACGATTTACTTTTCGTTTTCTCATTAGAAAACGCATGTTGTAGCTTAGGTAGGTTAATCCTTTAAATTTAATTTGAGGTTCTTAACAAAGAAAGAAGGCGCCCTGTGAAATTTTATATTAAGCGGAGATTAAACTCTATTTAAAGCGAGGGCACTGGTCTGGAAATGAGGATCTACTTGGTTCAGGTTGGCTATGTTGATGCGGACATTTTAGACTCTATTCGGAGAGAGGTAATGAAGGCTTTTCATGGATCTATCTGCGAGGTTAGCGAAAAAATAGTGGCGTTGCCGAGGGAAGCATACAATCAAGTGAGAAGACAATTTCTTTCAGAGGCACTGCTGAACGAAGTATTTAAAGTCGCTTTGGAGATGGAGAATAAGATTGGGGAATCATGTATAGCGCTAGGCGTCGCCGACGTAGATATTTATGCGCCGGGGATGAACTTTATCTTTGGTGAAGCCCAGTGCCCTGGAAGATCCGCGGTAATATCGATCTTCAGGCTTAGACCCGAATTTTACGGTGGAGAACCCAACAGGGATCTTCTCGTAGACAGAGCTGTTAAAGAGGCTATTCATGAGCTGGGGCACGTGTTTGGGCTGAAACACTGCGAGAACCCAACATGCGTCATGTTCTTTTCGCTTCACGTAGGTATGACTGATAGAAAAACACGAACATTCTGTAGAAAATGCGCTGCGAAACTAAGCCATATTATTAATTAGCATGTTTTAAGCTGGACGTTTATCTGCGAGGGAACTCATGAACTTATTTAAGATGAAGTTTAAGTTGGCATATATCGGGTGACAACATGATATATGTGGTGGGGATTGTAGGGTAATATAGCAGTTTTTCAAATAGATAGTTTTTATAGATGTTTTAGTGTGTACTCTGTTGTGGAAATAGTCCTTAGTGTTCCATTCGTTTATGAGGTTAACGATGAAGTTAGAAAACTTCTAG
>Ga0209080_1000779_pt1 | contig 18740 bp, 18 predicted proteins | sample JNZ110809AmetaG_FD_184123 | JGI IMG/M metagenome (GOLD analysis project Ga0209080, IMG submission 184123) | Hot spring microbial communities from Jinze hot spring, China to study Microbial Dark Matter (Phase II) - JNZ 110809A (SPAdes) (version 3) ...
TCGCCGTGTTGGGCGGAGTTGACTCTATTGAGCATGGCTTCTTTTTGGACGAAGAATGCGTGCGTTTAATGCTGGATCATAACGTCTACTTTGTGCCAACCCTATGTCTAGTTGAAGTTTACAAGAAGGCTATGGAGCGCCCCTACGACATGCCGCCATGGAGGCTTAAAAAGCAAGAAGAATGTATAGAAGCCATGCCTAAAAGCTTCATGATGGCGTATAAGGCTGGCGTCAAAATAGCAGCTGGAACAGACTATTTTGGCCCGCCTATGAGAGCACACGGAGACAACGCCGATGAAGCCATAACTTTGGCTAAGTATGGCATGAAACCCATGGACGCTATTCTAGCCGCAACAAGGAATGCTGCCGAATGCACAGGAGTGCTGAACGTTACTGGTACTGTGGAAGCAGGAAAATTCGCAGACATAGTGGGTGTGGAGGGCAACCCTCTAGAAAATATGACAGCACTCAAAAAAGTTAGATTTGTCATGAAAGAAGGAAAAGTTTACGTTAATCAGCAACAAACAACTGAAAAATCTTGATTATCGTAAACCCGTCAGCAACAACAAACTTGAAGGCCAATTGGACGACATTAGACCCTTGAGTGGGCATGGTGGAAAATCATGAAGTTATATGCAGTTAGAACAGGGCTTGTAAGGGCTGGTGATAATCTCGTTGATGCGGTTTTGACGGCGCTCGAGAGACAGAATCTCTCATTGGAGGACAATGATGTTCTGGTTTTAGCGTCTAAAGTCGTAGCTTATGCACAGGGCCGCATTGTTAGATTAAATGATGTGAAGCCCTCCAAAGAAGCTGTTGAACTTGCCGAAAAATTTTCCCTTCAAAAGGAGCTTGCAGAGCTAATACTACGCGAGGCGGAAAAAATCTACGGAGGAGTTGAAAAAGCCCTTCTCACCCTAAAAAATCACGTTTTAACCGTCAATGCCGGAATAGACAACAAAAACGCGCCCATCGGCCATGTGACATTGTGGCCTCAGAACTTAAAGGAAGCGGTCAGACAGCTCAGAGAAGAATTTGTTTACAAAACTGGGAGAAGAGTTGCTGTCGTGATCGTTGACAGCGGTTTAATTCCATTGAGAAGGGGAACTATGGGTATTGCTTTGGCTGTTGCAGGTTTTAATCCGATTAAAGATTGTCGGGGACTAAAAGACCTTTATGGAAAGGAAATTGTGATCACGCAGCATGCCGTTGCTGAAGATTTGGCTTGTGCCGCCCACTTGCTCATGGGTGAGTCTATCGAGGAAACACCTGTTGTGCTTGTTAAAGAAGCCCCTCTCGAGTTTGACGATGGAGTCTATGGTCCTGAAGATTTAGCTTTGCCCCAAAGTGAATGCGTTTTCATGAAAGCTTTTAAAGCTGACAATTAACCATCTAGCGTTAAGCTTGTGCCCTTTAGGGCTTTGTGGATGGCAATTCCAATAATTGTGGAGCCTATAGCTATGATTGTTCGCTCTATTGGATAGATAAACGTTAGCGCTTGCCAGGTTCCTCTCCAAGCATTTAAATCGGGTATGAGAATTGGCCAGTATGTAACTTCGAAAGTTACGGAACCAGCAATTTGACCCGCCAGTGTTGAGACCAAGGAAATGGCTAGAAAGCTAATGAAGTCTGTAGGGTTACTCTTCCCTGAAGCGTGCCAGACAAGTATCAAGAGTCCAATTATTTGAAACCATATGAACGGTGGAAAAAGCCAGAATGGCCCAACAGGCGGATAAAAGGTGAAGACACAAAGCAAGAATAAGTAAAGGGAGATGCATAAAACCCTCTTTTTAAGTCGGAGAAGGCCGGCGGAAAATGAGGCAACAATGCCAGAAGCGAGACTCATGGGTGAAAGAACCCCCATAAGGAAGCCTATGTAGCCGCCGACAAGCGCGGACAAAATGCCCACGAATGGTCCGAACAACATGCCATATGTAGGGGCTAGCATAGCCGCCAATGTTATGAAGTTCCGTGAACCCAATATTTGAAATAGCGGGATGAAGCATGAAATTGCATATAAACCTGAAAGGCAAACAGATAGAGCCACATGTTTTGAGTTTTTAAAAGGTTTTTTCACGCTGGTCATGGTGTTTACCCAGCCATGGCTAGGTTGGTTTGAGCGTGATAAGTTTTGCCTCATTTTCATGTAAAAATGCAAATGTTGCAATGATCGTGAAGTTTATGTGCTCTTTTAGATGATGGCTGGCTGTAGAAACTGCCGTAAATCTTAGAAAGGCGTCTTGCAAAATTAGAAGCGCATTAGCCGGTTCTAATCATTGCGGTTATTCTTCTGCGGCTGACACTACCTCGGCTTCGGCGAATCTTCGGCTTATTCTCGTTATTTTGATTTTCACGTGGTCGCCCGGCTTCGTGTTTGGTATGAAGGTTACTAGTCCTTGGATGCGGGCTATTCCTTCGCCTCTTCGGCTTGTTTCTGTGACGTCTACTTCGTATTCTTTGCCAAGCTCTACAGGCTTTGGTGGGAAACGTCTTGGTCCGCCCTTTCCGAAGTCTCTTCTTCCGCCGAACCTCCTTCTTTCTTCCATACGTTTTCACCTCTTTATGCGTGGATAAAATGTTCCGCGTTTTCATTCGACAGTGAGTTTTCCGTACTTTCCAACGTTAAGCTGGATTTGTCCTTTGAAACTTGTCACGTAGCCGTTCTCCACTTTGACAGTGTCATTGACGTTCACCTGGTCTATTTGATCGTTCCAAAGCGTCAGCTTCACAGTGCCCGTTTCGTCTGCTATTATGGCTGTTGCCACCCTATGCGTGGTGTCTTTGAACCTGGAGATGACCTCGCGGGGTGCAGACTTTTCAATGACTTTTGCTTCGATGTTCACATGTTTCATTCCGTTTCGCAGTTCTTTAACCTTCACTTAATTGTCCTCCTTTTAGGCTATTCTTTCCGCGACGGCGAATTTTCCGCCAACAGAGACAATGCGCACTTTGACGCGTTCACCTATCCTGCTGTTTGGAACAAAAATCAGATAGCCCTGTATCCTTGCTATGCCATCTCCTCTGCTTCCAATGTCGTCTATGACAACCTCTAGCTCTTGGTTTTCTTTCACTGGCGCTGTTTGGAAAAAGGGTCTGTCAGGATTGAAGCGTCTGCTGCTTCCAAACCTTCTTGGTTTTCGCTCAACGTGTTTTGTTTTTTCTGGGAGCCTTCTTGGCATACTGTTTTTTCGTCCTTACCGCGGAACCGCCTTCAACCAAAACCCAAGCGTTTCCGGCTGGAAACACCCGAGTTTCAGGCTGAGGCTTGTCAGAACAAACAACATCCACGCATATAAATCTTGCTAGAGAAAACAGTATATTACAGTAGCATGCTATTTGCCATGTTGCACAGTTAAGGCGAAGAGGCTTAGGTTTGCCGGAGAAAGCGCAAACAAAACCAATAATTCAACTATTGGACGTTTACAAAGAATACCGAGTTGGCACCATTTCAACACTTGCCCTTAAACGGGTGAATTTCCAAATACGTAGAGGAGAACTGATTGCCATAATGGGGCCTTCGGGTTCGGGGAAAACAACCCTTCTAAACATGATTGGGCTTTTGGATAGACCCTCAAAGGGCAAGATTTTATTTGATGGGGTGGATGTTTCAAGGCTTGACGACAAGACTTTGGCGAGTCTACGCAATACGAAACTTGGCTTCGTCTTCCAAACCTTTAACCTTGTCAACAGGTTAACGGTGTTCGAAAACATTGAGCTGCCACTGATACCGAGGGGGATGCCCCGAAGCGTGAGAACGAAAATGGTCTTGGAGGCTTTGGCAAAAGTGGGCGGAGAGGAAAGCTGGCTTCATAAAAAGCCGAATCAGCTTTCAGGTGGACAGCAACAACGGGTTGCCATAGCCAGAGCCATAGTCGGGAAACCCGTTGTACTGTTGGCGGACGAGCCCACTGGCAACTTAGACAGAGCCTCAGCCAAAACGGTTGTAGAAACTTTTCTGAACCTTAACAAAGCTGGACACACGGTTGTGGTTGTCACCCACGACCCAGAAGTGGCGAATTGCATGGATAAAATATATGTCATAAGAGACGGAGAAATTATAGGCGAATTTCAACCCAACAAGGTGGAATCACTTATAAGTAAGGAGTAAAAACGCTTGGAAGGTGAAAGAATGAAAAAGTGTTTAACCATCCTGCTAGTTTTCACGTTAATATTCCAAATCGCATTTACCTTTACGAGAGGAACTTATGGAGGATTAGATGAAGATTTCCATATAGTTTATGTTAATGTGAAGTCTTCCGCCGACACGTCTGAGATATACCCCGGGAGCAGGAGAGTAAGCCTAAAGATTGAAGCTGTTTACCAAAATGTTACTCCAGCCAGAAACGTGGTTGGATGGTTAAACACAACAGCTGTTCCAGGCTTGAGCTTTAGCGCTGGAAGTGGCTCATGCTCTCCGGCAAGACTGCTTAATGGAAGCATCGCTGAAAACATTAGCCTAAACACTTACATAACCTTCGAATATCTGCTTGACGTTTCAACATCTGTCAGCCCGGGCACGCACAACCTAACATTAAAAATATCCTACGAAAAGGAAAGCACCCGCTTTGAGGAGCTTAAGAACATTGTGCTAATTGTTTGGGATTATCCCCCCGTATCTTTCAGGGTTGTAAACGCATATTTCTCGCCAGCCCCCTATCCGGGGTCCGTGGACACAAATCTTTACATAGTTTTGGAGAACAATGGCAGCGCTATAAGCTCCGCATACTTTAACCTAACCAGCCTAGACGGATTTATCGTTAAGAATCCACGGGCGAGCACCGGGCTGGTCAACAAGGGCGACCGTTTCACCTTAACCTTCACGGGCATATCTATACCTCCAGACACCCTTGTCGGAACATACACTGCAACCATTTTCGCCGATTGTAGTGCCAGAACGGAAGACGGTGTAGTCTACAATAAAAACGCAACGTTGATTGTTCGGGTGAAGGTTGAGGCTCCGCCTCCAGAACAGCCCATCATGGTGTCATCTGTAAACACTCTCTACAATGGAGCTTACGCCCCACTTTTACCTTCGGCTAGGGGTGTTGTTTTACGAATATACCTTGTTAGTAGGATTACGGACAACATAAACACCATGATTGTGAACGCCACGCTTCCGGATGGCTTAACACTTAGAGCCATTTCAGGAACCTACATGAATGGTATGGTTGCCGGAGGCACATGCTTTGTTGATTTAACCGTTGACGTTGACCAAAACATAAACTTGACCAAGCATAGCGGCAGGCTGGACATAACTTATTTCAAAATTGTTGGCGGAGCCTGTTTTCCCATGAACCAGACAGTCTATTTCCCAGTGAACGTTGAAAGTCCCCACAGTTACGTTTCAGAGCTTATGCTCGTTGAAGCTTATTGGGGTTACCCGGATCCCACGCCAGCCTATTCCACTTCGCGTTATGTTCCTTTAACTTTGAGGTTTGTCAACATTGGACGCTACCCTGTTTGGGGCGTCGTCGTCCATGCTTCGTCTCAGTATCTTAAGCCAATAAAGGATTCAGAAGCATGCGCCACAACTGTTGCAAGCGGAGGCTCATGCACAGCGGTCCTCTACTTCGACATAAATACGACAGCGCCTATTGTTTCCGTGAAAGTTTCCGTAAACTATCTATTCACAGAATTCGGAGCCCACATAAGCCTAGCAAGAAACTTCACGGTTTCTCTGCTTGTGGAAAGCTATCCCGCCTCGGAAAGCACACTGTCTCTTGTCAGTGCCGGCTGGCAAAACAATTGGAACATTTTCCCAAACACCAGCAACGCCACATACCAAGTCACGTTGGCGAACAGGGCGCCCTACTCGCTAGCTGGGATAAACCTCAAACTTAAACTCCCAAATGGAATGACCTCGAAAGGACAGAGGGAGGCCACCGCATACGTTGAAGGGCCGATCAGAAGCCTAGCCACCTTTACAGCATCCTTCACAATATCCGTAGGCAATTTACAGCCGGGAAGCTACAATGCAGGCCTTACGGTGGACTGTATACTGCTTTCCGGAGGCCCCGGCGTTAGACAAATTGAAGGGTTTGATGTGCAAATAACGGTTAATGATGATAGCGCAGCCCTCGAGCTTGTGGAGGCTAGATGGTATGAGGGCACCGTTGGACCCTACACTTACGGCGCCCATCTTATAATAATGGTGAGAAACGTTTATGTGGACGGATTGAGAGGCGCTGTGCTGGAACTTGAATTGCCAAATGGCTTCCGCAACGCTTTAGACAACTCCACAAAAGTTAAAACTCCGCCTTTGTCGATGCAGTTGCCCCAACAACTGCAAGCCGTTAACTTGGCAGAGATTTTAAACGCCTTTTTAAGCGCTCAATATGCGAGTCCAGCGCAAGTCTACGGCAGAGGCGACATCCTGACTTTCATGGCTAGCCTAAACATTTTTGGTGTTGAAATAGGCGAACACGCCATTAACGGAACCCTTTCATACATTGACCCATGGGGTGGAAATAGAAAAACCCCGTTGCCCATCATTGTGGCGGTGCTTGGAAGGGCTGGCTATATTGAAGTAGCCGTTGACAGAAGCATAAGCGTAAGAAGCCGCTACGTGAACACTTCGCTGACGCTTGTGAATTATGGAAGCACACCTATGTATGACGCCTACATAGTGGTTTCACCATACCAAGCTAACCCAATTCTCATAGCGTCTCCAGCGGTGAATTATGTTCAAAAAATAGGCCCAGGTGAAAAGTGGGTTATCCCCTTGACGTTGGCGTACAACCCGCTTGGCTTTTACGCTCAAGCTGGCGGGGCATCCTACATAACGTACGGGCCTGTTCCTTTAATGGTTTCAATCTTCTATAGGGATGCAAGCGGCTATTACCGAACCTTCAATAACTCCGTAACAGTGGTCGTTGAACCCTTCATAGAGCTTATAATAAGGAATGTAAAAGCGACAGGAACAAATGTCTCATCAACAGTGGCTGGAACCATCGTTAACTATGGTTCTTCAACAGCCTACCGAGTTGAAGTAGAACTGAAAATTGGAGAAACCGCTGCTTCTGAAACGGTAGGCGATATTGGGCCGGGTGAAGAAGTCGCCTTTAGGGTAGACATAAACATGTACAACGAAACCGCCGTCCTAACAGTGCGATACTACAACATTTTCAATGAAAAAGAATCGAAAGAGATGAATGTGGTTGTAACAAAACGAGAGGCGGCGGCGCCTCCAACGGCGAAGGAGGAGGAATGGCCTGTTGAAAGATGGGTTATCGTTGCTGGAGTGATAATTTTCTTGGCTGTGGCAGCTTTACTAATCTATAGGATGATGAAGAGAACCAGGATCGTGGAAAGCGTACCCCAAGAAATGTAGCGGTGAAAACCCGAAATGTTCGCAGATTTCATTCGGTTGTCACTTAAAGCCCTAAGCGAAAGGAGGGTTCGGGCAGCCCTAACTATAACGGGCATAGCTATAGGCCCCCTAGTTCTTGTCATGATGAGTTCGGTTGTTGGAAGCTACTCCAACTACATAGAGGAGAGAATCACGTCGCTTGGGCAGAATGCCATCGCCATTTTTCCAACAGAAAACTATCGGCTCGACGAAGAGGACCTAAACTACATTAGAACAATTGAAGCTATCAGAAGGGCCGAACCTTTCTATAACACTCAAGGAGTTGTGAAAAGAGGGGCCGAAGACTTGAAAATAGCGATATTCGCCGTGGACTACAGCCTTCTCTTCGAAGCCATAGGAAGCCTAGAAATAGACGAGGGCACTATTCCATCGGAAACTGAAGTCTTAAGCTCGATCATTGGCAGAAAAATAGCCTACAAAAGCAATGAAAAACATTTTGGCTTGGGCGACGTTGTCACGGCAACCGTTCCAAAAATCGAGGGCGGCAAAATAACCGGCAAGAAAACCATAAACTTGGTTGTAGGGGCTATCCTCAAAGAGTATGGCGGCGCGTTAATTGTTGACCCAGACTCAACGATTTTCATATGCTTAGAAGCTGGCAAAAGGCTTCTGGGAATGGAGAGATGGTCTGGGATTCTTGTTTTGGCGGACAGCCCAGCCAACGTTAAGCCCATAGTCTCTGTTTTACGGCAACACTACGAGGATAAAGCCCAAATAATCGCTTTCAGCTCCATAGCCGAAGCTGTTTCCAGCGTGACTGGCGCGATAAACTTCATAAACTTTTCAACCTCGCTTTCAGCTTTCGCCGTTGCCATTGCTGGTGTGGCTGCCACAATGATAACTTCCGTCATGGAGCGCACAAGAGAAATAGGCGTCATGAAAGCTATAGGCTACACTAACGGGCAAATTTTGCTGTTAATCCTTATGGAATCCATTGTCATGAGCCTCGTTGGCGGCGCAACTGGAATATCCTTAGGCGTAGTCGGCGCCTATCTTCTATCTTCAAGGGGCTTTAGAATCGGTGGGATAGGCGAAAGCGGCATATTACTGCAGCTAAGTCCATTGATAACGCCAACCCTTATAGCCCAAACCTTGAGCCTAACAATTCTGATAGGGTTGGTTGGCGGCGTCCTTCCAGCCTACAGAGCGTCAAAAATACCGCCAGTAGTTGCCCTAAGATATGAATAGGAGAAGCATCAACTTACATTGCTAGAAAACTTTCAATGAAAACTGCAACAAAGTAGGCTACAAAAGCCGCTAAGAAACTTGTTGTCCACGAAAACTCCGCCATCAAATGGATGGCAATAGTACACAAGACTACAGTCCATACAAGCATAATTATCTGCGCAATGTTATAGGCTTGATTCACCAACCACGCTTCCTCTAAAAGTTTGCTATAAGCGGTTTCCGCTTCGCCTTTAACGCCGCCAACAAGTTCAAAAGGATACTTTATAACTGGCAAGGCTGAAAATGCTGCCGCACCTACCACTGCCTGAACAACCATAGTTATTAATGTGAACCCCGCTAGAGTTAGGCTTACACGCCAGGCAGTTTTAGCCTTAAACGCTTTTGTCAAAATGTAAATCATTCCGCCGAGCAAAAACCATCTTAGAAAGAACCTCATGAAAGAGTAGGCAGCGTAGCCGCCCAGATAGGCTGGAACGCTTTCAACGTAGGGTTTGTAAATGCCACCGAAAAATAAGCCGTCAATAAAAACTCTTATAGTGTCTAATGTTTGAGTCCACATGAATTCCAATTTTAAGCCAGTAACGTTTCCCCAATCGGTGTTTCCACGCCATTTTTCGTCGGCAAGCGGAATTGACAAGTTGTTCCAAACGTTAATGGCTCCATTTGAGAATTCACTGGTTATGTCTCTGTAGAAAACACCATTTCTAGAGTAAAGATACAGAGAAACATTTTGAGGAAGGCTTTCTGGACCAACCAATTTTATTCTTAGATAGACTTTCGTGTAGCCACCCGCAACGGAGCAGTTCACTTCAATGCCATGCAATTCCATGGCGATTCTGTCACTTTGTTCAACCCAAAACTCTATGCTTCTGTTCCCGTAACAACTCCCTGCAATGTAATCAGTGAAATTTTCCGCATAATTTGCTCCATTAAGAGGAACCCAAAAAGTAGAGTTTTCAGTCCACAAATCCAGCTTCTCTAAAGAAGGCGAAGGTTCAGTTGTTTCAATGTAAGTTTTTACCGCAAAAAGGTAGGCTGACCCCATGTTTGCGGCAATAAAAAGAACCATTATCAATATTGGACCATAATAGTTTGGATTTTGGATTATCTCCTTGAAGGCTTTATGGGGCGCGTATATGACTTTGAATATGCCGTAAGCAAACAACTGTCTGAGGCTCTCCGTGATAACCTATTTTGGCTTGTTATTAAATGATTCGCTACAATCCATGTTTCAGCCTTCTATAGGTGTTGTAGTCCACATACTCCAAGAAGGGATTTTCCGCTTGATACTTGACGGTCATTTTTTGACGTTGCCTTTTTTCGACTATCTGGCTAGTGGTTATGAAGGAGTAGGCATCGCTTCCAGCTCCGGAGCCGTAGCTGACGATTAGGATGCGCTCATTCGGCTTTGCAATGTCAAGAACCGCTGCTAAACCTACCGGCGACGAGCCTGAATATGTGTTGCCAAATTTTGCCACTTGAAGGGATGGTAAGTATTGTTCCTCTTTAAAGCCGAGTTCTTTGGCTATTCTAACTGGAAAGGCTATGTTTGGCTGATGTGCCACAAAATAGTTTATGTCGCTTGGCTGAAGCCTTAACCGCTCCATAAGCTTCTTCGCTGCTTTTCTAATGTGCTTAAAATAGGCGGGATCTCCTGTGAAGCGTCCACCATGCATCGGGTAAGGCTCGCCGTCCCGCCGCCAAAAGTCCGGTGTGTCAGAAGTGCATGAATACCATCCTTCCAGCTCGGCTATGACATCTGTTTTTCCGAAAATGTAGGCGCATCCGCCGTAGCCCACGAAAAAGTCTAGCTCCCCGCCGGGGCTGTCTCTTGGGGCGGCTTGCGAGTTGTCAGCGCCGATAACCATGGCGTATGGCACGCCCATCTTTGGATAGCTAACGAGAGAGGCAGCGTCCTTGAACATGCTTGTGGCTGCTTTACATGCGAACTCCGTGTCTACGGCATCTACTCCTTGAACATCTTCGTCCTCCTCGCCAAGTTTCAAAACCTGCGCCACTTTTGAGGCTATGGGCTTAACGGCGTAGGGATTCGATTCTGAACCCACGTAAACCTTGCCGACAAGCGTGCTGTCCACGCCAGAATGGATTAAGGCGAGTTTTCCAGCTTCCACAGCGGCTGTTATGGCGTCCTCGTCTATGAAGGGGACAGCCCGTTCCATGTTGCCCTCTCTTATCCTAAACCTTGAAGTGTAAACGCCGTAGCCCACAATGCCCGGCACATCGTATTCCTTGTTTGGCTTCGCCGGCTGGTATTCCTGGTGTGGGTAATATTCGTCGGCGAAAGTGAAAGCCAACGAAATCGTCGGGATTATCTCGCTTTTTTCGACGGAATAACGTCGCCTAAACCGTGGAACAACTTCCCTGCCTTCAAGTCTTGAAAAGTCTATTGTTTCGCCTTCCCTGATGATTTTGTCTGTAAGCCTTCCCGGAACACGGATTTTGCCGTCATGAAACGAAATTATGCCATAAATGTAGGTGCCAAGTTTTGTGAACTTGTTTGTTGGCTCAGTTATAAGCGTGCAGAGTTCAAGGCGCCCTTTCTCGTAGAAGAAGTCTATATCCTCCATTTTGCCGAAGCTTTTCCTGCCGCAGTTTCCACAGTAATCCCTCAGCTCAAAGTACTCTTTTCCGCATAGTTGGCAGCGTCTACCTCTAAGCCTGTCGCCAAGATATGAAACACGCCTTTCTATCGGCTCGCTGCTCACTTAGGCTCCCTCCACTCCAAAAATGTGAACATGCCCTTTAGTGCCGAAACCCTCCAACTCAAGAACACACCCATATCTAAGGGGCTTATCATCCACAACTTGGCGGGCGCCAGCCTCACCCCTCAACTGCTTGAAAACCTCGTAGATTTGGGCGCCGCCAGTTGCGCCAAGGGGGTTCCCGTCAGCCTTTAACCCACCATTCATGTTTACGAAAAGCTTCTTCTCACCAATGCGATAATAACCCTTATAGTCCTGGCAACTTTCATAAACCGTTTTCCAAGCAGTGCCCGGCTGACAATAGCCCAAATCTTCAAGGGAAATCATTTCCATAACTGTTGACTGGTCGTAAAGCTCCAAAACCTGTATGTCCCAGAGGCTTATCCCAGCCATTTTTAAGGCTTTTTCCATCGCTAAACGGCTTGCAGCAAAACCTGTTAAGTCTTCCCTCGCCGGATATGTCAGGTAGTCTGTTGCCGAAGCGGAGCCAAGCACGTAGACCGGCTTATCCGTTAATTTTTTGGCAGTTTCCTCGCTGGCAAGAATCACTGCTGCAGCACCATCAGATATAGGTGCAAAGTCATAAAGTCCCAGTGGGCGTCTGGCGGCTTTTCTGGCTTCCAACACTTGCTCCACTGTTATTTTTCTCTGGTATTGGGCGTACTCGTTTTTCAAAGCGTTTAAATGGTTTTTTACAGAAATCTGCGCCAAAGCGATGTTCAGTTTTTCAAGGTTTTCGCCTGTTATACCATAACGCCTAATATAGGCTCTCAGCATAAGCTCGTGGTTTGCTTCAGGCGTGCACCCAGCATAATAGCTCCATGGATCTTCCAATAGCATTAAGTCGTCTCGGATTTTGTCCCAGCGGTCTGTCATCTTTTCTATTCCGCCCACAAGCACCAAGTTGTATTTTCCAGCTTGGATGGCATTACACGCGTTAGAAAAAGCCGAGCTGAAGGAGCGCACCACATCCATAGGTACGTGCAGCTCCGTCAACTCCGAAAGGAAGCCTTCTTCAAGTCCAAGCTTGTTTGTTATTGGCAGAAAATAGTCCGATAAGTAGCATGCCTCCAAGTCTTTTCGCTCCAGTCCAACTTCCTCGGAAGCTTTAAGCCAAGCCTCCTCGATCAGGCGTTCAGGCTGTTTCTCGTAATGTTCGCCGAACTTTGTTCTTCCAGCGGCAACTATCACTGGACGACTACCCATGGTCATGGAACACCTTTTCAGCACTACGCCACAAAGACTTTTAAGTGTTTGCCAATTCACCGTCTAACTGCAATAAGCCACGGAGACAGAGATTATGAAAGACGAAAAATACCGCTTAACCATAACGGTTAAAGAAATACGGGGAAACTGCCCCGTCTTTAAACTCGGAGACAAAATAGTCGTAGAGTCCCCGAAAATTTTGGTGAACAAAACGGACAATTTATGTATTCACGCCTTGGGCTGCATGTTATCCATGCTTGTACCCCTAAGCCGAGGAATAAGCTTCAAAAGCCTAGGTCTAGCCAAAGAGGAGAATGAAGTTGGATACATGCAATGCCTAGACCCAGGTGAACCCTACACAGGCGGCGGCACAGTAATCTTCGAAATTAAGAGAGAGAAAATGTTTAAGTGAAAACTATATAATGGTCTTTTGGAGATGACGTTGGAATCCGTGCTGGCAACAATGATACTCATAATCGTCCTACTAATGTTTCTTTTCATTTTTGGGATGGTGGCCTTCACTTTCTTGCAGTGGATTAAAACGCCAACTTATCAGCCTCCAGCCATAAAGGTTGAGGATTATTCATGTCCAAAATGTGGCTCAAAAGACTTGGAAAGGATAGGCAGAAGAACATTAAGATGCAGGCAGTGCGGGACGACATTCACAATACAACCTGAAACGTCAGAAACACACTTCATAGTTTGGCCATTTTTCTGGTGGATACCAATAATATGGCCAGTTCCTTTCAAAAAACGAGTGTTCAGCTTTCCCGGTTAGGTTAAAAGCCCAACAAGTTCGTGAAGGCTTCTCACTTTATATTGGACTGGAACACAAGTGCATGCGTCTTGTCTGTCGAGAAAATAGGCATTAACGCCCACACTCCGTGGAGATTCAAAATCATCCAGCACGCGGTCGCCTACGTGAACCATTTCGGAAGGCTCTATGCCCAAAGCCATGCACACTCTTCTATAGGCGTCTGGATTCTTTTTCAGAAGACCGAAATCCGAAGTTGTTGAAAACACATGGTCAAAATAGCGAATTACTGGTTGTGCCAAAACATCAACAAAAAGCCTGTTAGAATTTGTGACTATTATAAGCTGATATCTACGGCCAAGTCTCTCTAGGGCTTCCACAACATCTGGAAAAAGGCGGATATACCCTCTATAAGCGTCCATCAAGCGCTGTGGATTGCCAGACAAATCAAAAAGTCTAAACCAGTAATGAATGTCGTACCATTCAACACGATCCTCGCCAACCCGTGCATACTCGCCCAAAACAATTCTCCTAGCCTCGTCAAAGTCCAAACCCTTTTTTAGGGCATAAAGTCTAGGCAAACCAACGTTCCAAACCATGTCACCAAACGTCATATCCACAAGAGTACCCTCTAGATCGAAGGAAACAACACAAACCAAGCGCATCCCCTCGCAACCATTAGGAGCGTAACGAGCTTAAAGAGCAAACGTATAAAGTTTGCCAGCAAAATAGTGCTCCGGGCGGGATTTGAACCCGCGTCTCCGGCTCGAAAGGCCTCTTTTGCGTATTTTTCGTCAAAATATCCTTTAGAAAGGAGTTTATTCCCATTTTAGCCTCTTTGGCTTTAGCTCTTAGCAATTCAGCCACATCTTTTTTAAGACTAATCGTAGTCATCCCAGATTTAGGCATTTTCCTATTTCTCTCCTTTCTCGCGTACTATTTTTTGCAAAGGAGCGTTATTTAAAGTTAACCGTTATACGTATTAGAATCCTCATAGGAAGACTTGTATGAATTTTAACGAGAGTTTGAAAAATGAGACAGATAAGCAAAGTACTGAGGGTAGGCTGACGCATTAGGATTAGTGAAAATAAGTCAATTGCAGATGCGATGACAATTAATGAACACAGCATCTTGCTTCTCGTGGAATATTTCGTTAATTTTTTCTCTTCCTTAACTTATTGGTTTAATACGAATGTTAGAATGACTAGCGAAATTAATATAGATCAAGATGCGATGTTGATGGTCTGATTTTCAGTAACAGAATACCCTCCTACTTGGGATGGATATACTGTTATTCTTGCGATATTTGATTGTGCGGTATTATTTTTCGCATTCGTAACAATTGTTTGCACATAATAAACTCCAGCGTGGCGGCTGTAAATGTTCACTACAGTACTTGCGGTGCTTCTCCTCCATACGCTCATCTACGATAAAAGCGAATCATGCTTCATCTTTTAATTAATTAATTGAAATATCATTTTGAGCGCCTTGATTCATTCCTCAGATCGCTCACGCTCTAAATGAATCTTTTGTTGTGAGGATGAGTATAAGTTATTCTAAATACTCAGCTCTCCACCTTCTAACAATTAATATCGAGATGGTTACGGTTGCCAACGTCAGTGCGATTAGTGAAATGATGCTGAATGTTATATCGATTACTTGTAGATCTGGGTTTGTTGTGGATAGAAAGTAGTAAACGCGTTGGGCATTCACGTTGACTGGAATGAACTTTAATATCTCGGGCTCTTTAAACGTGATCCGGAACACTCTCGCTGTTAATATCAAATCATAGCCTAAGATGCTTCCAATAAGCATTGTGAGAATCTGCCTTACAGAGTGTAACGGTAATAGAGTATAAGCCCCATTTTGAACTTGCCACATCAATTGAGACGCGTAGATTATGGCTGGAATTTCGCAGGCTAATATGACGAGTATTGTCACAACCGCTGAGCGTTTAAAAAGGGATGAGAATAAAAGTGTTAAACCAATTACGGGCAGCTGGAAAAGCATAGCTGCAAAGAAAAAGGAACTCAAAAATTGATATTGGCTAATAAAACCGGTCGTTTCCCAAATGTAGGGATGTAACATCACTATCATTAATGCGTTAAACGACGTGAAAGCCACACTTGTCGAAAGCATTGCCAGAAACTTGCCCAAAACTATGGAGGCATTTGATATTGGTTGAGAAAATAATGTGAGGATAGTTCCCTCCGACCGTTCATACGACATTATATCTGAATTTAAGACTAAAATTGCCAGTAAAAGGAATGGCAAGGTGAAGGTGAAAATAAAGCGGGCTACGTAAATGGAGAAAAGTTGCAACAAAAACGTTGATAAAAGGATTCTAAGCCCTATAACTGCAAACGAAGACAGCAGTAAGGCGAAGATGAATCTTGGAGATTTGACTAGTCTTTTGGCATCTTTGAAGGCTAATGTTAAGGCCTTCATTTTATTTCTCCACCCCTCTTCCTTATCAGAGACACAAAAACTTCTTGCAAAGATGGTCTTTCCTTTTCCAGCGAAAAAACTTCACATCCAAGCATTATTGAAATTTCCAGAACGCTTTTTCTGAATTCACTCTCATCTGTGGGCAATACTAAAACATAGCCCTCTTCAAGCCACGTTTCTTTCACAAAATGTTTTTGCGATAGTTCTTTAAGTAGCAAATCAGGCTTATCAACTTTCACTTTGTACCTGCCGCTTGAAAATTGACTTTTAATTTCTTCAACATTTCCGTCTAAGACAAGCTGTCCTCTGTCAATAATTAAAACGCGTTCACAAACCCTTTCAATCTCACTTAAAATATGAGATGAGATGAAGAGGCTTTTCCCTGACTTTTTGAGCTCCGTTATAAGAGAAATAACTTCCTCTCTGCCTAAGGGGTCAAGACCTGCTGTTGGCTCGTCCAGAAGAATTAGTTGAGGATCACCGATCAATGCTTGAGCAATGGCTAGCCGTTGAATCATTCCACGCGAATAAGTTGAAATTTTATCTTTAGCCCTATCGTACAGCCCAACTTTTTGTAATAATTCGCTAACCTGCCTTTCTCTCTCCCTTCTATCGCGCAAGCCCCTCAGCTTTGCAATGAAGTTTAGGAACTCAAATCCGCTCATACCTCTGTATGGCTTCGGGTTTTCCGGAAGAAATCCAACCTTTTTCTTTACTTCTATAGGTTTCTTTGTTGGATCTATCCCCAAAACAAGGGCTCTTCCTTTGGTCGGCTTTAACATTCCCATCAAAATTTTGATAGTCGTTGTTTTTCCAGCAGCATTAGGACCTAAAAAGCCCGTAACACCCTTCTTTACATTTATCGTTAAATCATCTAGAGCTTTCAGCTTTCCGTAAAACTTCGTCAAATTCTCTGTTACAATCACATATTCATTCGGTCCTATACCAAATCCTCCTCCTACGAATCATATACGCCCCGAAAATGCCAATGATAATTATCCCTCCAATGCCTACGTATAATAAAAGCCTAGCAGACGCCAAGGATGTTTTCTTAATTTCAATCGTTACCGTTGAAAAATGAGGTATTGAAACGGCGATGTGAACGAATTCTGGGCCATACAGTATAAAATGTTCAGGCGATTCCTCATCAATGTTTAAAACGTCCTCATAATTCTCTGCGGATGGTGCCCTCATACCATTAACTAAGACTTCAAACTCGTCTGACCATTGAATTGGAATCGCATCCTTGCGGAGATAAATTACAAAAACCTTCCCATCAGAGACAGCTGATTCAACCTCGACTACTATTCTAGACGAGCTAACATTCACATGAACGTTGATCGCAGAATCCATAGCTTCTAAGCTGGAAATCAGCCCTTTAGAAGTCTTTTTTACGGTTATCAGCGCTCCTATATTTCCCTTATTTAACGCTTTATCCAAAAGATTTGCATTTTCTAAGCCGAATTGGATGCTGTTTAACAATTGTCCAATATTTGAATCATTTATGGCAATTTCCATTCCATATCTTTTGCCAGCCTCTATTTGAAACGGTTTACCATCAACGGTTATGGTTCCTACACGTTGGTTGATTTCACTAACAAACTCTTGAGTAAGGGCAAAGGACAAACCAAACTTAATTAGAACCCCATAATAACCATCGTAATTTGCAAAAGCCTCCAACCAACCCACCATCAAATGTTCAGCTCTAATTCGATAGAAACATTTCGATACATCGTAATATATCTGAAAGCCAAGAGTCTTTGTCTTATTCGCCCAATAGCCCACCATACTTTCAAAGTCATCCCAAAAAGACTCATTCACAGGCAAAAAGAATGTAAGACCATCTAAAGGTAGGCTTCTAACAGTTTGAATTGCTTCAAAGAACCAGAAGGGGATAAGCTGTTTACCATCTAAACTTACGTTAAAAATGGCGAATTCCCTCGTATAATTCCCAAAGTCAACTAACTTCTTCTCAATAACCTTAACCAGAAAAGTGCTACTTTCATTCAAGCTTACCCAAACTCTGGGAAACGTTGACTCAAATTCTACAGGGACAATAGCCACTCCAAAGATTTTAGAAACAACATACTCAACCCAATCCCCCTCCCTTACTTTAATCGTATAATACCGTGTATCAATACAGTAAGAGCTTCTAATGAAAAATAACAAGGAGACAGAAATGAGCAGCCAAATAACTAAGAGACTGTCGACGCTAAGCTTATGCATAGATTCCGAGGTCAAATAAACCACTGCAATATCTATTCTGCCACTCTAAACAAAAATAAATTTTTCAAAAAATTTTATTTTTATTTTTCGATAGGGTCAACTGCAACCATAAGGAATTCAAGCTTAGTTGCTACGTAATTTGTTTCCCAGGAATCGGAGCATTTTACAGGCGTTTTCTGGCATTGCGTGGTTGTTGAAGAACATGTAAATCTTCCAGATCGTTTGTGAGATTTTGTCTGTGAATTCTATGAGTTCTCAGTCGGAATAGTGATGGAATACCAATTCGAGGATACAAGCTTGTCAAACCCATTTTTGATTTCTAACTTTTAGAGCGAACCTTTTCGTCGAGTTTACATCTTTAATGAAGCTTTCAGTTGTTTAAAGGGATTTTGGCGTCATTGATCAAGACTGTAGGCTTCACCATATAAATAAGTTATTTTAGGCTCGATGATTATTTTCAATTCGCCACGGCTGTTGACCGCGGCCAATCCTATGCCTGTGGCCTCAAAAACTTTTACCTCAAGCTTTTCAGCTCTTCCCTGCGAAGTTACAAGCAAAGCCATATCATAGCCGTGGGCTAAAGCCTCAAGAAGCTGACCTAAACCCCTCAAAACGTCGTCTCTATCACTTTTAAGCTTGACGGCCATCCGCCAAACCTTAAATTTGACTTCGCCATCAATATAGCAGTTTCCACAGCGAATGCCGCCTTTTGGAAAATATGAAGCGCCCTCGCCCTCATAATAACGCGCAACAGCCCTACGTAAAAACGCGGCCCTCATTTCAAACAAAATACGCCTATATTTAGCTATAAACATTAACGGAACGG
>Ga0209080_1000786_pt1 | contig 18616 bp, 26 predicted proteins | sample JNZ110809AmetaG_FD_184123 | JGI IMG/M metagenome (GOLD analysis project Ga0209080, IMG submission 184123) | Hot spring microbial communities from Jinze hot spring, China to study Microbial Dark Matter (Phase II) - JNZ 110809A (SPAdes) (version 3) ...
GAGCTTTTTAGAGAAAAGGTGGAAAGCGTATATGAGAAGGAGAGGGGAGAAGCCATAGGGGTTGGTGATTGGGTGGAGATATTCGGTTCAAAGGGGAAGGTGCTTGAGCTGAAGGATGACAGGGCGTGTGTTCTATCTGGGGGTGTAAAGGCGTGGGTGAGGCTCTCAGATCTCAAAAAGACTGAACCGCCACCAGAAGAGCAAAAGCCAGAGAAGGTCTTTGAAATAAGGAAAAGTTCACCCTCTGAGATAAACCTCACAGGCTTTAGCGTGGAGGAGGCTCTCACAAAACTTGAGCTTTTCCTCCAAGAAGCCCACAGCATGGGTTTGAAGGCGGTAAAGGTCATCCATGGATATGGAACCCTTAAAAAGGCGGTTCAGGAATTCCTTTCCTCTTCACCCCTTGTGATTTTTCACAGAGAGGGATACCCAAAGGAGGGAGGTGCTGGGACCTCCCTCGTATACCTGAGCAGGGATTAACATGCACTTCCCGGTGAGCCTGAGCAGTCAAAGCAGAGATGTATGGGATGCACCTTTAGGAGAAACTCAAGCCCTTTTTCTTCAAACCATGGTGCCACATCTCCATGTTTTACCTTCCACATAAAGTATTTTTCAAAGGCGGACTTTATGTAGTGCATTATGGCACCCTTCTTGTAAAGAACCGTTGACCTTGGGGGAATCACGGGAGAGGCAAAGAATCCTATGGCGTCACCGCCCATGTCTGCGATGCATATGGCGGATAGCTCTGGTGCATACCTATCTGGGTTGTTTCTAATGTCGTTAACTATATTATGGGCTACCGCAAGAGCCATCTGTTCTATCATCATCCCCGTCTTTGGTGCACCTGTTGGTATGGGTGTTTGCTCTACCGGAGGTATGGCGGTAACTACCCCAACTCCAAAGATGTTTTTATAGGTGGGGTTTTGGAAGCATCTATTTACTATAACCATCTTGTTAGCAGGGTTTGCCACTTTGTCCCCTGCAGACTGAACCACCTCTGGTCCCATAAACCTTGGCATAATCATGGAGAGCTTTGCAGGAGCTTCGTAGGTCTTACCTTCAAGGTCTTCGTATATTACCTTGTCAGGCTCTACCTTTGTTATCTTCACGTTTGCCACCCACTTTATGCTCCTTTCTGCCATAAGGTCTTCCATAAGCCTTCTGGAAGGTCCAACACCACCAAGACCCATATGTCCCACATAGGGCTCAGAGGTTATGTAGGTTATAGGGACCTTGTGTCTTATACCCCTCTTTTTAAGCTCATGGTGGAGCATAAAGGCAAACTCATAAGCTGGACCGAAACAGCTCACCCCAGGTATGGCACCAACTACTACAGGTCCAGGGTTTCTGTAAAACTCCTCAAGCCTTTTGTTTAGCTCCATAGCATGCTCTGCGGTGCAGACAGAGGTAGAATACTGCTCTTGACCCTCTGCACCGAAGACCAGCTTGGGACCTGTCGCTATCACAAGGTAGTCGTATTCTACTGTTTTGCCACCCTTTGTCCTTACCTTGTTAGTCTCTGGGTCAATGCTTTCTGCATCCTCGTTTATGAAGTCTATACCATGCTTTGGAAGCAAGCCTGCCAACGGAACGCTTATATCTTCAAACCTTCTCCATCCTAAGGCAAGGTGAGGATAAGAGGGTGTAAAGCCAAAGTATGGCCTTCCCGAGATGACCGTGACCTTAAGGCTCCTGTCTAACTTTTTCAGGTCGTAGGCGATGGCTATTCCTCCTACACCGCCACCAATTATCACCACATGCTTGCTCATAACACAACCTCCTGAGTTTTATAAGCAACAGCTTATAATTATATAAGCAAAATGTTGAATGTGTCAAATAAAATTACAAAAAACTCCTTTTGTCCTTTATGATTCCTTCTGATATAATTAAAATGCTATGAACTGTGTCAGGAGGTAAAGACATGGAAACTTCAAGAAGGGACCTTTTGGGTCTCGCCATAGGCGGTTTAGGAGTAGTAGGAGTCCTTGGGGTTCTATACCCAATTGTCAAGACACTTGCACCAAGCGCTGCCTCCCTTGCGGGTGCTATAGTGGAGGTGGACGTAGCTTCAATTCCTGAGGGGCAGGTAAGGGTTGTCTCATGGAAAGGCAAACCTGTCTTTGTAGTCAAACTTCCTCAGGGCTTCCAATGGACTGGCAAGGCAAAGGAAGACAAAAACGCCAAGCTACTTCAAGGTCAGGATGCCTACGCCTTAATAGCGGTTTGCACCCATCTTGGCTGTGTCCCTCTTTGGAAACCTCAGGGTGAGGCGGAGTTTAACTATCCCGTTTTCCACTGCCCCTGTCATGGTGGTTTTTATTCTCCATGGGGTGATAACATAGCTGGACCTCCTCCAAGACCTCTACACGTGCCTCCACAAAAGAGAGATGGTAGTAAGTTAGTAATAGGTGAACCGGGGTTTGTTAAAGAACTCACATAAGGAGGTATAAAGATGCTTGGAAGGATCGGCAGATGGATTGATGAAAGAGCACATCTTTCTGAACTTTGGCAGTCTCAGATGGTGGACTATAAAGTCCCCAAGAACCTTACATTCCCCTATGCCTTTGGTATAATGGCAATTGTTGCCTTTGCCATTCAGATAATCTCTGGTATATTCCTCACCATGTATTATCAACCAAATGTCCATACCGCCTTTGACAGCGCTAACTACACCATAATGAAGGAAGTTCCCTTTATGTGGCTCATAAGGCACGTGCACGCAGCGGGGGCGAACTTCTTCCTTGCAATAGTATACCTCCATATATTCACCGGCATATACTACAACGCTTACAAAAAGCCAAGAGAGCTAACCTGGATAGTGGGGTGGGTCATATACTTTGTGCTTCTTGTAACCGCTCTTACAGGATATCTCTTGCCTTGGGGACAGCTCTCCTATTGGGGCATGGTGGTCACATCAGAAATACCTACATCCATAGATTCCGCTCCTCTGATAGGTAGCTTAAAGATAGGAGAAACTATTTCCATATGGATGAAGGGCGGATATGAAATAGGACAGATAACTCTTGGAAGGTTCTTTGGTCTTCACATATGGCTTTTGCCACTTATACTTTTGCTTCTTGTGAGCGTTCACCTCTACTTGGTGCGTGCTGCGGGCATATCCAACCCAGAGGGAAGGGAGATAGACAAGAAAAAAGAAGGCGTGCCTTTCCACCCCTACATGACCCTCAAGGAAGGTGCATATGTGATGGGATACCTTGCGGTGTTCTTCTTCTTTGTCTTCTTCTACATGCACCACTTTTTACCACCGGACAACTACGACCCTGCAGACCCCTTCAAGACACCAGCCCACATAGCCCCTGAGTGGTATCTGCTCGCCTACTACACCATATTTAGGTCCATACCAGACAAGTTCCTTGGTTTTGTAGCCTTTAACCTTACCCTTGTTTTCCTTCTTATACTGCCCTTCCTTGACTTCTCTCCTCTAAAAAGTGCAAGGAATAGACCTCTGTTCTTTATAATGTTTCTAGTGCTTGTAATTTCTTCTATGGCTCTTACCATACTTGGCACCATGCCCCCCACACCCACTAACGCAATGCTTGGTCTTATCTTTACTGCCGGTCTTTTTGCCTTTTTCCTCTCTCTACCAATAATCTCCATCATAGAGTGGGGATGGTATAAAGCAAGAGGAGGTGAGAAGCAATGATAAAGGCTGTGTTTTTTACGGTCATCATAGTTCTCTTTTTCTACATAATATGGATAAATAACATTTTTGCCCCTCACGAGCATTACGAAATGCCCGCTGAGCATGCAAAGATAGCGGACGATGTAAAGAGCTACGCAAAAGAGGGCAAACAGCTCTTTGAGCAAAACTGTCAAGCATGCCACTCTGTCAGGTACGATGCGGTATATCTAAGCTCTGTGCAAGCGAACCCAAAACTGAAAACCCTTCAGGAGAAGTATGGGAAGGTGCTTCCGAGGGATGTTTATGAGGCAGTATTTCATGAAGACCTCATGGCTTTGAAAGAGTCCTTTGGTAAAGTTCCACCAGACCTCTCCACTATGTATCTTGTTAAAGGCAAAGAGTACCTTTATAACTTCATCCTTGAGCCTCAAAAGGTTCTACCCGGCACATCTATGCCAGCAGTTATGACAGGGAGACCTGAAGAGACAGCAAAGATAATAGCTTACCTTAAATCTGTGGCTGAACCTTCTCCGGAAGAGAAAAACAAGAGAGTTCTTATGGGCGTAGGAACTTTAGCTTACCTTATAGTTATGGGTGTTCTTCTCTGGGTATGGAGGGATAAAATACTCAAGAGGATGGGTTTGCACTAATACAAAGGCTATTCAAAGGACACTCCCCACATAGGGGGGTGCTCCTGCAATATCTTTTTGCATGCTCGTCTATGAGGGCATGGAATTCCTTATAAACTCCAAGATCTTGAGGTAGGTTTGATTCAAAAAAATTCTTTAGCCTGTGGTAGTCTCCCTCAAGGTTCATAAACCTTTTAATAAACCTCTGCGTGTATTTATCTATAACAAAGCTGAGCCTTTCACCAGCATACAAAAGTATAGCATCTGCGGTTTCTGGTCCTATGCCTTTGACTCTTAATAGTTCTTCCCTTGATAGGGTTTTTACCCTGTCCGTAGGGTTTATAAACTCAGCCACTGTTTTTAATCTGATAGCCTTTTGATTGTAAAAACCAGAAGGTCTAATAAGTTCTTTTAACTTTTCCAAGCTTACTTTTCTAACAAATTCAAGCGAGAGCTCACCATACCTCTTGAGGTTCTCTAAGGACTTTTCCACGTTCTTCCAGCTTGTGTTCTGTGTTAGCACCGCACCAATTATTATCTCATCCCTGGAGTCTGTGCCCTTGCTTTTATGGTATTGAATATCCACTGGCCACCATCCTTGAAAGTGGTAAAGGTCAAGCAAAAGTTCGTATAATTTCAACAACCTCATTGTATACCTTCTCTCCTTTTGAATATCTTCTACCCAAATCTATCGCCCTTTCCCTTTCAAGAAAGCCTTCCTTTACCAACAGCTGGAGAAACTGACTCAGGTTATGTAGCCTTTTGGACTCTTGGCTACCCCTTTCAAAATCAAGCATATAGACCTCTCCATCCTCACCTAAAAGAACATTTTTGTCAAGGCTATGAAACTCGTCCTTGTTTATACCAAGAGAGTCCAAAACCTTAATAAGCTCTAATACCTTCAGATAAACCCTTGCCTTTTCCTCAAGGGACAGCTTTTTCTTTTCTAAAGGGATGCCTTCAATAAAAGGATAGACTATAAAGTCCTTTCCGCAAAAAAGAACTTGTGGAAAGCCTCCGTGTCCCAAAAGCCTTTTTAATATCTCGCATTCCTTCTGTATGGCGTATACTCTCTCCTGGTCTTTAGCAACTTTTATGGCTACCTTTTGCCCTTTCCAAATGCCCCTGTAGATATATCCTCTCCATCCTTTGCTAAAAAGCTCAAGCCCTTCCACTTCCTTTTTGAACTCTTCAAACTTCACCAACCACCCTATAGCCCCACTCTTCCACTGCGGACTTAAGGACATGAAAGGGTATTTCCTCTTCCATGTGAACCTGCACTCTACCTTCTTCAAGACTCACCTCAACATGGGAGACACCTTCAATGGAGTATATTGCCTTCTTTACTCTCTCCACGCAGTGGAGACAGGTCATACCTTCAACCTTTAGCGTCTTTATCATCATAGCTTCTAGTATAAGGCATTTCATATGTATCTGAGTAGCCTATAGCTTTTACTATATAGTTGGCGTCCGCCCTTGTGTTCATGTTCAGAAAGGACAAAAGCATAGGGTCATATTCTAAAACTTCCCTTTCGGTAACTTCCTTATATGGAAACTTTTTTACAAAGTCTAACACCTTTTCACCGCCCAATTCAATATATAGCTTTAGTTCTGGCAAAACCTGTTTATAATAAACTGCAAAAAGAGGATAAAGTTTGCCTTCTATATTAAAGAGAGTTATAGGTGGCTTCGCCTTTTCTAACAGAAGACTTACTACTTCTTTCTTTATGAGTGGCATGTCCCCAGCTACGATAAGGGCTTTATCTACTCTTAAGTTTTCCAATGCTGTATAAACGCCTGCAAGAGCAAATTGTTTTTCAATTGTATCCTTTAGAATTTCTACTCCCTTTAGAAAGGAAAACTTTTTTTCATCCTTTACCACAAGACACAGTCTTCCACAGATACTCTTCAAGGCTTCGAGCGTATACTCTATAACCCTCTTCCCACCTATCTGATAGAGAAGTTTATCCTCACCAAATCGTCTACTAAGACCGCCTGCAAGCACAAAGCATTCTATCATTCCCTTATTATAATTTTTGCACCGTTTGAAAGTCTTTCAACTTTCTCTCCTGTGTTATACTCTTTTGGTATGTATACGTATGTCCCTGCAGGTATGACTTCACTTCTTATGTGAGGGTTTAGGTCTCTAAATGTGCTTGCACTTAAGTTCTTCCTCGTGAGGATCTCTTCTACCAAGGTGTCCCTTTCTACAAGCTTTCTATCTGTGCTTATTCCTTCAACCTTAACGGATAAACCATACCTTTCAGGGTCTCTTGCAAGAAGTAATACTGCAAAAAAGGCAGGAACATAGTTTCTCGTCTCCTCTGGCAAGAACCTCTGCGTTGCCCAGAAGTCTATACCACCTGTCCTTCTTGCTACACAGTTTTCGCCACAGTTATAGCTGGCAAGGGCAAGCTCCCAGTTTCCAAACATGCTGTATAGGTCTTTTAGATATCTCATGGCTGCGTCTGTAGCCTTAAGGACATCAAACCTCTCATCCACAAACTGGTCAACTCTTAGCCCATACCTTCTTGCGGTAGAGGGAATAAACTGCCAAAGTCCTGCAGCACCAGACCTTGACACTGCGAAGTTGTTAAAGGCACTCTCTATAACAGGCAAGAGGGCAAGCTCCTCAGGAAGACCGTGTTTCTGCACTATCGGTTTTATTAGGGGCATATAGTAGTTTGCTCTTTGTAGAGTAAGCTCAAAAAACCTCCTATTGCTAAGATAGTAATCCATAAACTTCTTTATTTCCTCTCTGTCTGGTATAGGTATACCAAGAGCTTTTGCCTCCTCCCTTATGAACTTCTCTTCCTCTTCTGTAAAGTAAAAACTTCCTTTCTGCACAAGGCTTACTTGATTGTCCGCCTTAGGCATTGTTACCTGTCTTACGATAGGAGTGCAAGAGCTTAAAACCGCTGATAATAGCCCCAAAAATAATATCCCCTTTTTCATATCTACCCTCAACTATGTATTATACACTTATCGCAATCAATGTTATAAATTTAATACACTATGTGGTTGCTATCCTCTCTTAATTTAAGGGAGCTAACGGACATACTCAGAGGGCTTGGGCTTGAACCCTATAGGGCGAGCCAGATCCTTGACTGGGTTTACAAGAAGTTTGAAACAGACTTCCAGAATATGACAAACCTCTCAAAGGCACACAGGAGTTTGCTTACTGAGCATTTCAAGGTTCATACTCTTGAGCTTGTCAGTAAAGTGCCTGCGGAAGACTCGGTAAAGTATATCTTCAAGACAGAGGACGGTCATCTCATAGAGACGGTTCTTATATTTGAAAGAGACCATCTAACTTTGTGTGTATCCTCTCAGGTAGGCTGTGCGGTAGGATGCAGGTTCTGTGCAACTGCAAAGGATGGGCTTTTGAGAAACCTAACAACTTCTGAGATAATTGACCAGTATCTCCTCGTGCAGAAAGAAACACCCAATAGGATAAGGAACGTGGTCTTTATGGGTATGGGTGAACCATTGGCAAACTACGAAGCGGTCAGAAAGGCTGTGGAGATAATGGTAAGCCCATGGGGTATAGACCTCTCCAAGAGGAGGGTTAGTATATCTACAAGCGGTCTTGTGTCCCAGCTAAGAAGAATGGCACAAGACCCCCTTATGAGAGAGCTAAACCTTGCGGTTTCCATAAACGCACCCTCTCAAGAACTTAGAGAAACCCTTATGCCCATAAGCAAAACCAACAGCCTTGAAGAAATCCTTAAGGCTCTTATAGAATTTCCCTATCCACCTGACAGAAGGATAATGCTTGAATATGTCTTAATAAAGGGCGTCAATGATTCGCCTACTCAAGCTAAAGCCTTAGCTGAGCTCATAGCTCCCTACAGGAAAAAGTTTAAAGTAAACCTCATACCCTACAATCCAGACCCATCTATCCCCTTTGAAAGACCCTCCATGGAGGGCGTATATGCTTTCCAAGAAGTGCTAAGGAAATACAACATATCCACCTTTATAAGACTTAGCAAGGGTATTGAGGTTTTCGGAGCTTGCGGACAACTAAGGAGCAAAAGACTTGAACTTATGGTAAAATAGAAGGGTGCAGGCAGTTCCTAAATGGATTAGAGAGCTCATAGTAGTCATAATAGTGGTTCTTTTTATAAGGGCTTTTCTTCTACAGGCTTACAACATACCTTCTGGCTCTATGAAACCCACCCTTCTTGTGGGTGATTTTATACTGGTCAACAAGTTGGTTTACAGGCTTTCTGAGCCTCAGAGAGGGGATATAGTGGTTTTTAAGTGGCCAGTAAACCCGCAAATAGACTTCATAAAGAGGATAATAGGTATGCCTGGCGACACTCTTGAAATAAAGGGTGAAAGGGTATTTATAAACGGTCAAGAATTACCTTTGAGGTTTGTAGAAGAGGTTTTGGAGGATGGAAATCCAAAGCTCATCTACGAAGAAACACTTCCCAATGGGGTAAAGCACAGAATAGCCCTATACCAAAGCCCTTTTATCCAAAGAAAAGATGTTTATTATGCTAAGATACCCGAAGGATACTACTTTGTAATGGGAGATAACAGAGACAATAGCGAAGACAGCAGATACTGGGGGCTTTTGCCAAGAGAGAACATAGTAGGGAAGGCTTTTGTGGTTTACTTTTCTGGAGATATACCTCCCCTTGATAGCACAGATGTAAGCATACTTACTGGTTTTAAACAGCTTTTTCTTGCCCTGCTGAACCCGAGATTTGAAAGGATAGGCAAGCCCCTTATATGGTGATGGAAATACCCGCCATATAAAAGTGTTTTATTGCTTTTTTTATAGTAGCAGGGTTTATACCCTTTGCATACATGAGGCTTAATATGAGAGGGGGTATACTTTCTGGGTCTACAAAGGGCTCTATTATTTTGTTGTCTTCCATGTACATAAAACTACCCAGCTCCTCAAGGAAATTTTGGAATTCCTGTGTCTCTAAATTGTCTCTAAGATAAGACAGAAGGCTGTTGCAGGTTTCTAAGAGCACTTGGCTATCTCTAACCTCAGGAACTGTTAAAAATCCGCTCTCCAGTCTATCAAATATCTCTCTTATTTTGCCTTTTGAGTATATGGGATTGCCTAACATTGGTAGTATGGCATTTATTTCTTTCTTATTTACCTGTCCCAGAGACCTATTGAGGGTATCCTGCGATGGTACGAGGAGGCTTGTATATATAAGCACATCTTCCACGTCCCCTCCCTCTAAAGGGTCAAGGTCTTCATAAGTGCAAAGAGAGCTCAAAAACCTTCCAGTGAATAGAAAGCCCGTGCTTTCCTCCAATACTGCAAAACTGCCTCTTTCAGGAAGAAAGGGCAAAGATAGAAACCTTAGAACATCTCCAGTGGCTAACCTAAGCCTTTTGTTGGGGAAGGTTTCAAAAGCCTTTATTCTTGCCTGCGGAATACCAAGAGCCCTTAATCGTTGAGCAATGCTAAGGGAAGTTATCACGAAAGCCTTTTGGTTTGACTGCAAAAAACTTACAATCCCTGAACAATCATCCACCCCAGAGCTGAGCACTACCACCGCCTTTACAGCTTCTACAGTGCCAACCACCTGCTCCAACTTTGACCTTATAAGAACATAATCTTGCACCGTGCCTATGTTTATAAGCATGGGAACCTTTATGTTATCCTTTTCGTATATACGCAGGTATGCGTTTTTCTGGAATAGCCCATCCACCTGAGGTGACCCTATCCAGAAGAACCCATGAGATATTTCTATAGGTTGGCTTAAATCAAGAGTAGACCTTGGGGCTTTAGTTTCTTCTACTTTTAAAACGGGTTGTGAAATAACCTGCGGTAGGGTATGACCATAGGCAAGACTGGAGAAGAACTCCCAGTTGTCTTTGTATACATAGCTAATAACAGCCTTCTCTTCCTCGTAGATGTCAAGTCTGATTTTGACATCTTTTATAAACAAATTAGACAAATCCTCTCTTCCACAACTACAACCCTTTATAATGCCCTTATGTATGTATATGGTGCAGGATTTCTCCTTATCCTGTACTATGAGGGATGATGTAGCACCTTTATGCAAGAGTTTAATTAGCAAATTCAGGGGACCTATTATTGACAGGGATGCTGAATCTTGAGGGTCCCTGCTTAGGCTGACTATTTTGGTTAAAAGTTCCATAGGATTAAAGGGAATAACCTCGTAGTTAACTTCCCTCAGTCCGTATTTTGCTAATGCTTCTGCATCTTCATAGCTTTCTACAAACAGAATGGGCAGAAGGTATTTTTCAAGTTCGAGGAGCTTAAACCAGAACCCTATATCTTCTGCAGGAAGTATTATGACCTCAGGTTCCGATACTTTTAAAAGCTCAAGGGCTTTTTCCTCATCAAAAGCTATAAGGAGTTTATGTCCGGTTATGTTAAAGATATCCGCAAGAAGAGAAAAGTATTGTTTCTTTCTGTCTAAAAGCATACAGAGAACACCCATCAGTAAACCTCCCCCTTCTGAGCTGCTACTCTCAGAAGTGCTAACTGTTCTTTGAGTATGTTCATTGATTGCACTAACATGAAAAAGGCATGCTCCACCTTAAGAAGTGCAGACTGAAAGGACAGGTCATCTTCAAGAAGTCTTAGCTCTCTAAACCTTCTGTAGAACTCATCTACCTCAGTGCCAAAACTCAGAAGAGCTTTAATGGTCTCCTCTGAAAGATCTAAAGCGGGTTTCTTGGTATCCATATGCTACCTACCTCCTCTCCTTCTGACCTTGGCATATTATATCTACTAAAAAGTATGGATTCAACCATTTTGAGCTCATAGTCTTGCAGGTTTTCTATCCATAACTTCGCATTACCTTCTTCCATCATATATCTTAGGATTATGTCTCCTTCCTCATCCATGTATACATCTCCACCCCCTGTCATAAACCCTACTGCCACTGATAGGGTAAGGAAATTTAGTGCATCCACTCTCATCTTCGGTCTTTCAATACTCTTGTTTATCTTAAGGTAAGTGCATAGAGCAAGACCCACTCTCATGAGGTTTTCCGGAGTAAAGGGGAATAGTCCAACCTTCCCCTGCATATAGTTTCCTTCAAACAACTTCCTTGATTGCACCTTCCACAGCCTCCTCTAAATTTTCCAGGGCTTTAAGATGCTTGCCTGAGAGAATGAAAAACTCCTCGTTGCCCTTTGTTCCCTTTGGTTTTGACTTTATTACCTTAGACACATTAAAACCGAAGGAAATTAGAAACTCCGCCACTTTCAGCACAGCCCCCTTTCTTTCCTCTTGCTCTCTAACTATTCCCTTTTTTACCTTCTCTGGACCTACCTCAAACTGTGGCTTTACCAACACTATCAAAAGCCCTTCCTCCTTAAGGAATTTTACCACATATGGAATTAGCTTTGTTGTAGAGATGAAAGATACATCCATCACAATGAGGTCTACGGGTTCTGGTATATGCTTTTCTGTAAGCTCTCTTGCGTCGGTCTTTTCATAGAGCACAACCCTTGGGTCTGACCTGAGCTTTGGGTCCATCTGACCGCGACCCACATCCACCGCGTATACCTTTTTAGCACCATGCATAAGAAGGCACTGAGTAAAACCACCTGTAGAAGACCCCACATCAAGTGCGGTCATACCTTTTACATCAAGTCCAAACCTTTGGATAGCCCATTCTAACTTATAACCACCTCTGGATACATATTTAGGAAGCTCTTTAACCTCTATAATTTGCCCCTCTTTTATTTTCGTCCCTGGCTTTGTAATAGGCTTGCCATCTACATACACAAGCCCTGCCATTATTATGGCTTGAGCCTTTTCTCTACTAGAGACATAACCCTTTTCAACCAGATACTGGTCAAGCCTCAAAGCCTAAAAAGATGCTTTATAAAGTAGAGTATAAAAAGAAGGACAAGAGGAGAAAAGTCAAACCCGCCAGTGGGTGGAAGAACTCTTCTTATAGGGTTAAGAAGGGGTTCTATCAAATTATCCAATGCCTCGTAAAACCTACTTTCCCTAACTTTGGGTATCCATGAGCCTATGGCATGGATAAAAACCAAGAGTATAATCAAGTTTATGAAGAGGGATAAAATTCCCTTTATCATTCCACAAGCTCAAGGATAGCAAGCTCGCACCCGTCACCCCTTCTTCTTTCGGGCAATTTTATGATACGCGTATAGCCTCCATTCCTATTTTCAAACCTAGGAGCTATCTCTTCAAAAAGCCTTTTGACTACCTTTCTATCAGGTAAGAGAGACAGGGCGAGCCTTCTGGAGGATAGATCTCCCTTCTTACCAAGATTTATTAGCTTTTCTACAAAAGGTCTTACCGCCTTAGCCCTCTGAAGGGAAGTCTCTATCCTCTCTTCCATTATAAGGGCTCTGGCAAGGGATCTGTATAGAGCAAGCCTTTGTTCCTTTGTCCTGTCAAAGTGCTTTTTCTTAACCCTGTGCCTCATCTTTTACCTCCTACTTTCTATGTCCATACCCAGGTAAAGCCCCATCTGTTTGAGAGCTTCCTTTATCTCATTGATGGCTTTCCTACCCACGTTCTTTGTCCCTTTGAGGTCTTCCTCTGTGAGCTTTACAAGGTCTCCTATGGTAGATATACCCATCCTCTTTATTGAATTGAGAGCTCTCTGGGATACATCCAGTTCCTCTATGGGAAGGCTTAGCTTTTCCACAAACTCCTCAACCACTGACACTGGCTCTTCTATAACCGGCACCTCGGAGGATATGTTTTCGAGGGGAGTAAAGTTTTTAATTATTAGATCAACCGCTTCCTTTATGACCTCTTCTGGGGTTTTTGTGCCATCTGTGTAGACTTCCATTATAAGCCTATCGTAATCGCTTCTTTTCTCCACCCTTGTCTTTTCCACTCTGAAGGCCACTTGACGAACCGGTGAGAAATCCGCATCCACCAGTATCCATCCCACCTCCCCAAGGACTTCCATTTCCTCCGTAGGCACATATCCAAAACCCCTCTCTATCCTTAGCTCTATGTTTATTTCCTTATTGGGGTCTGTAATGGTAAGTATCTTCTGGTCAGGGTTTACCACTTCCACGCTGGGAGGAACGCTTATATCCTTTGCGTAGACAACACCTTCGCCTTTCTTTTTGAGATAAAGCACTTCCACATCAGAATTGTGGAGCTTAAACCTAACTTTTTTGAGGTTTGCTATTATTTCAAGGGTATCTTCTTGGACACCATCAACCGCTGAAAACTCGTGATAAACACCGTATATCTTTACCGCAGTTAGGGCAACTCCCTGTATGGAGGACAGGAGCGTTCTTCTGAGGGAGTTTCCTACAGTTATACCGAAACCCCTCTCCAGAGGTTCCATCACAAATCGCCCATATGTCCTTGTCCTTTCTTCCCAATAAACCTTTGAGGGGAAAAGAAACTCTCTAAGCATAATCTTTCCTCCTTAGACCCTTGAGTAGAACTCTATGATATACTGAAGGTTCACTGGCACCTCCAGTTGTATGTCCTTTGGAAGGTCTATAACTTTTCCTCTGTAGTTGTCCTTATCCAGCTCAAGCCAAGGGGGAACACTTCTGGGGTCTGTGTTTTCTAAGTTTTCCAAGACCTGGGGTATGTCTCTGGAAGAGGGTTTTAGCTCTATTATATCTCCTACTTCTACCCTGTAGGAGGGTATGTCCACCTTTTTGCCGTTTACTAAAAAGTGCCCGTGCACAATCCACTGCCTTGCCTGTCTTCTGGTGCTGGCAAAACCAAGCCTGTAGACCACATTATCAAGCCTTCTTTCCAAGAGTTGGAGAAGGACCTGTCCAGTGTTGCCCTTGGAGCGTGAGGCTTCATCAAAGTATCTTTTAAACTGTTTTTCCCTCAAACCGCCGTAGAGGAACTTGAGCTTTTGCTTTTCCATAAGCCTTATGCCGTATTCGGTCAGCTTCCTTCTTCTGCCCTTTATCCTTCCATGCTGACCGGGTGGGAAGTTTCTCCTGGCTAAAATTTTTGGTGCACTCTTTTTGCCCGAGACAACTACACCGAGCTTTCTGTCAATCCTTACCTGAGGTCCTATATACCTACCCATACTTCAAACCCTCCTCTTGGCTGGTGGTCTGCATCCATTGTGAGGAATGGGTGTTACATCCCTTATAGCCTTTATCTTTATGCCTGCGGCGTAGATAGCCCTTAGGGCAGATTCCCTTCCTGCACCTGCACCCTTTACCCTAACTTCCGCTTCTTGAAGTCCATATTCCTGCATGGCCCTTTTTGCCGCCTTTTGGGCAGCAAGCTGTGCGGCGTAGGGCGTGCTTTTCCTTGTGCCCTTGAAACCAACAGTGCCACCGCTTTCCCAGACGAGGGTGTTGCCCTGTTTATCCGTTATGGTCACTATGGTGTTGTTAAAGGTGCTTAGTATGTTAACTATACCTTCTGTTACAGTTTTTTTCTGCTTTTTGGGTTGCTGTTGTCTTCTTGCCATCCATTACCTCCTTACTTTACTATCTTTTTCTTGGTCCCACCCACGGTTTTTCTCTTACCCTTTCTAGTTCTTGAGTTGGTTCTTGTCTGTTGACCCCTAACGGGTAAGCCCTTTACATGCCTCATACCCCGGTAGCACCCCATGTCTATGAGCTTCTTTATGTTCATCTGCACTTCTCTTCTTAGGTCGCCTTCTACCGTGTAGTTTTGCTCTATAAACTTCCTTATGGTGTTTAGCTCTTCTGGTGTTAGCTCTCCAAGCCTTTTGGTGCCCGGTATGCCCGTCTTTTGGCATATTTCCCTTGCCCTTGCCCAGCCGATGCCATAGAGATAAGTAAGGGCTACCTCTAACTTTTTACCATCTGGAAGGTCAACACCTGCTATCCTTGCCATCTTCTACCTCCTTAACTGCCCTGCCTTTGTTTGTGCTTTGGGTTTTCGCATATAACCATCACTCTTCCCTTTCTCCTTATCACCTTGCACTTGGCGCATATGGGTTTAACAGAAGGCTTTACCTTCATGCTTACCTCCTTGTAAGCTAAAAATTATACCACAAATCATCCCCTGTAGACTATCCTCCCGCGGGTCAGGTCGTAGGGAGATAGCTCCACCTTTACCTTGTCACCGGGCAGTATCCTAATGAAGTGAATACGCATCTTGCCAGACACATGAGCGAGCACTTCGTGCCCAGTTTCCAACTTGACCCTGAACATGGCATTAGGCAGAGCCTCAAGCACCTCACCCTCAAGCACTATACCCTTTTCCTTCTGTTTTTCTTCTCCCTTCTTTTTAGCCATCCTTGAACTCCGTTAGCACTATTGGTCCTTGTTTGGTGATGGCTACCACATACTCGTAATGGGCAGCAGGGCTTTTGTCGGCGGTAATCACCGTCCAACGGTCTCCATCATGGGATATCTCCTCTGTGCCCAGTGAGAGCATGGGCTCAAGGGCAACCACCATACCCTGTCTTAGTTTGTAGTCCTTCTTTTCCCTTTTCAGTGTTTCAGGATGGTTGGGTATAAAGGGGTCTTCGTGCACCTTTCTCCCTATGCCATGACCGCCAAGGTTCTTAAGGGGGTAAAGACCGTATTTCTTTGCTACCCTATAGATAGCGTCCACGATGTCTGAGACCCAGTTGCCCGGCACGCAGACTTTTACCGCCTCCTCAAGAGCTTCTTTTGTGGCTCTCATAAGCATTTCCTTTTCTTTGCTTATCTCTCCCACGGCCACCGTGAGTGCGGAGTCTCCTGCATAGCCATCCACATAGGCTCCAAAGTCCAAGCTCACAATATCTCCTTCTTTTATTATCTGCTCCCTCTTTGGTAAACCGTGAACCACTGCCTCATTTACGGAAACACACAAACTGGCTGGGAACTTCTCATCGCTAAAGGGTGGCTTGTAGTTTAGAAAGGCAGGCTTTGCACCTCTTTTTTTGGCTTCCTCCCTTGCTATCTGGTCAAGCTCGTAGGTGGATATGCCGGGTCTTACCGCCTTTGCTACTACCTGCAAAACCTCTACCACCACATCGCAGGCTCTTTTTATCCTTTCAATCTCCTTAAAGGAATAAAGTTCAATGCCCATCTCTTAACACCTCTAACAGCCTTTTGTTCACTTCCTGTATATTTTGGCTTGCGTCCAGTCTTATCAATTTATTCCTTTTTTGATAAAATTCAACGAGAGGACTTGTTTGTTCCTTGTATACCCTGTATCTTCTTCTTACTACCTCTTCCTTGTCATCTTCCCTCTGAATTAGCTTGCCACCGCACAGGTCGCATACACCCTCCTGTTTTGGAGGGTTATACTTTCTGTGGTAGACCGCACCGCATTGAGAGCAGGTGAGCCTTCCAGAAAGCCTCTCTACCACCACCTCTTCTGAAAGGTCAAAGAGGAAAACCTTGTCCACATCCCTTTTATAGCTCCTTAGCATCTCCTCAAGAGCAAGGGCTTGTGGCACAGTCCTTGGAAAGCCATCCAGTATAAAGCCACCTTCTTTCGGCATAACTTCTTCTATGAGGGCTATCATAAGATTGTCCGGCACTAACTCACCCCTATCCATGTATTCCTTTGCCTTTAGCCCAAGAGGAGTTTGGTTTTTTACCGCTTCCCTTAGCAGGTCTCCTGTGGATATATGCATAAGACTAAGCTCCTGAGAAAGCTTTTTTGCCTGCGTGCCTTTGCCAGAGCCGGGCGGTCCAAGGAAGACCACTATCACTTTACCTTCCTCCTGTATTTTGTATACCTTTGCTGGAGGAGCTGAGCCTCCAGCTTGTTTATGGTATCAAGGGCAACGCCTACCACTATGAGGGCAGTGGTCCCTCCAAAGTAAAAAGGAACCTTGAGCCATAGGCTTACGAATATGGGTATGACCGCCACCACGCTTAAGAAGAGGGCACCCACAAGAGCAAGCCTGTTTATGATGTATTCCAGAGTTTTTTGCGTATCCTGCCCAGGTCTTACGCCAGGTATAAAGGCTCCTGCCTTTCTGAGGTTGTCTGCCACATCCACAGGGTTTATAAGCACTGCGGTGTAGAAGTAGGTGAAGAAGATTATAAAGGCTACATAAAGTATGTTGTAGGGCAGGGTGGTGGGATTAAAGGCATCGTGTATGGCTTTGGCTATGGGATGCTGTATAAAGCCCAGCACTGTTGAGGGAATTATAAGAAGAGACTGGGCGAATATTATGGGTATAACACCTGCGGGGTTTATCTTTATGGGTAGGTAGCTGGAAGAGCCCATCACCTCTTGCCTTCCTATCTGCCTTCTTGGATACTGTATAGGTATTCTTCTTTCGGCCTCCTGTATGAACACAATACCCACCACCACCGCTATTATGAAGATTATCACGCCCACAAAGGCAAAGGGAGAGATGTCGCCATTCCTAAGCATATCCCACACTCTTATGCCTGCACTGGGAAAGCCTGCCACTATACCGGCGAATATAAGCAAAGACATACCGTTGCCAATACCCTTTTCAGTTATCCTATCACCCACCCACACAAGAAACATGGTGGAGGATACGAGGGCTATTACAGTGGTTAGGGAGAAAAGAATGCCCGTGTCCGGCACTATGGGTGTCCCTTTGGGTGATACCTGTCCCTGAAGCCACACTGCTATGCCTATAGACTGCACGAAGGCTACAAAGAGAGTAAGATACCTCGTATACTGGTTTATCTTATACCTTCCGTAGTCTCCTTCTTCTTTTGCAAGTCTTTGTAGCTCTGGCACTGCCACAGTAAGAAGTTGCATCATTATAGAAGCGGATATGTAAGGCATAACCCCAAGAGCAAAGAGGGTCATCCTGCTGAGGTTCCCTCCTGAGAAGATGTCGTATAGATAAAAAAGCGTCCCCTCAAAGCTCTTGAAGAAATCCTGCAGGGCGGTGGTGTCTATGCCCGGCAGTGGGATATGACTGCCAAGCCTGTATATGGCTAGCATAAAAAGCGTGTAGGCAAGTCTTTTTTTGAAGTCCTCCAAGGAAAAGAGCTGTTTTATATACTCTATCACTTTATCTCCTCGCAGGTTCCACCAAGGGCTTCAATCTTCTGCCTTGCGGACTGAGAGAAGGCATGGGCTTTTACCTTGAGTGCCTTTGTGAGCTCTCCGTCTCCGAGCACTTTTACTGGCATACCCTTCTTCACAAGACCCCTTTGAAGAAGAAGCTCTGGCGTTATCTCTTGACCTGCTTCAAAGTACCTTTCTAAGGTTTTGAGGTTTACCACCGCATACTCCACCCTGTTTATGGGTCTGAAGCCTCTCTTTGGCACTCTCTTGTGGAGTGGTGTTTGTCCGCCCTCAAACCATGAGGGAAGTCTTCTATCTCCAGACCTTGTCTTTTGACCCTTGTGTCCCTTCCCACAGGTCTTACCAAGTCCAGAGCCTATACCCCTTCCTACTCTTCTTTTTTCCTTCACCGCTCCTTTGTTGGGTGCAAGCTCGTGCAGT
>Ga0209080_1000787_pt1 | contig 18592 bp, 13 predicted proteins | sample JNZ110809AmetaG_FD_184123 | JGI IMG/M metagenome (GOLD analysis project Ga0209080, IMG submission 184123) | Hot spring microbial communities from Jinze hot spring, China to study Microbial Dark Matter (Phase II) - JNZ 110809A (SPAdes) (version 3) ...
TATCCTCGCATGGATCATTCCAGAGGAGCTGAACCGCTCTGGGATCTTCCGGATCTAGCTCTCCCTTCGGGAAATCCCTCACCTCATCCACTCTGCTCATGTTATCGGGTATGCCTCCGTGAACGCACAGCACCTTTCCGCCGATGATGGCGGCGTATGGCAGCTGGGAGAACAGGCTCGCGAACTCCCGGTAGAATTCGGGGCCGTAAGCGGCTGCTACGACGCTGAAGAACCCATACCACCTATTCATCATCCGGGATTCATGATTTCCCCTCAGCATTATGAGCCCCCGACCCCAGCTAAGCTTATGCTCCAGCAGCACGACAATATTCTCCAGCTGCCTAGGCCCCCGATCCACGTAATCGCCCAGAAATACCAAGCCGAGGCCATTTCTCTCCGCGTATCTCATCGCGTTCAGGCTCGTATCCAAGTCACCATGGGTATCGCCGACAACCAAATACTCGCCCGGCCTGAGCTCGATCAGCTGAGGCTCATCTGCGAAGATCTTGTAGGCTTGAAAAATTATCTCCGAGATTCTCGATCTCTCCAAACGCATCTCACCTAAAATATGAACAAGCCATCTCTTGAATATTTATTGCACGGCGTACGGACCGGATGAAATATATTTTTCATAACTTCATTCTAAAACGTTGTAGATAAATGGAAAGCTCGCGAAGCCATGTTGCGGACGAAAAGCGTCATTAAAAACATCAAGCATTAAGCATTTTTCTGAACTTCAATAACATCACCATCTTCGAAAATTCTTTGATAATATTCGCCGATATTGTTCGCTTATGTTATAATGGCTCAGTGCAGCTGAACTTAATGCTCGCTGGAGTGCACAGATTCACTGCGCCGTCTTCGCATGCGCATCACTGAGATTTCTTTCTTGATTGGTTCGATGTCTCCACGGAGCAGCCAAAGCTGCGAAAGATCAATCTATTAAGGACAAATAGTAGATGATGAGGGGATGAAAACTTTTCGAATGCAAAGGAAAATGTAAGGCTTAAATATAGGATGAGTTAAGAGGCTGAATGAAATCGTGATGTCGAACATTTATCTTGCGACAGAGGGTATAACGAAGACATTTTCAGGCGTTAAAGCTCTTGACAATGTTTCTATATTCATTAGGAATGGCGAAGTAACCTCTTTAGTCGGCGAGAACGGCGCGGGGAAATCAACGCTGGCAAAGATCATCAGCGGTATATATGGCTACGATAAGGGGAAAATTCTCATTAATGGAAAGGAAACAAAATATAGAAATCCACTCGAAGCATTGCTGAAGTATAGGATTGCATGCGTTCATCAAGATAGTACGTTAATACCTGAAATGAATGTGGTGGAAAATTTCTTTCTCGAGATAGAGAACAAATTCTATAGAAAAGGTTTGATTTCGTATTCAACAATGAAGGCGGAGTTGCAGAGGTTCTTAAGAGACCTCAATTTTAATAACATTGATGTGGATCTAAAAGCGAAATACTTAAGGCCTCATGAGGCAAAGCTCATCGAGTTTGCTAAATCACTTTATCATGAGCCTAATTTGCTTATTCTAGATGAGGTTACGGCTCCTTTATCAAGGCATGAGGTGGACTTAATTTTTGATCATGTAAAAAGTTTGAAAAACTCTGGGAAAGCAGTAGTCTTTATTTCGCATAGGCTCGCGGAAGTTATGGACATAAGTGATAGAGTAATAGTTTTGAGGGAGGGGAGAGTGGCCGGTGATCTAGAGGGTAATGAAATTGAGCGTGATCAAATAATTAAGCTCATGATCGGAAAAGATGTAGTGCTTTCCAAGTACTTCCCCCCAAGAGCCACGAATATAAATTCCAGTAAAAAGATACTAGTGGTTAAAAATTTGAAAGGAAATGGCGTGGATGTAAGCTTTGATTTAAGAGAGGGCGAGATTTTGGCTTTCGCGGGATTAGGAGGACAAGGAATGTCTGAGGTACTGCGCATGATATACGGCATTCTCCCGAAAGAAACTGGGGAGATCTATTTAGATGGTAAAAAGATTGAGATAAAGAATCCGAGAGATGCCATAAGGCATGGATTAATTTACATCTCGGAGAGCAGAGAAGCAGAGGAGCTGTTTACTAACTTAACGGTAAAAGATAACATAAGTGTGCCCATTCTAGATAAATGCAGCAAGAAAGGCATGATCATGAGAAAAAGAATGAACGAGCTTATAACGAACATTGTTCAAACATTTTCGATAAAAGCTCCGTCATTAGATGCGATCATCATGCAGCTTAGCGGCGGCAATAGGCAAAAAGTGATTATTGGAAGATACATCATTAAGGAGCCCAGAGTATTTCTATTCGCGAACCCGACAGTGGGTCTCGATATAAGGACGAAAATGGAGGTATACAGAATCCTAAGAGATTTGGCAAATAAGTGTGTCGGAGTAATAGTATATCTTTCAGAGCTTTCAGAAGTAGTCAATCTGCCGGATAGAGTGCTCGTGATGCACTCTGGAAGAATTGTAAAAGAGCTGACGGGAGAAGAGATTACGGAGGAAAACGTCTTAAAGGCATACTTCGGAGCGGCTTAAATCTAGAGGTCCATTAAAATGACTACTTCAAGTTTTTTAGAAAAGGAGGAGCTGAAGATAATTAAGGATCTAAATTTCAACATTTGTTTACAATGTGGAAAATGTACGGCTAGTTGCCCGCTGTTCCAAAGAACTGGACTAAATCCGAGGACATTGATGAGGAAAACGTTATACTTCGTATTTCCATTGAAAACTTATCCCCCCCTCAGCCTTTCCGAGATTGATGATGTTTGGGACTGTACAACGTGTAACAATTGCGTGATCCGTTGTCCAAGAGATGCGAAACCCGTGGAAACAATACTGGCCCTCCGAACAATTTTAGTAGAAAGAGGGAATGTGCCCTCAACAATAAGAGAAGCATTAGAAAGCATCTACAAATTAGGTAATCCATTTGGAATTAGCAATTTTAAAAGAGCTGATTGGGCAAGGGATTTAAATATTAAAAAAGCCTCGAGTGAGGGTAAAATCGATTTGCTATACTTCACTGGATGCATCACTTCTTATGATAGCAGAGCCCAAAATATTGCCCGCTCAATGGCCACCGCATTGAAGATTTCAGAAATAGACTTCTCAATACTTGCCGAGGACGAGAGTTGCTGTGGAAATGAAGTGCATTCCCTAGGAGAAAGGGGGTTATTTGAGATTCTGATGGAGAAGAACATCGAACTTTTTCAGCGATACGCGGTTAATAAAATCATCACTACATGTCCGCATTGCTTCAATGCGCTAAGAAATATGTATAGGCTGGAGGATATAGAAGTACAACATCACACGCAATTTCTAGCAGATTTAATTGATAAAAATGCGATTGCTTTTTCCAAGAATATAGAAAAAAGAATCGCTTTTCACGACCCGTGTTATCTGGCAAAGCATAACAATATATTCGAAGAGCCGAGAAGAATACTCGAGAATGTTCCAGGCGCTATCTTGCTGGAGCTTGAGCACTCAAGGAGAAATAGTCTCTGCTGCGGATGTGGAGGTGGTAGAATGTGGTATGAGTCTCCCGGAGAAGTTTCGCGCCCGTCGGAAGATCGCATTAAAGAGACTATGGATGCGGGAGCCGAAATCCTAGCGGTAGCATGTCCTTTTTGTCTTTCAGAGCTAGAAGACGCTGTTAAAAGGATGGGATGCGAGGATAAGCTTCAGGTCATGGATGTGGCAGAAATAATGTGTGAGGCCATTGCGGGGTCGCGAATATAGGGTGGTAAAAATGAATATCATAGTTTGCGTTAAAAGCGTTCCAATAACAATCGGGGCAGAGTTAATGGTCGATGGGTCTAAAAAGAGAGTTGTTTTAGATGGCACTCCTTTTGACATTAATGAGTGGGATGAATACGCCCTTGAGGAAGCGGTGCGTCTCAAGGAAAGGCTTGGCGGCAACGTAACGGTTGTGACTGTGAGTTCGCGAAATGTTGATGACGTTATCTTGAAGTGCCTAGCTAAAGGCGCCGACAGGGCGATTAAAATCGTGGATGAGTCCATTCAAGAATATGATGCCTACGCCGTCACACGAATACTTCACGCAGTAATCAAGAACATGAACTATGACCTAATTTTATGTGGTGCTCAAGCGGGAGATGATGGATACGCGCTAATTGGGGTGATGCTTGCATCCCTGTTAGAAATACCCTATGCAACGATGGCGAGAAAGCTTGAGTTAATTAACGGTTATGTAAGAGTTACTAGGGAACTTGAAGAAGGGTTTGAGGAAGTCGTCGAAGTGAAGCTTCCAGCCCTATTAACCATACAAACTGGGATTAACGAGCCGAGATACGCATCAATAATGAGTATTAGGAGAGCAAAGCAGAAAGACATAATCAGTCTTGATTTAAAGTCCTTAGGCATCATTGAGAGCGATTTTGAAAATCGAATCGAAATCCAGGAATTCTTTATTCCAGAAAAGAAAAAAGAATGTATAATGCTTCATGGCGATGTAGATGAAATCGTTACAAAAGTTGTGGAAGTATTAATGCAAAGAGGAGCAAGGGGGTTCTGAGGTGAAGGAGATATTGATCTTAGCGGAGCATAGGATGGGTAAACTTAGGGACATAACCTTTGAAGTGTTAACTAAAGGAAGAGAGCTGGCACGTAAGAATAACGCGCGTTTAACGGCAGTTATCATAGGACACGATATTAAGCATTTGGCGGAAGAGCTTGCGTATTATGCTGATGAGGTTTTAATATTTGAGGATCAAAGAGTCAGAGAATTTCACTCAGAATATTACCAACAAATTCTTTCATCTATAATACTTGATAGAAAGCCTGAGATTATTCTCATACCTCATACGTCTTGTGGAATAGAGCTCGCCCCAAGTCTTGCAATAAAATTGAATATACCAGTTATAACCGATGTGTTGGACGCATCCTTTGAAAATGGGCAGCTTATAGTGATAAGAGAATATTTTGGTGGAAAATTACGAGCGAGAGTAATTTTACGGGGTTCCTCGCATTATATAGCGACTATTCGTGCAGGTATTTCTAAGAGTGAGAAGAGCGAAGTTAAAGGAAGAATTACGGAGATGCGGGGCTTGAATTTAGCGGATACGCCATATAAGAGAGTTATCGAATTAACTAAGCCGCCTCCTGAGGCTACCGACTTAACATCTGCGGATGTAATAGTTGCCGTGGGTCGCGGGATTGGTGACGCAAAGAATTTACCTTTAATAGAGGAGTTATCAAGGGCGATCGGAGGCGTCATTGCGTGTTCTCGTCCAATTATTGACATGAGGTTACTACCAAAGGAGAGGTTAGTGGGTCTTTCTGGAAAGGTTGTAAAGCCCAAGCTGTATATTGCTATAGGCATAAGCGGGCAATTTTATCACGTTTACGGCATGATGAACTCCGAGCTTATAGTGGCGATAAATAAAGATCCTAATGCGCCCATATTTAATGTAGCGGATTACGGAATCGCGAGGGATATCTTTGAGGTTCTTCCACGATTAATTAATAAAATAAGAGAAATAAAAGGAGAATAGAGGCGAGTGAATTGTGAGCACCGAAAAAAGCAAAATCGGGGTTTTCATATGTCACTGTGGCGGTAATATTAGTGATGTAATTGACGTTGAAAAAGTCAAGGAAGAAATCTCAAAAATTGAAGGAGTTAAGATATGTATAACGCATGAATATGTATGCAGCGATCCGGGACAGGAACAAATAGTTAAAGCGATAAGAAATGGTGAGATAGATAGAGTGGTAATAGCTGCGTGCACTCCAAACATGCACATCAATACATTTAGGAGGACTTTGATCTCGGCGGGCTTAAATCCATACCTACTTGAAATAGCGAATATTCGAGAACAATGTAGCTGGGTACATGAAGATAAAGATCTAGCAACTTTAAAGGCAATAGATTTGGTCCGGGGCGCAGTTGAACGCGCCCGATATTTAGTGCCACTAACCCCATTCAAAATTCAAGTTATTCGCGATGTTTTGGTAGTTGGAGGCGGCATAGCCGGGATAATAGCATCAATTGAACTCGCTGAGAAAGGTTTCAGGGTATATCTTCTGGAACGTGGTCCAAGCATAGGAGGACACATGGCACAATTTACTAAAACTTTCCCAACGCTCGATTGCTCGCAATGCATTCTAACCCCAAAAATGGTGCAAGTCGCGCAAGCCTCCAATGTTAAAATTATAACAATGGCCGAGATTGATAAAGTCGATGGATCACCGGGCAGATATAGAGTGCTGATTAGGAAAAAGCCAAGATACGTTGATGCCTCTAAATGCGTTGCTTGCGGAGAGTGCGAGAAGATATGTCCTGCAAAGGCTCCAAACGAATATGAAGCATACATACTTTATCGAAAAGCTATCTATCAACCATTCAAACAAGCTATTCCACGTGCATACGTAATAGATGACAAGTGTTGTTTATACATTAATAAGGGCGTTTGCAGGCTTTGCGAGAAGATTTGTAAAGCAAATGCTATAGACTTTAACCAGAAAGAAGAGCTCCTTGAATTAAATGTTGGAGCAATAGTTGTTTGCACGGGATTTGATCTGTTGGATCCTTCATTGTTAGATGAGTATGGGTTTGGGAGAACCCCAGATATAGTATCAAATTTGCAATTCGAGAGAATTCTAGCGCATGGGATGCAAAGGCCATCTGACGGTAAAGTCCCCAAGAAGATAGCCTTTGTACTTTGCGTTGGCAGTAGATCTAGAAATAAAGAGAATTGTGTTCAACATTGCTGTAAAATAGGTTGCATGATAGCAATCAAACAAGCGTTAATAGCTAAAAAAATATCTCCGAACATCGATGCGTGGATATTTTATACTGATGTAAGAGCTGATGGAAAAGGATATGAAGAGTTTTATGTGAAAGCGCAGGAGGAAGGCATCCATTTCATAAGAGGTTCAGTATCCGAGATTTGTCCAACGAAAGATGGTATACTCATAAAAGCTGAAGATACTGCACTGGGGATAGGCGTAGAAGAGAAATTTGACTTAGTGGTTTTATCTCCAGCTATAATCCCCAGTCCGGGGGCAAGCGACTTAGCGCGGAAATTGAAACTACAACTAGGAACGGACGGCTTCTTCATGGAGCGTCATTACAAGCTTAGCCCTGTTGATAGTCCAAGAGAGGGGATTTTTATAGCTGGCTGCGCGCTCGGACCAAAAGACATTAGAGAAACAACATTAGAAGCTTCTGCAGCGGCATCAAGAGCAACCACATTTTTGGGGAAAGGAGAGATTGAAGCTTCACCAGAGGTTGCTCAAATAATTGGAGAGCGGTGCGATAACTGCGGAGCCTGCATTAGCGTTTGCCCAGTCATGGCTATAGAGAAGAAGTCAAGTGGATTAATGGTGGATGTGCTGTCATGCATTGGATGTGGGCTTTGCGTTTCAACATGTCCCAGAGGTGCGGTAGATTTACTTAACTCCACGGAAAAGCAGCTTTTGGCTCAAATTCGCGGAATAGCGGAAAGTGGTGTAAAACCCAAAATTATAGCGTTTCTTGAACGGCAGACAGCGTACGGCTCAGCTGACCTAGCTGGATTATTTAGGATGACATATCCACCGAACGTCGAAATAATCCGGGTGCCAACTATTGGAAGAATCGGAATAAAACACGTCCTATACGCCTTCGCGATGGGAGCAGACGGTGTAATGCTAGTGGAGGATGAAGGCGGAGTCCTATCTGAAAAAATCTACAGAGATCACGTCAATAGCATTCGAGACAAGTTACAAAAATATGGATTACATTTCCGATTCTCAGCCATCAGTACCACTTTACCGCAATATGACAAGCTAGTGAATGCTCTTAGCGCGATGGTCTCAAGAATAAGTCGGATGGGCCCCTTATCAGAAGATTTACGATTACAGCTTCGCCAATCATTAAAAATGATGGACACACTTGAAGCCTGATCTTAGTCGAAGAGAGACCTTTTTCAGATAAAAATAAAATTGATGTTTTTGAATACTGTACTTAATGATTATGGGTAAAGTTTTTATCTACGCGGGAAGGGAAAAATCATATGCCCTCTTCATCTTCCAAAATGAAAGCGGCGGTTTTACTCGATGTTGAAAAACTTGAATTCAAAGAGGTCGATATTCCAAAAGTAGGTCCTGGCGAGGTTTTAGTTAAAGTGAAAGCCTGTGGGATCTGCGGCTCCGATGTGTCGATGTATCGTGGCCGGTATCTTCCAGTGAAGCCTATAATACCAGGCCATGAATTTGCTGGTGATGTTGCCGAAGTAGGTGAGGGTGTGAAATACGTTAAGCCTGGTGAAAGGGTTGTTGCAGACATAAACGTGTCCTGTGGTGTATGCTATTACTGCAAGAGAATGCAAAAGCTTTTCTGTCCCGACATGTATCAAGTAGGAATCCATTCGAATGGTGCCTTCGCCGAGTACATAAAAGTGCCAGAGCAAAATATCATAAAAATCCCAACCGGTGTTAGTTACGAACACGCGGCCTTCATGGAGCCGCTTTCATGCGTAATTAGTGTCGTGGATAGAGCCAATGTGGCCTTAGGTGATGTTGTCGTTGTGATTGGGGATGGGCCGCTGGGAATCTCCGCAGCAAGACTTGCAAAACTTTCAGGCGCATCTGCAGTAATAGTATGCGGCCATCATGACTATAGATTGAATAAGGCTAAGGAAATGGGTGCGGATATAATAGTAAACACCAGTAAAGAGGACCCGCTAGAAGTAGTACTCTCCGAAACCGATAGAAGAGGGGCTGATGTTGTAATAGAAGTTGTTGGAAAGCCAACAACGTATAGATGGGCTGTTGACATGGTAAGACGGGGCGGAAGAGTTGCTCTAATGGGCGTCCCTGGACCAACGGATAAATTGGAATTGATGATGTTCAATGACATCTTTAATAAAGAGCTGAGCTTGAACGTATCCTTTGCGGGAACATACGATAAAGGGATAAGAGCATTAGCATTAATTGGATCAAAGAAATTTGACGTTGGCAAAATGATTACTCATCGAATAGGGTTAGAAAATTTGCTTGATGGATTGATGATGGTGGAAAGAAAGGCGGATAATGTAATAAAAGTAGTAACTTTGCCAGAAATGAAAGGCGTGGAAAAACTTCAGTGATATTTTTCATTATGGAATCAAAATTTTTAAATTAGTTGATTGGCATATCTAAGGCAATACGGGAGGCGAGAACCGAGGATGTCAAATATGGATATTTCTACGACGCTAGCAGGCGTTAAGATGCGATCGCCATTCGGTGTATCTCCGCATAATCTCGATAAAGCATGGTTCCCAGGCTCAAAGGCTGCCGAGCTTTACATGAAGTATATCAATGCAGGCGCTGGATTCATTTACGTTCCCGCGATAGTTCCTGGAGAGCCTACCGAATGGGAAAAGAAACTCGATTTTAGGAGCCTATTTGAAAATCAGCAATATGTTGGCAGATGGTTAAAGGTGAAAGAAGGAAACGCCGTCATAGCTCACATCTACACCGCGAAAAACTTGTTCAATTACTATTCTTGGGCTGAGGAGCTTATAAGAACGCTGAGAAGAAGAGGACTTCCGGAAGATGTCCCTATAATAGTTCAGGGACTTGTCCACTCAGGAAATCCCGAGGACTGGGAGAACCACATTAGAAAACTATCAGAATTAGAGCCTGACTTAATTGAGCTCAATACCGGCTGTCCCGTTGGCATGATGGGGGTTATAGATGCTAGAAAACTTCCCCCAGAAGCAAAGTGGGGTATGGCGATGGGAGCTGCGCCCGAAGTGTTGTTCCCTGTGATGCGCGCGGCCGTCAAGGCGACGGATATACCGGTTGGTTTTAAACTGACCCCAGAGGCCGGATATCCGAGAATGCTTTACATAGCAGAAGAAGCTGCGAAAATTGGATTAAAATATGTGGTTACAACCCACAAATACCTCGCAATAGCCCCTCCGGATATCTGGAATGGGGGAAGGCCGCTATACCCAGCGCTGGATGCCAATTGTCCAGGGGACATCGGCGGACCTGCCCTGCGCTTCAGCATGTATAAAGCTACGGCGATGATAAGTCTCAACATTCCTCAAATCGAGTGCTTCGCAGGAGGCGGCATAACGAGACCCGAGCACGTAGTAGAGGCTATAATGCTGGGAGCCAGAGCGTGTCAGACTTTAACAGGCATAGTACTAAATGGTATAAAATTCATAACCGAAGTGAATAAATTCCTAGAATCATACATGGAGAAATGCGGCTATTCAAAGCTTGATGATTTTAGAGGGATAGCATTAAAATACATTAAGCCAACTCATGACGTAGTTTTCCCCTACTACGTAGCTGAGGTCGATGAGAGCAGATGTATAAAATGCGGCAAATGCGGCGAATCGTATTGCCCTGCCATAGAGCTCGTTTCGGATCCCGAAAACAGGGCCAAGAGGCGTCCAGTAATAACGCCGGAACTATGTAGTTGTTGCGGCATGTGCGCGGTCATATGCCCTGTTGACGCAATAAAATATGTTCCTAGAAACTAGAGATCAAGCGCTCTATCCTCCCCCCAACTTTCATTTATTTTTCAAAATTTGGAATTTAAACTGCACTTAACTCTCTTATGAAGTAAATCGAGAAAACATGCTGCGTAAAATATAAATCCAGCAAAGTTACAGGAAATAAGGTGTTTAGAATGAGAATAGGCATTTTTACAGTGTTATTTAATGATAGGCCTCTAGAGAAGGTGCTAAAATTCGTTTCTGAGTTGGGTTATGAGGCGATCGAAATTGCTGCGGATAAATGGTCGAATCACATAAATATAGATGATATTCTCAAGGGTAAAGCAAGTGAATACAAGCGTCTCGTCAGCTCTTATGGCTTGGAGATTTCAGCCCTGAGCAATCATGTTGAGAGCCAATTGATTGGTGGCCCCCATGGAGCTGACACGGACACTATTCTCAAGGGCTCCCCTGAGGAGAAGATAAAATATGGTGTCGAGCGCATGAAGAAAACCGCTGAGGCTGCTGCAGCCCTCGATGTACCGGTGGTTAACGGCTTCGTCGGATGTGAAAATTGGTCAAGGTGGTTTATATGGCCAGGCGGCCTCGAGCTATGGGAAAAAGGGTACGAGAGCGTCGCCGAGCGCTGGCAGCCCGTTTTAGACGTGTTCGAGGCTCACGGCGTAAAATTCGCCCATGAGCCTCACCCGCAGGAGCAGGCTTACAATACCGAGACTGCAGAAGCCCTGCTAAAAGCGCTCAATTATAGGAAATGTTTTGGCTTTAACTTGGATCCGGCGAATCTATTGTGGTGCCTCTGCGATCCAGTAATTTTTGTGAAAAGATTAGGTGAAAGAGTATTCCATGTGCATGCAAAAGATGCCGAAATAGTGAAGGAAGAGCTTGGCTTCTCTGGCGTTGCGGCGACCGGAGATTGGCGGAGGATGGATAGAGGATTTAGGTTTAGAGTTGTTGGATGGGGCGATGTTGAATGGAAAAGACTTTTAACGGCGTTGCAGATGGTGGGGTATCAGTATGTTTTAAGCGTGGAGCACGAAGATCCATGGATAAATCGTGAGGATGGGTGCAGGAAAGCAATACAGTTCTTGAAACCATTATTACTAGAGCCGATCGAGAGAGAATGGATAAGGGATAGAGTTGAGAAAAAATAGTTCTTTTATGCAAAACTAAATTTTTATATACAGCCTGCTCTCACTAATACCACCGCAGGTTGAGAATATGAAAAATGAAGATATTATCAAAGCGAAGGCAGATTTTGTGCAGGACGAGATTAAAAAGATGACCAGAAGAGCTGCCATAGGAACAGGAGCTAGGGTTGCTCTCGCGGCTGTAGCGGGACTCGTCGTCGGAGGCGTTGCCGGCTATTTCTCGGGCTCTGCTGCAGCTCCGCCTGTAGAAAAAACAGTGACCGAAACTAGAACCATCAAAGAAACCGTTACGGTAGCTCCTGCGACAGGAGTTACGACTGTGACCGTTCCAACTACTGTCACCGTGGCAACCCGGCCTTCTGAAGAATTACCTTGGATCGGAGATTATCTTTCAGCACCACCGGACCCGGGTTGGACTCAGTGGCCGCGTAGGAATCCTCCATACAAGATTGGTTTTGCATTACCTTGGACCGGCAACCCATGGAGAAGAATGCAATTGGCAGAGCTAGAAATATTCATGAAAGCGCTACAGGAGGCCGGCTGGGTCGAGGAATATAGAGTTCTCGACGCTGGAGGAGACGTCTTGGAGCAGAAGAGGAACATACAGCAGTTGATCGAGTGGGGTTGCGACGCGATGGTAATAGACCCTGTTAGAGGAGAGGCATTAATCGAGGATATAGAGCGGGTGACCGACATGGGGGTTTTCACGGGCCTTGAAGTCGAATCTCCTGATCCAGCGCCGTATGGAAAGTTAAGCAAATTCGGAATGATATACCAGACGAACTACTACAAGAGCGGATATATTCAAGGAAAATTCGTCGCAGAGACCTTGATAAGAAAACACCCGCCAGAAAAGCGTAAGGTCGCCGTCTTGAGAGGGATTCCGGGAGCGCCATCAAATACCCAGAGATGGCTTGGTGCCGTACGTGCAATAGAGGAGTATAAGGATAAGGGTGTTGAGATCGTTGCAGCAGTGGATGCAGAGTGGTCCGTATCTAAGGCGCGAGAAGCTGCCGCAGACATAATCGCATCCAATCCGAATGTCAGAGGATGGGTGAGTCAAGGAGCCATGATGGAGGCAATGATACCGCTAGCAGTTGCAGATGCAGGGCTAGATCCTAGTGAGCACGCAATCACCGCAGAAGACTTCGTGATGACCATAAGATTGTATCAACAGTACAAGTTTGACTTATTAATAGTTTGCAACCCGCAGTCCCAGCCAACATATCTAACCTTTGAAATGATAAAATGTCTTAATAGCATACCAGCGAGAAAGATAAACTACTTTGATCCACCGGTCTTTAGGCCGGAGCAGCTATATGAGCCTTATAAGAATGTATGGGATGAACTGCCGGACGCCGCCCAGCTTTGCACACCAATGAATCCAGAGCAGCTAAAGAAATTCATTACCACGGTTTAAATCGTAAGACCAGTAAGTCATTCTGCCACGAAAAACCCTTCATACCAATTTTTTGCGCACCTTTTTACGTGTGCGTGATTGTCTAATCTTTTCTTTTTTACATATGCATGATTGGATCAAAGTGGCGCTTAGGGGTCGCGGGCGTCGATACTCTAAATGCTAATCTAATATTACAGGCCTATTGCGCGAGCCGGGATTTTCTTCAGTTTAAGTAAAAAATTGTTAAGTAATGTTTTTAAGAAAGCAGAATTATTGACTTTCCACAATGTCAGTAGATTCGATGAGATCCACGTTGACAATCTCAACATATCTCAGAAGAGCTAGGAGCTTTATTATGGGGTATTACATGTTTATTATTTTAGCTGTTGTTTGGCTGATTTTCGCGGCTATTTCACCCGGCTTTCTTACAGCATCTAATATCTACAGAATTATAATGTTTTCAACACCATTGCTGATAGTTTCCTTAGCGCAGAATATAGTAATACTCACTAGGGGATTTGACCTGACAGTAGGCTCCCTAGTCAGCCTAATCACAGTCATAGTATCTGTTATGATGGATTGGAAATGGCCTCTCATGGTTATAGTTGCAATGGCTCTAGTTGCAGGGCTTATGGTCGGAGCGCTCAACGGCTTCTGCATTTCAAGATTTAAGGTGGATCCATTCATAATAACCCTAAGCGTGATGTTCATTCTGGACGGCATCGCGCTGATGATACGTCCAACGCCAGGAGGAGACATTTATCCCGAATTCGTTAGCGGTATAATGTTATATGTTAATGGATTCCCGGCAGGGCCTCTAATAATCTTCCTCATAACGGGCGTGATAGGAACGCTTTTCTTAGAACGAAGATATACCGGACGACTAGTTTATGCTGTTGGATGCGCGGAGGAGCGTGCTCTTCTCAGAGGAATAAACATAAGAAAAATCCTGCTCACAGTATATATTCTGAGCGGATTATTGGTGAGCATCGGAGGACTAGTTTATACCGCTTACATTCAAATAGGCGATCCAAACCTTGGAGCACCTCTGCTTTTTGCCTCGATAACCGCAGTTTTCCTCGGAGGCACAAGCGCAGCTGGCGGTGTGGGAAGATTTCCAAACACTTGTGCTGCAGTACTGCTTATAAGCTCTATAACGACATTTCTATTCCAAATACAAGTAATTGCGTGGTACAGATATATCATTAACGGAGTGCTGCTCATCACCTCAGCAATATTCGGTAAATATGTTGTAGAGGCTAGAGTAAGGACAGGGGGAGTGTGAGATGAGCGAGGTAAGAAGAGAGATGAAGGCGAAGCGTGTTAGGGGTGGCATACTATTACTGAAAATCGGAAGAGAGTATCTGATTCTCCTCGGAGCCTTCATAGCAATAATGCTTATTGCTGGTTACTTTATACCCGATTTCTGGTCGATTAACTATCAAAAGGAGCTGTTTAGGAGGTCAGCTATCCTCGGAATTCTCGCAATAGGTCAAGCAATAGTCATGATCGCGAAGGGCGTGGACCTGTCGGTTGGTGCGTCTACGATGACCTTGGCTATAATGGCTGCGATATTTTTCCGAGAAACCCCGATCCTTATGCAGTACCCCTGGCTCGTAACAGTTCTCATAATCTTACTACTAGGTATATCAATAGGAGTTATAAATGGATTATTAATAGCTTTTCTAAAGATTCCTCCCGTAGTTGTAACTTTAGGTATGATGACTGCTTTAAGCGGGATCACCCTCGTCTACACCAAGGGATTTCCTCGAGGCGGATCTCATAAAGTTTTGATGGAATTCATGTCTACTTCCGAAGTTATTGGTATACCTGCCGTGGTATTGATGTGGGTGGTAGTCACGTTGGCCATATGGTTTATACTAAGACTCACGAAATACGGCAGGGAAATCTATGCTATTGGATCGAACCCTGTCGCCGCGCATATTTCAGGGATCCACGTAGAAAAAATATTAACGTCAGTTTACGCAATTGCTGGACTTTTCGCTGCGGTGTCTAGCTTACTTTACCTCGGAAGAGTTGTAGTTCCAGCCCTTTCGGTGGCTCCGGCCGGCATTGGTATGGACTTCCTATTAAGTTCATTAGCCATTCCCGTGTTAGGTGGCGTCACTTTTCGAGGCGGTGAGGGCAGCATCGTAGGGGTATTTATAGCATCGCTGCTCTACGGCACCATAAGGGGAATCCTAATAGCACTGGGATTTGGCACCGCTGGGATATTAATTTTCACAGGTCTGGTAATAGCATTAGTAAGCATAGTTAAGCAGATAACAGCTCGGCAACAATGATCTTTTAACACAACACTTATATAAATTGATATAGGCGCTAGTGAGCGTGGAGGATAGAAGAATGATCCAAAATTTAGTTCAGGAGCTGGCCAAGATTGTTGGTTCAGATTTTGTGACTGATGACTACTGGGTTCGACGGAGCTACTCCATGGACTCTAGCATGTTTGAATTGCTTGATGCAAAGTCGCCAGCAATCGTCGTAAGGCCGGGAAGCATCGAAGAATTACAGGAGATAGTGCGATTGGCGAACAAAACTAAAACACCGATCTACGTCAGAGGCGGGGGAACGGCGTGCGCTGGCACGAGAGGAACTAGAATGCATGAATCAATACTTATTGATACGACTAGGATGGATAAGATTGTTGAGATAGACGAGGAATCGCTCACTGTCACAGCGGAAGCAGGCGTAACTTGGGGAAGATTAAATGCAGAGCTGGAAAAGAGAGGGTGGAGATTAGGTGTTAAGGGACCATATTCCGGGTACGCGGCGTGCGTGGGAGGAAGTGTTGCATATAACGCGGTTGCATACGCCTCGACAAGGTACGGACTAATTGCTGAGGAGGTCATAAGCTTGAAGGTAGTACTACCCAATGGAGACATATTGGTAACGGGAACGGCCACAAATCCTAATGCTAAAAGGTATTATCGATATGCTAATGGCCCGGACTTAACTGGGCTATTCATAGGATCGCTGGGAACATTGGGTATAATTGCTGAGGTTACTTTGCGGATGTATCCTAAGGCTGACTACTCAGCTTATGGAGCCTACACGTTCAAAGATTATGAAAGCGCGCATGCATGTTATTATAATTGGCTTAAACATTGGGTGGCGGAGGACGTGGCATGGTATTTTGAGGATGGAGTGAGCGTGATGACCCCTGAGCTATATGAGCAAGGATATGTTTCACTGCTTACCTACGTGGTGGAGGATGTAACAGATGATCTCGTAAATGCGAGAAAGAAATTGCTCGACAGCATCGCGCTGAAGTATGGTGGTATACCTCAAAGCCCCGAATACGCCAGACAGGGATGGATATACAGATATGAACTATTACCTCGCTGGGCTGGGAAGATCGGCATGTGGCAGTGGACATGTCACCTGCAATCCGCTGGAGGTACGCTGAGGGCGCTAAAGACTATTCTTGGATACATAAAGTCTAGAAAGGAGGAGATGGAGAAGAAGAACGTGTATACGGCCACGGTAAGCGTTGCGGAGAGAAACTGTGGACATATTTCTACTTCAGTTTACTATGATCAAGGCAATCCAGAATCGGTGGAATTGGCCGTTGGAATGGCGAGGGAGATCGCGAGAATAGGCATGGAGTCCGGAGGTGCAACATATAAGCCTGGAGAACTGTGGTATCCACATACGATACTGAAGAATCCCGTATATCGTGAGGCCTTAATCAGAATCAAAAAAGCCTTAGATCCAAATAATATAATGAATCCAGGAGCCCTATCTTTACCTGATAAATGGGAGGAGGTGTGAGAAAATGATTAACATTATTGAAGAAAAGGCAAAGCAAATGGTATATCGCTGTACTAGATGCGGGTACTGCAGGCTAATGTTTCGGGCCAGAGATGAGACAGAACGTGTTTGCCCGCTCATGGATACGACCAGCGGGTTTGAACTATACACTGCAAGAGGAAGGAATTGGATTGCCAGGCAAATATTAGAAGGTAAGTTAAGTATTGAAAAAATGACGCAGGAGGCTATAAGCGCCATCTACGCTTGCTTTATCTGCGGTAGCTGCACAGAACATTGCCTTGTTCTTGATCCACGATCATGGGAGAGGTTCCCGAACAACGTATACGACGATCACTTAATCATTAACGATGAGATAACAAGATACCTTAGGAGTTTAATAATTGATGTAGGAAGGCCACCATCTGAAGTCCGGGAGGTTCTTAGGAACTACCAGCATTTTAGTAATCCATATGGGAAGTCTAAGGAGGAACGGGGTGCGTGGGCAAAAAAGCTCGACTTTAAAGTTAAGAATATAGTGGAAGAGGGCGGTACAACTCTACTTTATACCGGGTCTATAGCGCCCTATGAGGAGCGGGCTGAAAAAGCATTGCTGGCCATAGCTAAAACGCTGAAGCTTGCAAATGTGAATTTCGGCATACTTGGCCCACAAGAAACTGATAGTGGAGCGGAGGCCTATGACTTGGGCGAACTGGGGTTATTCGAAGATCTCGCCAAGAAAAATTTAGAAGCATTCAAGAAATACAACATTTCAAAGATAATAACTATTTCGCCGCATGATTACAATGTTTTTAAGAGATATTATCCCATGATTCTCGGAGAAGATTGGTCTAAGCTAAATATCGAGGTTCAGCATTATACGCAAGCTATCGCTGAGGCAATTAAAGATAAAAGAATCACAATGAAGAATAAATTATCAAATATGAAAGTAACATATCATGACCCCTGTTATCTCGGGAGAAAAAATGGAATTTATGATGATCCGCGAATGATAATTTCAGCCACTGGGGCAAATTTGATCGAGATGAAGCTATCGCGGCATAATTCCTACTGCTGCGGTGGCGGCGGTGGGGGAAAATGGTACAGGCCTCCAGAGAGAACGCGCGCCGAGATTGAAAGAATAAAACAAGCCGCAGGAACTGGTGCAAACGCCATTCTAGTTGCATGCCCTATATGCCTTACAATGCTAGAAGATGGGGCAAGGAGCACGGGTATTGATATAAAAGTAATGGAGGTTGCCGAATTCCTTATGACTGGAGTTTAACGCGAATTCATCAAACTCAAAATCCTATTTTATTTTGCCAGATATTTTTAATATGTTATCAAAATTTTCAAGGACAAAGTTTTAGCTTTTCAATTTAGCTCCATTTTTCTTTAAACAGGATCATCAACTCGCGGCGAGAGACAGACCATTTAGGCCTTCATAATATGGCCGAAAAGTATTAAGCCATCGCGTCCCTCCTCGCTTTCTGAAGATGCCGCTGAGGCTCAGGATTAGAGCTCCCCCAGAGTGGGGCGTCGAGCCCGTGCCGAAGGAGCACAAGATACTCCGGGGGATAGATTTCTTCGTGCTTTGGTCGAGCCTCGGCGTCGGCCTCCTCGTCTTAGTCGCCGGATCCCTACTTGTTCCCGGGCTAGGACTCCTCGAAGCATTTCTCGTGGCCCTCGCCGGATCCATCATCGGGAGCTTGATGCTCGCCTCCGCCGGGCTCATCGGCTCGAGATATGGCGTCCCGACGATGGTCTCGCTCAGGCCCATTCTCGGCATTAAGGGATCATATCTGCCAAC
>Ga0209080_1000789_pt1 | contig 18583 bp, 17 predicted proteins | sample JNZ110809AmetaG_FD_184123 | JGI IMG/M metagenome (GOLD analysis project Ga0209080, IMG submission 184123) | Hot spring microbial communities from Jinze hot spring, China to study Microbial Dark Matter (Phase II) - JNZ 110809A (SPAdes) (version 3) ...
GCGAGGAGTTCAGCAAATATGGCTTAACTGTTGTTCCAGCAATAGTCTTCAATGAGGGCAAAATAAAGATTATGGGCGTATGCCCAAGCATGCAGACCATTGAGGCTGCACTTAAGGAGATGGGGGTGTAGAATATGCCAGTAAAAGTTGAAGTATTCACATCTGAGCCACCATGCTCCGGCGGAAGATTACTGCTAAAACTTATAGAGAAGATAAAAGAGGAATATAAGGATAAGATCGAGATTGAAATCTACCGTGGAATAAACCCAAAACTAAGTGAGTATGGCATAAACTCAAGCCCCGCAGTAGTCATTGACAAGGATATACGCATAATAGGGGTATGCCCAAGCGAAGAAACATTCAAAGAAGCCCTGAGAGAAGCTGGAGTTTAATAATTCCCGGCCCTTAATCCTCGACGTTAATGGCGCTAGAAGGCTGAAGATGGGGCTTCAGCGATGGAATATTACGACTACACTACAGCAGTTGATGAGAAACCCTAACTTTTTAGTTCACGTACTTTAAAACCATCTTTTCGGTGGTTTAATTTCGTATTTTTCATTATTTTATGCAGAAGTAAACCTTCTCAAGCGTATGTAAGGTCTTATGAGGGGGATGATTTAAGTCTATTTTACTTTACTGAAAAATTAAGTATGAATTTATAATAGTTGAAAAATTTGAGCCAAAAGATATTTTAGAGAAATCTTTTAATGAGAACGCCAATTGAACTAATCAATCTCGATCTAGGGAGCAGTTCTTCCGCCTACCAAAATGAATGGCTAGATCATCTGCCTGCATACTTAGCCGGATTTTTATCAAATGTCTCTTTGCATTGCTTACTGCAGAAGTAGTATGTTTTGCCTGTATAATTTAATTTGAACTTAGCAGCTCTCTCGTTAACACTGATAATAACAATAAAAGTAAATCTTATAGAGACTTGAACCATTTTGGTATGGGATTCGGCCCACCAAATTCTTTAATTGAATTTATATCTCTAAGATCCCTTAGTGCTCAATCTCCACTCTTTATCCTAATGAAGTTTTCTCTTATTTAAAGCTTATAAGAGGTTTAGTATTACTGATTTTAGTGTGGTGGATTTATGGGTAAAATTAGTGAGGAGATTATTGGGAGATTGAGGAAGGAGTTTCTAGTAATCGATGTTCACGCGCATATTGGAGAAACTATTGGAGTTGGCGTCTTCTTACCAAAGTATTTACGTGTTACTCCCGAGGTTCTCATCAAAAACATGGACTTAAATGGTACAGATTTGGCTGTGATATCGCCACTTGTAGGCTATCCCTCTCCTAACGGCATTAAGGACACTATGAGACAGAATGATTGGATTGCCGAGGCGATAGAAAAATATCCTGAGAGATTTCCATGCGGCTTGGGAATAGTGAATCCATATGAGGGCGATAAGGCGGTAGAGGAGGTGCACAGAATAATGAGAGATCTCAAGTTAAAGGGTCTTCTATTTCATACATCGTTTCAAGGTACTTATCTGAATAATTCATCGATCATTAGGATACTTGAGGAATTATCTAAATATCCAGGAGCAGTAGTTATGGCTCATACTACTGGTTGGGCTCCAGCGGAGCCGTGGAGGTTAGGCGAGCTCGCGGAACGCTTCCCCAACATAACGTTTATAAGCGCCCACCCCTCGATATCCGTGGGGCAGCTAGCACAACACATCCCATTCTGCAGGAGACTTAAGAACCTTTACGTGGACACGGCTTTATGGATTCCGGAGGATGAGACTTGGCTGACGGCGAAGGCTCTAGGAGCAGATCGTATAGTATATGGTGGAGATATCGGAGGGATAGCGCGGGTCTCCTTCGGCTTATTACAGCTGTTATTATCAGGAGTTTTTAGTGATGAGGAGCTGGAGCAGATTCTGAGCAAGAATGCTATGAAAATCTTTAACATAAAGGTGTAGATGAAGGTGCTATTGTAAGTATGAGGGTTCGTTTTGGGATAAATCCAACGCCGCACCTCTGGTCTGACCTCAAAAAGTTTGTTGAGTGGTCTGTAAAGGTCGAGGATTTAGGTTATGATGGAATTTTCATTCCAGACCACTATGATCTCCCGGTTCCTCCATTCCCATCAAACGAGCTTGTAGATGCATGGACAACGCTATCATATGTTTCTGCTAAGACAACTACCATTAAAGTTGGGAGTATAGTGAGTCCAATACCTAGATGGATCCCAAGCCAGCTAGCTAAGGTTATAGCTAATGTTGATGTGCTTTCTGAGGGCAGGGTTATAGCTGGCTTTGGTGTAGGTTTCTACCCACCAGAATTCATTAATTACTCTCCTACTTACTCCTTCGAGGACGACCGCACCAGGATTGAAAAGTTTGAAGAGGGGGTGCAGATTATTCTCAAACTCTGGACTGAAGATATCGTAAACTTTGATGGAAAATATTATAAGCTAAGTAACGTTGTCTTCCTACCGAAACCGAAGCAAAAACCACACCCACCATTATGGTCTGGTGGGATGGGGCCACGCGCACTAAAGATCACGGCGAAATACTTTGATGGGTGGATAGCGCATAGAGCCCCGTCACCACATCGAATAATTTCTCTTGAGGATTACGAGAACCGCATAAAGATTATTCAAAAGCGCTTAAGTGAGTATGGCAGAGATCCGACTAATTTCACTTTCGCCTTCCTGCTTATGATTGGGCTGGATTTAAAAAGCATAAATGATAGCATTAAATTTATAGAGGACCACAAGAAAGCTGGATGTCAATATTTCATCGTGGAGTTTACGCCACCTCCACCACCACAAAAGTATATAGAATTAAGCGAAAAGTTTGCGAAGGAGATAATCCCAAGCTTTACTTAATTTATAAAAACTTTTACTCATTTTTCAAATTAAATGTCAGATATAAACAATTCTTATAAAAATATTGGGAAGAAATGCAGAATTTTATTTCGGTATTGGTTTCTTCAGCCACTTTATGTAGAATGTTTCTATATCTGGCTCAAACTCCTTAATTACCGGGTAGCCTGGTGGAACAACGTCTACATCTAATAGTATCCCGCAGCCAGGGCATATGAACTCTCTAATTTCGCACCAATTTGGGTCGGGATAAAGTGGATCTGGATAGATTTCTTTAAATTGCTCAACCTTGTTTCTAACGTGAATTAGAGCCTTAAGCTTCCAGTTCTCCCTATAATCACCAAATTCATAGCCGCATAGAGCCTTAACTATCATCCTACTATCCTTACTGACTATCATTAAGTGCTCTGTTAATGGCAGTATTATTCTCTCCTTCCACCCGGTCTTCTCTTGGAGCACTTCAATATATTTTTCGAACCTGTCCGGATCTTTGAATGAACTCATAATTCTCTTAAGGTCTTCCCATGGAAGTGTTCTTTCTACAAGCTTCCTAATAGTTTCCTTTGGATACGAGACAGACATTTATAAACACCTCCTATAACTCAAAATCTTCAGGAAGCTTCCAGAAATCATAAAACTCCCTCTTAAATCTTTCCGAGATCCTCATGCTTTCCCTATAGCATTTTAGAATTGGTTCGGGAAGATCTCTTCTTAAGATTCTCTCCCGCTCTCGCTTCCAGAACTCTTCAAAGGACATAGCTTTCTCAATTCTCTCTTTCTTGATAGCCTCTCTCTTTTTAGAAGTAGCCTCCAGGTCAACTCTCCATTCTTCCCCGACTTTCCTTAAGACCACGCCATGAACTTTCTCAGCGTACTCTGGAGTTACAAACCTCCACGCTAAATCTCTAAGCACATATTTAGGGTCTCTTTCTATTGGGTCCCCATAGCCAGCCCCTCCCTTATGAACCAAACCAAAAATGTCATATGGCTTTAAGGCTGGTGTTACATCATGTGTTCTATACCAGAAAACTTTAGAGGCCCTAAGTATGCCCTTTTCGAGCATATCCTTTACCTCATATATTGTCCTTGGTATTGGCCCACCCTTCTCTATCAACTCTTTAAGATTTGTATCAATTAAGCAGAAGCCCACTGGCACTGGCGGCGGATAACCACCAAATAATCCTTTATCAAATGGAAAAACTGCGGGCGTCCATCCACACTTCATCACTACCTGCATGAAACTCGTCTCTTCAGGCCATGCAATGAAGAGGGAGTGCCTTGCAACTCCACCTCTAAACTTTCCAGGAGCATAGGCGTTCGTTAAATAACTACGATAGAGGTAGAGCTCGGGGTAAGTCTCTTCCCATCTTTCAGCATTACCCGCCGTGGTGTCAGGCAGCCATAAGCAGTACCCAGCGTCTAATCCATCCTCAACAGCCCTCGCGCCACTTCCAGCACCAGCAAGCTCCATGGAATCTCCGCCAGTTAATCCACCTCTTGGATCCTCAAATTGAACGGCATGCAGATCATTCGTATTCATCAAGAATACTTCCTCAAGAAAGCCTCTTGCAAAGAAGCCCTGAGAGAGCAATCTTGCACCACTCCCAAATACTGTACAGAGCACGTTCCAAACGTTTGATGTCGATACATGCCTATCAGTTGGATTAAGTGTCGAGCCCGGCGGAGCGGAAAATGTGACGCATAAATTAGTTCCCTCAGAAACTCTTAGGTCATAGGCTAAGATTTGGGTGAGGGTTATCCATAATCCCCCTCGGAGGAGCGTAGGTGTTGCATGGAATGGATGGGGCCCTTGAGGGTTAACGCCATAAAACTCATAGTGTAGTGTTCCATCTTCTTTTATGGTTATCTCATATAGGAACTGTAGCAATCGATCCTGCTGTGCATATGGGTGTAGTCGGCTCAGCCCCTCTAAATTAGCATATGGTAATGGGAGGAAGCATGCCGTTCTATATTTGCCTGGGATAAGCGTGAGCTTCACTTTCTCCATAAAAGCTCTGCGCCCTTCCTCTACGAGCTCACGAATAGCCCTCATATAGTAATCAAGGCCGAACTCATCAATTATCTTCTTAACGCCTTCCCTTATCATAATGTTGCCAGTCATTCTCACTTTGGCGTCAGTTATAAATAATTCCGGAAACCTCACGTTTAACATGACTTTCTGCACATATTCCTTCTTTAGCTTGTCATTTTCAGCAACTATGTCGCCCATTATGTGAACACCCTCCACGAAGCGCGTAGGTGACAATGGGCACCCTGCAGGCTCATAGGCGCCACATTCAAGTTCATGTATAACGGCTCCAGCCCACCCAATTAATTGCCCCTTATAGAATATTGGGGTGACTTGCAGGACATCGACTGGATGCAGTCCACCCGCCCACCAATCATTATTCTCAAAGAACCTACCCTCCACTATTCCAGGATCCTCCTCATAGTCGTTTTCTATCATCCACTTTATGAACCTTGAGAGGGTGTTTACGTGTGCCATAATGCCTGTTGAGAAGACGACCCCATCCCCCTCAGGGGTATATAGCGCGAAGACGAGTTCACCAACTTCTCTAGTCCCCGGTGACGCCGCGATATACCTGACAGATTCCCTTGCACCGACAACAAGAGAAAGCAGTCTAGAATAGAAGATCTCAAGTTTTACGGGATCATCTTTTCTTAGCGTTAGTTCCTTTATCCCATAATAGCAGCCTGTTTCCGCAAATAACCTTTCATTCTCCTCCAAAAGTTCTTTTAAGGTCTTTCCACCGGGTCCTATTCCCATATTTTATTCACCTCTCCCTCAGATAATGAATGAACTCATACTTGTCAAGATAAATTCTGCGGCCTGGGGGCACAACTAATGTTGTCATGGGGTGCTCAATTATGGCCGGCCCTTGTATTTTGTTACCCGGCTTAAGAGGATCCATCTCCCATACATCAAATGTGATCCATCTCCCCTCATAATAGATTTCTCGTTGTCCCTTAAATGCATCCTCTGGAGGTTTCTCTCCAGCAAAAGATTTTTCGGGTATTATTGGCTTAGGAAGCCCGGTCACTATGGCTACCGTGGCTACTTCTTTAATACTTACACCAGCCTCCCACACGAGAGCTGCTTTTGGATATATTGAAGTGTAAACTCTCTCAAACTCTCTCATTAAGGCGCCCCAATCCTTAACTCCCTTTATTCTGCTCACAGGAGAGTAAATTTCGTGATCCTCCAGCTGACCTGAAAAGCGTATATAAGCTATTTGTCTAAAAAGTATTTGATTACTCTGGAACCCCTGGGAGGTAAGCACGTTAATTTGCTTTTCTTCACATTCTTGCCACGCGCGATTTATGGCTTCAGCAGCCTTCATTATTTCATCCTCACTCGGCTTCGGCGGTAGCGTGATGTTCACCACCCTATGTTCTCTAATCATATAGTCTGCAAGCGTATTACCGAATGCAGAAAATACTGCAGCAAACTTAAACGTTATAAAGTCTTTAAAGGGTATGGAGTCAAAACCCCACATATGTAATGGTCCTGCCCCACCATAGCTAAGCAATATGTAATCTAGGGGCGTGTATCCTCTAGCCATTAGTGTGGCGTTAAGCCAGTCGGACATTCTAGCATGCAATGTCATTATAGCGAACCAAGCAGCCTCATATTTATCTAAGCCGAGGGACTCCGCAATCCTCTCTTCGATAGCTTTCTCAGCTGCCCTTTTATTCAACCTTACTTTTCCCCCAAGGAAATAATCTGGATTCAAATAGCCCAAAGTCACGTTACAATCACTTATTGTGACTTCAGGGTAATTCCAGCATACCCCAACCCTGTAACCAGCGCTCTCCGGTCCGAGCGTTATAGTTTTTGATACGGGATCGGCGCGTACAACCATTCCGGCGCCAGCTGCAATACTGTCAGTTCGCACCATTGGTATGCTAAGCAAATAACGGGCTACCTCAGGCTCCCTTTCTAAATATATTACTTCATCCCTTATTATTCCAACATCAAAGCTTGTTCCCCCTAAATCCGTTGTCACCACGTTCTTTTCACCTAGTAGTTGACCAATAAACCTACCGCCAATAACCCCCCCTATTGGCCCGCTGATTAATGTTTCTACGAGCCTTGGATATCTGATGTCTACAAAGCCACCGTAAGAGAGAACCGTGAATAGGTTTCCTTTAAATCCCATCTCTTTAATTTTATTTTCAACTCTTATGAGCTGTTTAGCTGCTGGTTCAACGGCAAAAGCTTGAATCACCGTTACTGTCCATCGCTCAGTTTCTTTGCCTCTAGGCGAGACTTCTGACGATGTGACTACACTAATATCCATGCCTCGACTTCTTGCCACTTTTATAGCTATTTCCTTACTTCTCATCTCATGCTCAGGATTAATCGTACTGTTTAAGTAGCATATAGCAATGGACTGGCAACCTTTATCTAGAAGATCGTTAACAGCCTCTTTAACTTCCTTCTCGTTTAATGGCAAAACTACGTGGCCGTGAACGTCAATCCGTTCGCTTACGCCCTTTATGAAGCCTAATGGGACGATTGGTCCAGGATAGACTTCCGGGTATATGTGCGTAACCGAGTGAAGCTTATCTGCATATGAGTATCCAAGCCAAGAGTGACCTCTCATGAAATATAGCGCATGCTCAAAACCCTTTGTGACGAGAACCCCTGTCTTGATGCCAACTCTAGTTAAAACCGCGTTAAGGAGTGTGGTTCCAGCATATATAAAGGCTTTAAGACTGGAGAGATCAGGTCTCTCACTCTTTAGTGCATCTTTAACACTCTCGCTCACACTCTGCGACTCATCCTCACGATTCGTCAAGGCTTTTCCAAGCAGAAAGGAACCGTCCGCATTCACAACAAAGCAGTCAGTCATTGTCCCTCCAGCATCAATTGATATAATTATCGGGACACTTTTCTCCACAGACGCGCACCCTCACTTTTCTTCAAGAATTAATTTATTTTATAAAGTATTCCTATTAAAATTTAAGCCTTATTTAATACTCAGCTGCGCTCCTTCAACATCTGTTTTTAGGCAAGCGTTTTCTTAATCATTGCTTAGCTTATTAGAGTTGTTAGGCAATCAGCATTTTAGAGGGATAACGAGGACTAAACAAGAAAGTTTTGGATTTAGGAAAGAGTTGCCGCAAGATACGCTGGAATTGATGAACTCCCTAAAGCTACGTATGCTCATCAGAGATTACAAAGCTCGGAACTAAATGATCTACCTAAATAAGTTTAGAAATTCTAAAAAGCCCTTTCAATATATATTTACAAAAGATTTTTAAGTTAAATTTATACTAATCGGAATAACTTTTTCCAGGCGAAAATTAACGCCTATAACGCCCTTATGCTTTATTCTGACCGCAAAATTGGAAAACTGACTCATTTTGAGCGTGCTCAGCGATTACTCGCCTGTTGCAGGCGTAAAATCAAAAAAGAGTGTCAAAAAGACGATTATGAGACAAAAACACGTATAATTACCTGCGATTACATTATCTGCCCAACCTGTCTCATGAGGCGTTACCTTAGGATTAAAGGTAAATATTTGCCTCTTTTGAAAAAAACGAGGCAGATTTTTGAAGTTTGTTACCCTCACGTGCGGTTATGTCTCCGCTGGTAATTTGAAGAAGAGGACTAAAGAAATGCTTGAAAAAGCAAAGATTTTACTGAAAAAGTATTATTCTGGCGCCCTTTTGTCGAGTGAGGTCAAATACAAGACCCTTGGAGTCTACTATCTTCACATTCATGCTATTTGCGTAGGCAAATTTGTTGATCAGAGGATCCTTTCCAATGAGTGGAGGAGGCTAACGGGCTACAAAGTTGTCTACGTTCAGCAAATAAAGGGTGATGAGGGCTTAAAAAGGATTTTAGGCTATGAATTGGGCATTGATAGTAAAAAGAGGCGAAAAATTGACGTTTCCGACTCAAAGTTCCTAGCCTACCTCTTCAAGCCATTGGAGTTCGATTCTCCATGGCAATATGTGAACTACCTAGAGTCTTATTATAAGGTTAAGAGGATTCGCAGTTTCGGCTGCCTCTACGGGCGGAAGAAAAGGAGCCTGCTGACGTGTTACGAGCTTTAATAGTGGACTATGTCGAAGGGAAGACTAATACATTAGTTGAAAATGTTGCAGAGATCAGAGAAATGGCTCGCTTAGCCCAAGAAGATATTAAAAAATTGCAAGACTTCTGGCTTCATTTTTGAATTTGTTTTATTTAGGAAGAATATACGCTGGTGAATACGGGTTGTTGACAAAAGATCTTAATAAAGCTAAAGAAATGAAAGCGGAGTTGGAAAAACTTGCAGGAGAAACTTAAAGCTTTAGCAGAATGTTTACAGAATGAGATTGCAATGAAGCTAAAAGTTAACGTAACGATTCAATCATCGCCCGGAGGCTCATAGGGGAGCTCAAGCTGCGCTTAGTTATATGGTTCGCTACATTACATGGCTCGCTGTCATCGCTGAAAAGCTCAGGAGGGAAGCCCTATCCAAAATAAGAATGATGAGTCTAAGCAGAAAAACCTTTCGTCTTCACTTGATATTTACAAAAGATTTTTAAGTTAAATTTTAGCGAATATTACTGGGGATTTATATGGATCTAAAAGAACTTTACCAACATAAATTAAAGAGTGTCGATGAAGTTGTGAAATTAGTGCAACCGGGCATGTGGATAGGGATCGGTAACCTATCATGTGTTGCGTGGCTCTTTGATAGGGCTTTGGCGGAAAGATGCTCCGAGTTAAGCGATATAAAGCTTTGGCTTGAGTTTCCTCTTAGACCATTAAAGTGCTTAGAGGCTGATAAGAATGGAAAGGTTTTTTCGGTCTACACTGGTTTTCTCGGCGAAGGGATGCGAGGAAGGAGTAACGTCCATTACCTACCCAGTCAGCTAGGTTTGCTCCCACACATGTTTAGGGAGGGACTTCTTAAAGTTGATATAGCGGTCAAGACTGTAACACCAATGGATAAAAGAGGATACTTCAATTTCTCAGTCGATATAACTTATACTAGAGCAATGTTTGAATCGGCAAAAATAAAGATAGTTGAAGTGAATGAAAGTGCCCCATGGGTTCCAGGGGGCTATGATGAGTGTATTCATATATCTGAAGTCGATTATATTATAGAAAATCATGAAGATAAGATTCCAGAGCTTCCACTCAGGGAGCCCTCTGAAATAGAGAAGAAGATTGCTGAAAATATCATTAATGCGCTACCGAGGCCCTTAGAGGCTCTCACTCTGCAGGTTGGCGTTGGTGGTGTCCCGGACGCTTTCTGTAAGATACTGGAGGAAGCTGGGGCAAGGGACTTAGGGGTACATTCTGAAATGCTGAGCGAGGGCATGTTCAGGCTCGCCGAGGCTGGCGTGATAACTGGGAGAAGAAAGAGCTTTCTGCCAGGAAAGATGGTTCATACTTTCGCTTTAGGTAGTAGGGAAATGTATGATTGGCTGGATCATAATCCGGCTGTAGCTGGATACCCTGCTGACTTTGTAAATGATCCATTCATTATATCGCTAAATAATAATATAGTTTCAATAAATTCTGCTATTGAGGTGGATTTAACAGGTCAAGTAAATGCAGAGTCTATAGGGCCGATTATGTATTCTGGTGTGGGAGGACAGATGGCGTGGACTTATGCCGTTTCTTCTTATCGTTCTTCTAAGGCCATGCCGAGCCTGGGCTGGTTATCAAAAAATTTCTCCTTCATAACACTACCATCTATATATTACGATAAAAAGAGCGGAAAAATGTTCTCCAGAATAGTCCCAACACTAAAGCCTGGAAGTGGTGTAACTACTCAGAGAAGCAATGTTATGTACATTGTAACGGAGTATGGGGCAGCCCAATTAAAGGGAAAAAGCGTACGTGAGAGAGCGCTTGAGCTAATTAAAATAGCGCATCCAGACTTCAGAGACCAGCTCACAGAAGAGGCTAGAAAGCTAGGATATATTTAGGTTTATTATGGGGGCATTCGTTTGCGCAATGTAGCTATCGTGGGCGTTGGTCAAAGCCGTTTTGGCAATAGATTCGATGTAAGAATAGATGAGCTGGCGTTTGAAGCCGTAAAAGAGGCTTTGGTTGATGCTGGCCTTGAGTTAAAAGATATAGAGTTCATAGTGCAAGGGTGCGCGGGGGTCTGGACTGCTGAGGACTCTCCAGCCGTCATTTGCACGGATTACTGCGGCTTATTACCTAAGGGCAGTATGCGTGTTGAAGCGATGTGCGCTTCTGGAAGCGCGGCTTTGTTCGCCGGATATAATGCCGTTGCCAGCGGATACGCAGACATAGTTTTAGCTCTCGGGGTTGAAAAGATGTATGAACTCCCGGTCCCTCTTCAGATAGAGCGTATGGGTAGAGGTGGAGGCAGCTACTTATGGGAGTTTGAGAACTTCGGATTAACCTTCCCCGGATATTATGCGTTACATGCTACTAGCTACATGTCGAAATATGGCTTAAGGGAGGAGGATTTAGCTGAGGTCGCGGTGAAAAACCATTATTATGGGGCGATGAATCCAAAGGCGCAGTTTAGAAGGGAAATAACGGTAGATGACGTTATGAAGTCAAGGTATATTGCTTGGCCGCTTAAGTTATATGATTGTTGCCCTCTCACCGACGGATCAAGCGCTGCTATATTAGTCAGCGAAGACGTTGCCAGAAAATTAACTGATACGCCTATCTGGATAAATAGTATAGGTGTAGCAACTGGCTCAAGTCTCCTAATAAACCGGGAAAAATTTTTGAAGCTTGATTACTGTGGTCTTGAAAGTGCTGCTAAGGCTGCTGAGGAGGCTTATAGGAGAGCTGGGATAGAGCTGGATAATCCTGTTAAGTATATAGATGTTGCATGCGTACACGACTGCTTCACGATAGCTGAGATAATGGCCTATGAAGATTTAAGATTCTGCAGGAGAGGAGAGGGAGTAAATCTTGTGAGGGAGAAACAGACGTATAATGGCGGCCTAATACCTGTTAACCTAGATGGTGGATTAAAGTCTAAGGGGCATCCAATAGGAGCTACAGGCATCTCAATGATTTACACATTAACGAAGCAGCTTAGGAGCGAGTATGGCAAATACGCTGATCCTAAAGCTCAAGTGACCATAACAAAGGGAAGGGCGTTAGCGCATAATGTTGGGGGGACGGGGCATTATGCTTATGTAACAATCCTATCGCTGGAAAAACCGAGCGGCGGGAGGTAGTTTAAATGTCTGAGCTATCTAAGCTGTTTGAGAGAGCAAAAGAGAAAATAGTGGAGATGGGCTTGCCCATAATTGAGGAGGAGAGGACGAAGCTGCCGCTCTACGTAAGCGTGCGGGAGTTCCCAATAAGATACATTATTGGCATTTCAAGAATTATGAGGTTTTTTGAGGGCCTCAGGGAGGGAAAAATTTACGCAGTCCGCTGCACTAAGTGTGGGGAGACATTCTTTCCACCGAGGGCCGATTGCACCAGCTGCTTAACCAGCGAAATGGAGTGGTTTCCACTTAGCGGTGAGGGGGAGCTTCTTACCTACACAGTAATCTATATTAAGCCCCTCTCCTTCACACACTATAAAGACTACATAGTTGGTATTGCACAATTAAAAGAAGGAATAAAAGTCTTAGCTTGGGTAAACGTTGAGAGCCATGAAAAATTAAAGCCGGGAATGAGGGTGCGATTAACGACAGCTATAAGAAAGCCAGAGGGCTTAATAACATACGAGCTTATACCATCCCCATAAACACTTCTCGTCCTTTAAACTTTAGAAAAATTTTATATAATTGGTTTTATTAATCTAAAAATTGGGAGCTCCTTATGAAAGATAAGGCTTTGACTAGGCTTCAGGCTATAATTATCGCTGTTGTGGTTGTTGTCGTTGTTGTTGCTGTTGTTGCAGCTTATATGCTTTATGCTCCTGCTCCGGCACCAACACCAACGCCTACACCGACACCACCAAAGCCGACGCCCACACCCACACCGACTCCGACACCAACGCCTACGCCAACAGTCCCGGCGAAAACATCAATAAAGATAGGTTATGTTGATGCCTTCACCGGGATCTTTGCGCCCGGGCCATACCTGTGGGGCGGCGCCTGGTTCGAGACATTAGTAGAGGATTATAATGCTAAAGGCGGCCTCTATGTACCGGAATTTGGAAAGAAGCTCCCAGTAGAGCTCGTGATTTATGACTCGAAGAGCGATATTGAGACCCTGATTAGGTTAACGGAGAAGGCTATGGCTGAAGATAAAGTAGACTTCATGATAGCTCCATGGGGCACCTCACAGAACTTCGCGGTCTATCCATTATATGAGAAGTACGGCTATCCACATATCGCCCATGCTATGGGCAGCGCCCAGATCTATGAGCTCGTAAAGTCTGGCGCGGCAAAATGGATCTTCCCAGTACTATGCCAACCGCCATTCGTAGTTAAATATACGGTAGACTTCTTTGAGTGGGCTAAGGCGGAGCGCATAGGGATAATAGGCATAAGTGACCTCCACGGAATAGAGTTTACCGGCTCCTTAATGGCTGAGCTCTCTAGGAGGGGGCTTTCGGGCAAAGTTGTTATTGGACCGGAGCTATACCCGCTAACAGTTGAGGATCTATCACCTATAATCAAGAAGCTTAAGGAGGCTAATGTTGATGCTTTGTGGTCCTCTACGTATCCTGCTGACGGAATACTATTAATAAAGCAGAGCATGGAGCTGAGCTTCTGTCCGAGAATATGGTTAATGGGACCGGGCTCACAATATCCTGGGATAATGGTTCCACAGTTCGGAGTAAAAGTCATGACTGGTATAATGGAGTATCACGGCTTTGAGGTAGATTATAGGGCAAGCCCGAAGCTAATGGAGATGGCGGAGAAATATAAGAAGAAGGCGGGTTTCTATCCGGGCGCAAATACTATAGCTTCTTATGTTTCTTATGAGTGGTTGTTTAAGGCTATTGAGAAGTATGGCCTTGATAGAAATAAGATTAGGGATGCGTTAGCCCGCGGCGAAACATTTGATACCGTTGTCGGCCCAACAAAATTCGACTCGGAAAATGTATACTTTGACGCACCTGGCGCAGGATACCTATGCCAGTGGCAGGACGATGAAATTCTAAGAGTGGTTTGGCCACTAGAGAGGGCCACAGCCCCATGGACTCCAAAGGCTCCATGGCCTAAATAAGGTGCGTGTCTATATAATGTCCCTCTCCCTTTTTCTTGACATATTAATTGGTGGTCTCATTTTAGGGGCGCTTTACTCACTTATTTCCGTCGGCCTGAATTTACAGTATGGTGTTATGAGAATACTTAATGTGGCGCATGGGGATTTTTTGATGTTAGGCGCATACGCAACCTATTTTTGCGTAATTCTCTTCGGCCTGAATCCATTTACCTCCTTCATAGTGGTTGGGCCTCTCATGTTCTCAGTTGGTCTCATGGTTTACATGATAATATTACGAAGAGTAATAAAACAGTCAAAGTCATCAGAGGAGGTGGAATCAAAATCTCTCCTCTTATGTTTTGGGTTATCTTTTGTAATCCAGAATTTTGTCATGATAGTATGGACGGCGAACTATAGAGGCTATGAAACTCCCTCCCTCGGAACAGTAAATATTTTTGGAACAGCCTTCGAAATTTATAGAGTACTGATAGCCGTAATCTCCCTAGTCATCAATATTGCGCTGTACTTATATCTGAAGTTTACTAAAAGTGGGCTGGCTATGAGGGCCATAGTAGATAACCCTGAGGGTGCGCAGCTCACTGGAATAAATCCATATAATATTTATGCCCTCTCATTTAGCATAGGCGCAATGCTCAGCGCTTTCGCCGGCTCCCTCATTAGCACATATATGGCGATAAGCCCCTTCATAGGCTCCCCTTACACGATAATAGCTTTGGTCCTCATAATACTGGCCGGGATTGGAAGCTTTAAAGGCAACATTGTTGGGGGCTTCATAGTAGGGTACCTTGTCTACATAACCTTAAGGCTTATACATCCAGCCCTTACCCTTGTTATCGTTTATGCTGCCCTCATATTGATACTCCTATTGAGACCGCGCGGTCTCTTCGCAAGGTGAAATCGGATGCCCAGATACAGATTAAAGAAAAACACTCTTTTTAAATATGCGCCGTTAGCTATTTTCGCTGTACTCGCAGCTGCGCCCCTATTTTTATCAACCTACTACGTCTCCTTATTGCTGAGCATCATGCTATGGCTTGGAATAGCAGTAAGCTGGCACTTCTTCTCAGGAAGCACCAAATATATCTCCCTAGGGTCCGCAGCATTTTTTGGAGTCGGCGTATATGTCACCGCAATCTTCCAGAGAAACATGCCATTCCCAAGCATTCCCCTTTTAGCCTACGCATTGACATTCCTCTTTGCGTTGGCGGTTGGAGCTGTAACCTTAAGATTAAAGGGAATTTATTTCGCCATATTCACGTTTGGTCTAGCTGAGCTATTAAATAACGCTCTACTATTCTGGGAGATGAAGGTGACTGGGACTCGTGGTAGACTCATAATACCAATGGACATTTACTATTACATTTTAATAATCACATTGATAGCGCTGATATCTATAATGTTTTTGAGGAGGACGAAGTTGGGTCTTGCATTAAGGGCGATAGGGGAGAATGAAGATGCTGCAGAACACTTCGGTGTCAATACAACCTTCTATAAGATCCTCGGCTTCGCCGTAAGTAGTGCCTTCATAGGCGCGTTAGGAGCTGCCTTCGCCCCGAGGTGGGGCTATATAGATTCCGGGATCGCTTTTAACTCGCTATACTCATTTATGCCAGCAATAATGACACTATTTGGCGGCATAGAAACCCCCCTTGGACCAATAATAGGAGCTGTAATAATTTCACTACTAGAAGAATACCTTTTAACAAACTTCAAAGACTATTTTATGCTGATTTTGGGTTCAATAATGATAATAATTATATTAATGCTACCAGAGGGTATAACCGAGAGACTTCGGAAAACCGCTAGGCGCCTAAGAGGGCTTCCTTAATGTACTTATTATTTAGAAGCTCTGAGCTGGATCCTTCAAGCGTAACTCTTCCCGTTTCGAGGACAAATGCATAGTCAGCGAGTTTTAAAGCGTGATAAACGTTCTGTTCGGATAAGAGAATGCTTATTCCATATTCATCTCTAAGTCTCCTTATAGCCTTAAAGACTTCTAGGCTAATTTTTGGCGAAAGCCCTTGTGAAGGTTCGTCAAACATTAGCAGACGGGGGTTAGACATGAGACTCCGAGCTATAGTTAGCATTCTTTGCTCGCCGCCGCTTAATGTTCCAGCTATCTGCTTTCTCCTTTCCCTCAAAATCGGAAATAAATCGTAAATCATCTTCAGCATCTCTCTAGTTTTCCCCGTTTTAACGCCGTAGGCGCCTAAAATAAGGTTCTCATAAACCGTGCAGTTGGTGAAGAGCTTTCTGTCCTCGGGAACCAAAGATAACCCGAGCCTCACAATTTCATATGGTGGTAAGCCTGCTATCTCTTTTCCGTTAAAAATTATGCTTCCTGAAAAGGGCTTTAGAAATCCGATTATAGTATTCATTAATGTTGTCTTCCCAGAACCATTGGAGCCTATTAGAGCTACAATCTCCCCATCCCTTACACGTAATGAAACATCCCAGAGGACCTGAAGAATGCCCCGCTTAACATTTAAACCCTTAACTTCCAACATAATCCTCGCCCAAATAAGCCCTTATAACATTTAAATCCCTACATACCTCTTTTGGTTCACCTTCAGCTATCTTCGTTCCCTCATTAAGCACTATAATGCGATCCGATAATCCCATAACGGCGCGCATATTATGCTCAATAATCATTATGGTGATCCCCTCTTCACGCAGCCCCTGAACCAATTTAGCGCATTCCACAGTCTCTTTAGGGTTTAGTCCGGCCATAACCTCATCTAGTAGGAGAAGTTTAGGTCTCGTGGATAACGCCCTCGCAACCTCAAGCATTCTCTGTTCAAAAACAGTTAAGTTTAAAGCAATTGTCGAACTCTTCGTTGAAAGGCCCACCTTCCACAGTATATCCTTAACGTCCTCCTCTATCGATTTCCTATCCCTCCTATCACTCCTCCCAAAGAAAGCCGCAGCGAATATATTCTCGTATACGGTCATGCGGGGGAACGGTTTAGGAATCTGGAAAGTTCTGGCAATCCCAAGCCTACATATTTCGTGAGGCTTAAGACCAGTTATATCCACGCCCCTAAACTTAACTATTCCAGCTGTTGGAGGGAAAGTTCCAGAGATCACGTTGAAAAGTGTTGTCTTCCCAGAACCATTAGGACCTATTATACCTACTATCTCCCCATCATCCACATGTAAGTCTACGCCGCGGAGCGCGTAAAGCCCACCAAACCTCTTAACTACGCCCTTGCACTCAAGAAGTCTCATTGTCCTCACAATTACTATACTATAGTTCTGGCGGATATAACTTTTATCTTAACACGCCCATTATATGCATGATTGCTGATGTTGTTAGGTATGTCTTTAAGTGAGAGGTTACTGTCTTACAAGGGGAATATAGGTGTTGGGTTTTCTATCCTCAAGTATCCCACGAAGCCCAATACAGAGATCATTTAGCCATGATAAATCTATAGTGGCTGTAGCCATCCCCTCTTCCTCACCTAAAGGTCCGGCATAAACATGATAATTCATCTTACCGGGCTTAGGTCCAACCACCATGCTATGGCCAAAGTATTCCAGCTCCCCCTGTCTTCCAACCATGTTAGCGCTAGCTATAAACATCGCGTTCTCAAGAGCCCTCGCGCCAAGCATTGTCATGTAAAAATCAACATAATCCTCAACATCTGGAAATTTGGGAAAAGCTGTCAGGTTCAAGTGTATTCTGGCCCCCATCACCCTATATGCCCTTGCAACCTCCGGATAGCAGTAGTTATCGCGGCATATACCTATCCCTATAGGCCCCCAAGGGGTGTGGATTAAGGGATAATATTCCCCGGGCTCCGCCCATGAGTCCACGGGCTTAAATAGGTGCACTTTGCGGTACACTCCCAGAACACCTGAGGGGCCTATGAGGGGTGCTGAGTTATAAAGTTTTGAGTTAGCTTCCTCTATCATTCCAAAGGCAACGTATACGTTGTAATGACGCGCTAACTCTTGGATTTCATTTGTAGACGGACCAGGAATAGGCTCGGCGAGATTACGCGCCATGGATGGAGAAAAACCACTATAGCTTGTCAGGGCAAGCTCCGGGAAAACGATTATGTTTACTCCTTGATGGGCTGCTTTAACAATGTAATCCTTTATTTTTTCAAGGTTTGCCTCCTTGTTAGGCTTTAGCCCAACTATAACAGGCTCAAAATTCACAACAGATATTTTAAGGATTTCCTGTTTATTGACCATAATTTAGTCCCCGAGATTTTAAATGGCCAGTATGACTTATAAAATATACTATAGGCAGCGGAAAGAATTCTATATTCATGTCTAGGAGTGGGACGCTTATAACCTCCTTTAAGGTTTTTACGTAAATCTGGCAAGGTAGATTGTGGGCATATTATGTGAATAAATTATAAATCCCACTTTATCTAACTTTTCTTAGTTGGTGGGAAATGAGCATATTGGAGATTGACGATAAGGGTAGGCTAACTATACCTAAGAAGATCAGAGAGTCTTTAAACTTTGGGAAGAAGGTTTTGGTTATAAATGCTGGCGATCATCTTAAGATAATTCCGTTACCCTCCGACCCCTTTAAAACCCTTCATGGCGCATTTAACGTTAACAAGCCAT
>Ga0209080_1000792_pt1 | contig 18505 bp, 15 predicted proteins | sample JNZ110809AmetaG_FD_184123 | JGI IMG/M metagenome (GOLD analysis project Ga0209080, IMG submission 184123) | Hot spring microbial communities from Jinze hot spring, China to study Microbial Dark Matter (Phase II) - JNZ 110809A (SPAdes) (version 3) ...
CCAAAAACCAGACTTGGAAAACTAAGAAGGTTTTTACTTCCTCAAATATACCAGTCTACGGAAGCCTACAGCAAGGAAGAGCAAGAAGACCCAATAATGAACACTCAAGAAGGTCAGGCTATAAGGTCTTTTTTGCATAAGCTAACTCAAAAGGAAGTAAAGGGATACCACCACCTTGAGCTTGACCTTGGGTTAGACTCTTTGGGAAAGGTGGAGTTTCTTAGCTTTCTTGAATCTACCTTTGGGGTCTCTGTCTCCGAAGAAAACCTGATAAACAACCCAAGAGTCCAAGATGTGTTAAGGCTTGTATCTGAAGGGAAGGAGAGGCTTGAGCTTTCGGAAGTCCATTGGAAGGATATACTCCTCAAAGGAGAGCCACAATATTTAAGAGATTATACTCTTGCCTTTAGCACAGGCAGGTTGATTCTCAAGTCCTTTTTTAAACTATACAACCGCCTTGATGTTCGTGGGCTTGAAAACTTGCCTGAACCACCTTTTATACTTGCACCAAACCATGCCAGCTATTTAGATGGTTTTGTATTGGCTTGTGCCTTACCACAAGATATAGCCCTCAAAACCTACTTCCTTGGAGCGGAAGAATACTTTAGAAATCCTTTGAGTGCAGTTTTTGGTAGGCTTGCCCATGTGATAACGGTTAACTTGGACAAAAGGCTAAAAGAGTCTCTCCAAAAAACCGCATGGGCTTTGAGGCTTGGTAAGGTAGTGGTTATCTTTCCAGAAGGAGCAAGGACAAGGGATGGAAGACTTCTACCCTTTAGAAAGGGCTTTGCCATACTTAGCAAAGAGCTTGATGTGCCTGTGGTGCCTACCGCTATAAAAGGGACTTACCAGTCCCTGTCTGTATACGATAAGTTTCCAAAACCTGCGAAGATAGGGGTGGTTTTCGGAAAGCCTATAAAACCTCAAGGAAAGAGCTATGAAGAAATCGTAGAAGAGACAAGAAAGGAAATTGAGAGATTGCTTTCTTAGGCTTCTTCCGCTACCGTTTTTACCGTCAAAACGCCTATCTCTTCTGCGAGGGAAAGTGCTTCCTCCTTTGCGTTTAGATAAACCACTACGGGAATGGTTTCTTGTCCCACCGCCTTTGAGATTATCATAGCCCTCTTGAAGACCTTTTCCACATCCTCTGGATAAAGGGTCAAAGTTGCCTCAAGGGCTATATGAACCTCCTTTCCAGTTTCCTTGAGCCTTCCTTTGCCAGCAAAGTCAACCTTTAGAGCAAAGTCTTTCATGTCTTCATCTATAAGACCACTATCTATAGCATCGTCCAGTATGTCCGCAAGGGTAAACTTGTCTATAGGTCTTAGTCTTCTTATAACTTTGCCAAGGAAGGCAGGTGCGTTTTCTCTAACCTTTCTTTCAAAACTTTCTCCTCTTAGCTTTGCCACATCCACCTTAAGAACTCCTACATCTTTCTTGAGAATCTCCACGTCCGCCTTCAGTGGTCTGAACTCTTCTTCTACAAACCTTTCAAACCTTGCAGGAAGCCTTCTTAGTTCCTCTTCCAGTATTAGGCTTCTTATTCTCTCACGCCACTCTGGATTTTCTCTGAGTATCCTCTCAAGGTCTTCTATGGTGTTGATAACATAACTCATGCTAATAAATATAACCCAGGGGCTTGTCTGTAGCACCACTTTGTGTATAATTCTATGCTTATGACAGGTCATGAAATTCGTGAGCTTTTCTTAAGCTTCTTTGAAAAAAAGGGGCATACAAGGGTAAAGTCCGCAAGCCTTATTCCAGAAAAGGACCCAACTCTTCTATTTGTAAACGCTGGAATGGTGCCTTTTAAGGATGTTTTTCTTGGCATAGAAAAAAGACCATACACAAGGGCGGTCTCTTGCCAAAAATGTCTTAGGGTTTCTGGAAAACACAACGACCTTGAAAGCGTAGGTTTTACCTCAAGGCATCATACCTTTTTTGAAATGCTTGGAAACTTCTCCTTTGGAGATTACTTTAAAAAGGAAGCCATAGAATACGCTTGGGAGTTCGTTACCGAGCATCTAAAGATACCAAAGGAGAGGATATACGTAAGCGTTTTCAGAGAGGATGAACAAGCCTTTCTCATATGGAGAGACCACATAGGGCTTTCGGAAGACCGCATATGGAAAATGGGGGAGGAGGACAACTTTTGGCAGATGGGTGATACGGGTCCTTGTGGTCCCTCTTCTGAGATATACGTGGATAGGGGTCCAGAATACGAGCCAGAGAGATACCTTGAAATATGGAACTTGGTCTTTATGCAATACAACAGGGATGAAAGGGGTAATTTAACTCTTCTGCCAAAACCTAACATAGACACGGGTATGGGGCTTGAAAGAGTTGCCAGCGTGCTACAGGGGAAAAAGACCAACTTTGAAATAGACCTTATGAGACCTCTTATAGCCTTTGGTGAAGAGCTGTCTGGAAGGGTTTATGGAGAAAACTTTGAAACCGACAGTGCCTTAAGGGTAATAGCGGACCACCTGAGAGCATTAACCTTTGCCATAAGTGATGGTGTTCTTCCTTCCAATGCAGGTAGGGGCTATGTGATAAGAAGAATTCTAAGACGTGCCATGAGATATGGCTACAAGCTGGGAATAGAAGAGCCTTTTCTCTATAAAGGTGTTGACCTTGTGGTGGACATAATGAAAGAGCCTTATCCTGAACTTCTTCAGTTAAAGTCCTTTGTAAAGTCTGTAGTCAAGGCAGAAGAGGAGAGGTTTATAAACACTCTCAAAAGAGGTATGCCTTACGCAGAAGAGATTCTTCAAAAACCAGAGAAGGGTCTTATACCAGGAAATCTTGTGTTTAGTCTTTACGATACCTATGGCTTTCCTGTTGACCTCTTTGAAGACATGGCAAGGGAGAAGGGTCTAAAGGTTGATATGGAAGGCTTCCAGAGGGAAATGGAGGAGCAAAGGGAAAAGGCAAGAAAACACTTTAAGATAGAGGTAAAGGCTACAAAGCCTGTTTATCAACACTTAAAGGAGCTTGGGAAAACCTCTACCTTTCTGGGCTACGAAGAGACAAGCCTACACACAGAGGTCATAGCACTTTTAAAGGATGGTGAGCTTGTTTCTGAATTAAGGGAAGGAGAGAGGGGCGAAGTGTTTCTAAGGGAAACTCCTTTCTACGCAGAAAGGGGTGGTCAAATAGGAGACAGGGGTATTATACAAACCTCAGAAGGTTTCTTTTTTGTGGAGGATACCCAGTCGCCAGTGGAGGGTGTGATAGCACATATAGGTTATGTGTCAAAGGGGTCAATAAGGCTTGGAGACAGAGCCTTTGCACGCATAGAGGAGGAAAGGAGAGAGGACATAAAAAGAAACCATACCGCAACGCATATTTTACACTCGGCTTTGAGAGAGGTGCTTGGTGAGCATGTGCGTCAGGCGGGGTCTTTGGTGGCGGACCAGTATCTGCGTTTTGACTTTACACATTTTCAGTCTCTCACAGAAGAGGAAATAAGGAAGGTGGAGGAGCTTGTAAACCTGCAGATAATGAAAAACCAGCCCGTATTGGTGGAAGAGATGGACTACCAGTCCGCCATAAGGAGCGGTGCCATAGCCATCTTTGAGGAAAAGTATGGAGAGAGGGTAAGAGTCCTTAGCGTGGGGGACTTTTCAAAGGAGCTTTGCGGTGGAACTCATGTGAAAAGAACGGGGGACATAGGATATTTCATGATAGTCTCTGAATCCTCGGTGGGTGCGGGTGTAAGACGCATTATTGCAAAAACGGGAAGGTGGGCGGTAGAGCATGCCTTTGAAGAGAGGAGAAGGCTTCTTGAAATTGCCAGGTCTCTTGGGGTTTCCTCAGAGGATGTTCCAAGGGCTGTGCAAAGGCTTGCAGAGGAGCTAAGGGAAAAGGAAAGGGAAATAAGCAGACTAAAGGAAAAGCTACTTGCTGGGGATAGCCTCTCAGAGGTAAAGAAGGAAAAGGTGGGAGAGATAGATTTGTATTTTGGCGTGCTTGAGGAGGTTGAGCCAAAGGACATGCTTGTCCTTGCGGACAGGATAAGAAACAACACAGACAGAGCGGTAGTCTTTCTAATTAGCAAAAGGGGAGAAAAAGCGTCATGCCTTATAGCACTTTCTAAGGAGCTCACAGATAAGCTTTCCGCAAGGGAGCTTATGAAGGTGGTTTCTAAGTATCTTGGTGGCGGTGGTGGTGGAAGGGATGACTTGGTGCAGGGTAGTGTGAAAAGCCTTGACCAATTGCAGACTGCTGTGGAAAGCCTAAAATCTGTTATAATAGAAAGTTTCATGGAGGTAAGAGGATGAAGAAGGGCATACATCCAGAGCTCAAACCTACACATTTTGTATGCGGTTGTGGAAACAACTTTACACTGCTTTCCACAAAGGGTGGAACTGTCTACCTTGAAACCTGCAATGCTTGCCATCCCTTCTATACGGGCAAACTCCGGGTAAAACCTGCCTTCTTGGAGCTGACCGGTAAGGGATAATGCTCAGCCCTGAGCTTGAAGAAAGGCTAAAAGCGGTAGAGCAAAAGTATCTGGAGCTACAGTATAAGCTGAGCAGTCCTGAGGTGGTATCGGACAGGGAGAGCCTTACAAGGCTGGGGAAAGAGCTAAAGGAGCTTGAAGAAGTTTACCTTGCCTACAAAAACTATAAAAAACTCCTCTCTGAACTTGAGCAGGCAAGAGAGCTACTAAGGAGCGAAGAGCTAAAGGATTTGGCAAAGGAGGAAATAGAAAGGCTCACGCGGGAGTTGGAGAAAACAGAAAAGCACATAAGGGTGCTCCTGCTTCCAAAGGACCCAAGGGACAGCAAGAATGTTATATTGGAGATAAGGGCGGGTGTAGGTGGTGAGGAGGCGGCGCTCTTTGTGGCAGACCTTCTTAACATGTATCAAAAGTATGCGGAGGAAAAGGGTTGGAAGTTCAGCATCCTCTCCTCCAATAGGACAGGGCTTGGTGGATACAAGGAGGTGGTTGCCCTCATAGAAGGCGAAGGTGCCTATTCAAGGCTCAAGTTTGAGAGTGGAGTTCACAGGGTTCAGAGGGTGCCAGTGACGGAGGCAGGAGGAAGGATACACACCTCCACCGCTACGGTGGCAGTCCTTCCAGAAACGGACGAAACAGAGATTCAAATAGACCCAAAAGACCTAAAAATAGAAACCTTTAGGGCGAGCGGTGCGGGCGGTCAGTATGTAAACACCACAGAGACCGCAGTAAGAATCACCCACCTGCCCACTGGGATAAGCGTATCCTGTCAGGATGAAAGGTCCCAGTTTCAAAACAGGCAGAAGGCTCTCAAGATACTCTACGCAAGGCTCAGGGATTTTTATGAAAGGCAGAAGGAGGAAGAACTCGCAAGGGAGAGAAGGCAGCAGGTAGGCACAGGTGAGCGGAGCGAAAAGATAAGGACCTACAATTTCCCTCAGAACAGGGTCACAGACCATAGGATAAACCTGACCCTTCATAGGCTTGGGGATGTGCTTGAGGGCAAGCTGGATGAACTTATAGAGGCTCTCATAGAGCATGATATAGAGGAAAAGCTCAAAGCCCTTGCATAAGCCTGTAGGGTCTGAGGGTATTGCCTTCAATCAAGCCTACACCAAGAAAACGGTCATTTTCATAGAGTCTAACAAAGGTTTTTTCAAGGTTTTCTCTGAGCCTGACCACAGAGCCATGTTTTATCCTTCTTGAAAGCTCACCCCCGAGGCATATCCTGGGCATGAAACTCAGCGCCTCACCCACTGGGATTAAAAGCCCACCTATATCCTCTATGGAGAGCAGTCTGCTAAGGGCTACCGCCATGTCCACTTTAAAATCACCAACCCTCAACCTCCTTAGTTCCACCACATGAGCACCGCAGGAAAGCTCCAACCCAAGCTCGTGAACAAGGCTTCTTATATATGTGCCAGAGGAGACCTCAAAGAAGAGCTCCACAAAGGGCATATTACAGCTCAAAAGCTCCGCCCTGTAGACATGGACCTCCACTGGCTTTATATCAACCTTTAGCCCCTTTCTTGCCAGCTGGTATGCCCTCTTGCCACCCAGACGCTTTGCTGAGAAGGGCGGTGGTTTCTGAAGTATCTTGCCCGTGAACCTTTCAAGGGCTTCCTTTAGCTCCTCGCAAGATACCATTACCGACCTTAACTCAACCAACTCCCCCTCTGCGTCGTAGGTATCTGTTATCTCTCCAAGTTTTGCGGTTGTCCTGTAGGCTTTATCAAGCCCTGTAAAAAACTGGGAGAACTTGGTGGCTTCGCCTACAAGCACAAGGAGAAGCCCCGTAGCTATAGGGTCAAGGGTGCCAGCATGCCCTGCCTTTATCCCAAAACGACTTCTTACAGACTCAACCACCTCCATGGAGGTGGGACCCTTGGGCTTATCCACAAGAAGAAGACCAGAAAGCATTAGCTAAGGAAATCTTTGAGGTGTCTTTTCATAGCCATGTTTCTGAGCCTTCTGAGGGCTCTGGTTTCAAGCTGACGCACCCTCTCTCTGGAAATCTGCAATATGTCTCCTATCTCCCTAAGGGTTCTAGGCTCTTCGCCCCTTAGACCAAACCTTAGCTCTATAACCCTTCTTTCCTTCTCAGGAAGTCTATCCAAAAGGTCATCTATCTCCTTCTCCAACACCTCGCTTATTATTCTCTCCTCCACATCTGCGGTGCCGTGCTGGCTGAGAAAGTCCACAAAGAAGGTGTCCTCGTTTTCACCAACCGGTGCATCCAAAGAAAGGGGAACTCTGCAAAGCTGAAGACATTTATCCACCTCCTCGGGGCTAATCTTGTAGCCTTCCTTTTTAATCCTTTTCTCTATTTCCTCCTCTGTTGGCTCGCGTCCCAGCTCCTTCTCAAGCTCCTTTTGGAGCACCTCTTTGGTGTATTCGTAGGCAATCTCTTCGGAGGTGGGCTCTCTTTCAAGCTCTCTGTAAAGCCTGCTGTATAGACTGCTTATTCGGTTTATTAAATGAGACTGTTTTATGGGAATCCTGACCGCACCAGTTTGCTGGGAAAGAGCCTGCATTATAGCCTGCCTTATCCACCATACCGCGTAGGATATGAACTTTACGCCCCTGTCTGGGTCAAACCTCTTTGCTGCTTCAATTAACCCGTGATTACCCGCCGCTATGAGTTCAGACAAAGGAAGACCATAGCCAAGGTATTGCTTTGCTATGCTTATGACAAACCTGAGGTTTGACTCTACAAGCCTTCTGAAGGCTTGCTGGTCTCCTTCCTTTGCCTTCCTTGCGATTTCCTTCTCTTCTTCTGGTGTGAGAAGGGGTATCTTGGAAACCTTCTTGAGATACTGGTTTATTATCTCTTGCTCAGTGTCTGGTATCATCATTTTAACCTCAGCACAAGGAAGAGGTTGTTGCCCCTTCTCCTTATAAGCAGAAGGGCGCTCTCTCTGCCTGCCTGTCTGAGGGCATCTATGCTTTGTTGGAATTCTCTTACATTAGAGACAGGTTTGTTGCCCACCTGAAGTATAACATCTCCTGAAACTATACCGCTTTGCATGGCAAGGCTGTTGGGAGCAACCCTTACCACAAGAACTCCCTTGACGCCGAGCCTTCTCTCCTCTTCAGGTGTAAGCTCTCTGAGAGCAAGTCCAAGGTCCGCCTGACCTTCCTCCAACTCTCCAATCTGTCTATCCTCTGGCATCTCTCCCACTTTTATCTTCAAGCTTACCTCCTTGCCTTCCCTTATTACCTTCAGATCTATCTCCTTGCCCGGCTCTGTCCTCATTATCTTGAACTGAAGCTCTCTCACTTCGCTTACCTTCTGACCATCAACCTCCACTACCACATCTCCTACCTTGAGACCTCCCTTGTCTGCAGGGCTTCCGGGCATTATCTGGGCTATTATCACACCCTCCTTTACTCCAAGACTTTCCGCCATCTCTGGGGTTATGTCCTGTATGACTATACCGAGCCAGCCCCTTGTAACTTTGCCTTTGGCGATTAGCTGGTCCGCTACCCATTTGGCGAGGTTTATGGGTATGGCAAAGCCAAGCCCCTGACCTTCCGCCAGTATGGCCGTGTTTATACCTATCACCTCACCCTTTATGTTCACAAGAGGTCCTCCAGAGTTGCCAGGGTTTATGGCAGCATCCGTTTGTATAAAACTTTCATACTGGGTTATGCCTATTGCCCTTCTTAGGGCGGATATAACCCCCACAGTAACGGTCCTTTCAAGCCCGTATGGGTTTCCAATAGCTATGGCCAGCTGACCAACCTTTAGTTTATCCGAGTCGCCGAGCTTTGCTACCCTGCTCTCGGGGTTCTGTATGTCCTTGTCGTCCACTTCTATCACCGCCACATCCGTTTTTGGGTCTGTGCCTACTATCCTTGCCCTCTTCTCTGTATGCCTATCAAACCTAACCCTTATGGCCCTTGCATTCTGCACCACATGGCTGTTGGTAAGTATGTAAAACTTACCCTTTTTGTAGTCTATTATTACACCAGAACCCAAAGACCTCCTTTCTTGAGGTGGAATTTGAAAGGGAAAAGGAAAAGGAGCTTCAATACCTGCCACCTCCTGCGTGGCAAATATGGTTACCACCGAGGGAGAGACCGTCTCCACTATGTTTGTAAGCTCCTGCTCAAACTGGGAGAGTATGCCCGAGTTAAGTGCTGGTCTTTCCTCTTTTATAGATGGGTTAACACTCTGAACCTGCTTTGCCTTACAGCCTATAAGAAGAGAAAGGCTCAGGAAAAGGGTCATAAGTAGAACCATCTTCTTCCTCCTCATTTTCTAACCTCACAAGAAAAGAATAGAACCTTAAAACTAGGCTTGTCAATCTTATAAATCATACTTTCAATCCCCTTCCTTGAGATTATACCACCTTTGGATAGGGGATTGAAGGAAGACCCCGTGTAGTGGAAAAACCTCACCAAATCCCACCCGCCAAAGGGTATGGAGACATGCTCAATAAAAAAGTTCCTCATAACTGTCTTGCCTTCAAGAAGCCCAAGAACCTTCTCTGCCTCTGGAAAGGGAAAGCCAAGCTCTGGAAGGCTTCCTTTGACAGGTATTGCACAGAGAAAGAGCCTCCTGCACACCCTCAAAGCTTCTGGTATGCTCCTGCTTAGGTCAGTCCAATGGAGGGCAAAGTTGCTTATAACAAAATCAAAGCTCTTGTCTTTGAAAGGCAGGTCATGAGCATCCCCCAGCACCGCTCTCTGGAACCTTTCTCTGTAAACCCTTGCCATACCCATGGCTATATCCACGCCCACCACCCCTTCAAGACCCTCGCTGAGAAGCCCTGTTCCACAACCAAGGTCCAGAAGTGAGCCGTCTATTTTTTCAAGTGCCTTTAGCCTCTCCGCACAATACCGCTGGGGAATGGCCCATTCTTCATAGCTTCTGCAGGCTCTTGAGAACCTCAAAGATAAGACCTTCATTTTTGGGAAAGTGTCCTCCTGGGAAGATTATTAATTTAGACTTTTTGAGCATGTTGTAAAGGGTGAGAGCCGAAGGAAGGGGTGTGATGGGGTCTTCTGTGCCATGTAAAATGTATACCTCCTGCCTTATGTTTGGAAGGATAGGTCTTATGTCAAGCTCCATGTAGTCTTTGAGAAGTTTTTTTGCACCTTGTAGGTCAATGCTGTCCTCAAAGGTCTTTGGATAGGCAAGGCTTCTGAACTCCCTAAGAAAACCCTCTCCATCCCTCTCAAGCCTTAACAAAAATCCTCTTAGGTTCTTCTTGCTCCAAAGACAGCCAAAACAGGCACTACAACCTATGAGCAAAAGTGCCTTAACCTTCTCTGGAAACATGTAAGCTACCATTAGGGATAGGCTTGCACCCAAAGACCAGCCAATAAGAATGGAAGGTATGGATATTCTTAGAGCTATGGTTCTCACAAGGCTTTGAATACCCTCGTAAGGTAGCTCGCTTCTTCCATGGAAGGGGAGGTCTATAGAGGAAACGCCTTTCAAGACCCTTGAGCTAAAACCCCATCCATGAAGAAAAAAAAGCGGGCCCGGAGGGACTCGAACCCCCGACCTAGGGATTAGAAATCCCTTGCTCTGTCCAGCTGAGCTACGGGCCCTCGGGGTGGCAGGACTTGAACCTGCGGCCTTTGGCTCCCAAAGCCAACGCTCTGCCACCTGAGCTACACCCCGTAGATATAAAATTATAGCTCAAGCTTTAAGGCTTGGTTCTCTTTCAGCCACAAAGAGGGTCAGGTCTCTTAGCCTGCAGGAGTATCCCCACTCATTATCATACCAAGAGGCTACATGCACCATATCCTCTATCACCTGCGTAAGACCTGCGTCAAATATGGCAGAGTGAGGATTGCCCACTATGTCTTGGGATACCAATGGGTCTTCTGTGTATTGAAGTATGCCCTTCAGGTGGTTTTCTGAAGCTTCTTTAAAGGCTCTGTTTACCTCTTCCACAGATTGGGGTGCTCTCTCTACAATAACCGTGAGGTCTATCAAAGAGCCGTCAGCCACTGGAACCCTTCTGGCGGTACCGTCAAGTTTCCCCTTGAGCTCGGGTATGACCTCTCCTATAGCCTTTGCGGCTCCTGTGGTGGTGGGGATGATGTTTACCCCCGCTGCCCTTGCGCGCCTTAGGTCCTTATGGGGCAGGTCAAGAACCCTCTGGTCGTTGGTGTAGGCATGAACGGTAACCATGTAACCTTTTTTCACCCCAAACTTTTCATGAAGCACCTTAAGAGTTGGAGCAAGACAGTTGGTGGTGCAAGATGCGTTGGAGATTATCCTGTGCTTTTCTGGGTCATACATATGCTCATTTACACCAAGAACAAGAGTTACATCGGGATTTTTGGCAGGTGCGGAGATTATGACCCTCTTTACCGTGTCCCTCAGATGTAGCCCCGCCTTCTCTCTGCTTGTGAAGGCTCCTGTGGACTCAATGACCAAATCCACACCAAGCTCCCCCCAGGGAATCTCCGCTGGGTCCTTTACCGAGAAAACCCTTATCTCTTTTCCATCCACTACAAGGCTTGAATCCCTTGCTTCCACATGTGCATTGAACCTGCCATGCACCGAGTCATACTTTAGGAGGTGTGCCAAGGTTTTCGTATCTGTCAGGTCGTTCACCGCTACTATCTCAATCTCCTCATACCCATAGCATGCCCTAAAAAAGGACCTTCCTATCCTACCGAATCCGTTAATGCCAACTTTTATACCCATAGTGATAAAATTATACTATGCTTTATAGATGTGTTTTCACCCCCCTACCGATGAAAACAAGGAAAATCAAGGCTTTTATGCATATTGAAAAGAAAGAGCCATGATAAAATTTTCCGTATGTCCACATGACACGGAAAAAGGACTTGGAAGATGGAAAGAGCTTGCTTTAAGGCTTTCTCAGCTCCTTAGCGAAGAGGTGGTCTTTGAGGTTCTTAGGGGGCATCGAGAGGAATACGAAAAAATAGAAAGGGGTGAGTTCTTTGACCTTTACTACGCAGGTCCTCTTGTCTCTCCGAGGCTCTACGAACTTGGCTATCTACCTGTGGCGAAGTTTAAAGGTCAGAGGGACAAGCTATTTTTGCTCGTAAGGGACAGACTTCCAGAAGAGGGGGATATACTTGTGGCAACACCTTTTTTAAGACCAGCGGGCTATTCCTTGCTTTCTCTGGACATAGAGAGGGTAAGGATAGTTTTAACAGAAGACTTTATCTCCGCCTTTGAGCTTTTGAAAAGGGGTCAGGTGCATGCCTGCCTTATGTACAACGACACATGGGAACAGATAGAAGAAGAAGATAAAGCTCCTTTTAGGGTTGTAGAGGATTATGTTTTTGAAACCTCCCATCTCTTCATGTCAAAACCTCATGTTTATCACAAGGTGAAAACCGCCCTACTCTCCATTGATGAGCTTGAACCCGCAGGTGAGGAGGATATACAAAAGGTTGTAAAGCTCTTCAGGGAGTTTGATAAATTCATGAAGCTCTGGTCAAAGGCAAGCTTTTTCTATACGCTGGATAGAGCAAAACATGTAGCGGTCCTTCTATACACTCATAAAATTGAGTATGTAAACAGAAGCTTTTCAGAGCTTGTAGGTTATCCACAGGAAAACCTAATTGGTATGGACATCTTTGAAGCTATAGATAGGATAATCCATCCCAAACATAGGGAGCTTACTGCGGAAGTTGTCAAAAGAAGGTTAAGGGGCGAGCACTTTAGCCAGTTTTATGAGGAGCTTCCGCTTCTTAAAAGGGATGGCACTATAGCCTGGACAATAGCCTCTTCTGAGACTGTGTTATACGAAGGCTTTTATGCAGATGTGGTCTATTTTGTGGATATTACCAAAAGGAAAAGGTTGAAGAACCTCTACAGGCTCTTGATAGGGATAAATCAGCAGATACTGAAGGCTAAAACAGAGAAGGACCTACTCAACAAGATATGTGTGCAGGTTGTGGAAAGTTTGGGTTTACCCCTTGCGTGGGTTGGTGTTCCAGACATGGAAAAAGAGGTTATATCACCTTTGTATTCCTATGGTAGGGCAGTGGACTATCTTAAAGACCTTTTTATATCCACCAGAGAGGACCTTCCTGAGGGTCAGGGGGTAACCGCAAGAGCCTACAGGGAAAACAGGATACACATAAACGAAAATACCCTGGAAAATCCCATGATGACACCTTGGAGGGAAAGGCAGATAAGTATGGGCATCCTCTCCTCTTGTGCCATACCCATAGAAAGGGATGGAGAAGTGAAGTATGTGATAAACCTATATGCGGAGGAACCCTATTTTTTCTCAGAGGAGAACAAGGAGGTCCTGGAGGAAATAAAGCAGGATGTGGAGTTTGTTCTCAAGAGACTCGAAGAGGAAAATAAGAACCTTGTCATAGCAAGTGCCCTTGAAAATTCAAACTCTTGGGTTCTTATCACAGACGAGAAGGGCAGTATACTGTATGTAAACAAAGCAGTTTCTGAGCTTTCCGGCTACTCAAGGGAGGAGCTTATAGGTAAAAACCCAAGGATATTCAAGTCTGGTTATCATACAAGCGAATTCTACAGGGAGCTTTGGGATACCATACTTTCTGGTGAGGTCTTCAACGCTCTGTTTGTAAACAAGGCAAAGGATGGAAGGCTTATCTACCTTGAGAGTAGCATATATCCCGTAAGGCTTCCCGATGGTTCTTTGAGGTTTATAGAAATAGGTAAGGATATAACAAGGGAGGTGTATCTGTCTTCTGAGGTGGAAAGGCTTACCTTCTACGATACACTCACAGGCATTCTAAACATTGATGGTATGAGAATAAGGGCTAACGAGCTTCTCAAAAAAAGCCAGATGGCTGTTCTGGTGCTTGTAGACATATACAACTTTTCGATGATAAACAAGGTTTACGGCGAGGCTGTGGGGGATAGAGTGCTTGTTGAGACCGCAAAAAGGCTCTTAGAGGTTTTTGGAGACAGGGGTATGGTTGGAAGAACTGCGGGCGATGAGTTTGTCCTTCTTTTGCCTGTGGAGAAGGAAGAGGATATCCTTGAGCTTCTTGAAGTCCTTGAAGAGTTTCTGGGAAGACCGATCCTTATAAACGGAGATATCCTTACGCCCACCTTTAATATGGGCATTTCTGTATATCCTTCTGACGGAGCTACCTTTGGAGAACTTCGTGAAAAGGCTGGAATAGCTCTATCAAGTGCCAAAGCAGGAGGTGAGGGGGAAAGAAGGTTCTTTGAAACAAACTTTGAAGAGAGGATAAGGACTACAAACCTTGCCATAAGACTTGTTCAGAGGGCGGTGGAAGAAGACCTTTTTGTGCTTTACTATCAACCTTACTGGAAAAGCAAGGATATAGCCCTTGCAGGCTTTGAAGCCCTTATAAGAATAGTGGACAAGGAAGGAAAGGTATACACACCTGTTCACTTCATAGACTACCTTGAAAACAGTAAATATTTAAAAAGCTTTGAAGCCTTCTTGCTTAGGTCTGCCAGAGATTTTTACCAAAGGTACCGCATGCCCCTTTCCATAAACATATCCGCCAGAAGCTTTAAAGACGGTAAGTTTATAGACATGCTTGTCCAACAGCTGGAGGGCTGTGATATAACCGTTGAGATAACGGAAAGGGTTTTCATGGTGGAAAAGGAAAAGGCTTTAAAACACATAGATATACTCAAGACCGCTGGCATTAAGATAGCCCTTGACGATTTTGGAACTGGCTACTCTTCCCTTTCATACCTATCCGAGATTCCGGTGGATGTGGTAAAGATTGACATCTCCTTTGTAAGAGAGCTTCCAACAAACAAGAAAATAAAGGCTTTAGTGCGTAATGTAATAAACCTCGCCAGGGACCTTGGCATCCAGACCCTTGCGGAAGGCGTGGAGACCACCCAGCAATTAGAAATTCTTCAGGAAATGGGCTGCACTTATGTGCAAGGATACCTTCTTGGAAAGCCCATGCCGGAAGAGGAAGCAATAAAACTTATTCCTATGGTATGATTTTTAGACCATGCGGATAGCTTTACTAAGACAGGGAAAGGACTTGGGGATAAACAGGCACGTGCTGGCGTTTCTTGGGATATTTAGAGAGCAGGGTGCAGAGGTTCAAGACTTTGACCTTGCAGAGGGCGACCTTCAGGAGGTGGTGAACAGGCTCTTAGAGTTCTCACCCCTTTTTACCCTTGACCTCAACGGTAGTTGCGTGGTTTTTGGAGAAAGAGAAGGTGAAAAGGTTCCTATATTTGATGCCTTTGGCTTTGTGCATGTTAGCCTTTTCACCGACGAGCCTCTCTTTCACTTTCCAGTGCTATTTGACCTTAGGCAGGCAAACAACTTCCTTCCAGTGGTCACAGACCTCAAATATGCGGACAGCCTGAAATTTCTCGGACATGAAAGGGGCACCTTTTATATAACGCCCTTTGTAGACCCAAGCCAGATGTTAGAGCCTTCAGAAGAGAAGGACATAGAGTTGGTCTTTCTTGGTCCTGTGGTAGACCCCAACATAATGGCTCAGCAGGTGGCTCAAAACCTCAGAGAGGATTTTATCCCATACTTTTTTGAGGTGGGTGAGTTTCTCTTCAGAAACCCAGAGGCACATCTTCTTTATGCCAGCGAATACATCCTTTCCATGTTCAACCAGAACTTTCAAGAAGAGTTTACAAGGTGGCGTCAGGAAAACCCCCAGGACTACATAAGGCTTCTCAATGACATTAGCTTTTACGCAACCGCAAGGAAAAGATGGTATATTTTGAGCTTTCTTGAGGGAATAAACCTTAAAATTGTGGGTGCCTTTGAAGGTGAATTGAAGGAAGGGCACGAACACGTTCCAATAGAAAGCTGGGAGCAGGCACTTGAGCTTATGGGAAGGTCCTATATGACCCTTTTGAGCTACCCCCATGCGGTTCCCACTGGAATAGGCTTTGTTCCCCTGGAGGTTGCCTTTATGGGTAGTGCACCCCTTATAGACTTCAGGGCTACCCTGTCAGGATTTTTTACACCCGGTCAGGAGATAATAAGCTACCTCCCTCTTGACAGGGCGGATATAGAGGAAAAGGTGGTCTACTATCTTGAAAACCCTCACGAAGCCAGAGAAATAGGTCAAAGGGCAAGAGAAAAGGTCTTGCAAAGTTACACACCACAGGACAGGGCGGAGTTCCTTTATAAAATGTTTGAAGACATCCTTTCTCAAGCCCAAGCAAGGCGGAACAGCGAAGGCTGATGTTCCCAACCTTCGGAACCCTTGTAAACGCTGGGCTTGTGGTAGCTGGTGCTTCTGTGGGTCTTTTTATATCCAGAGCTGTCCCCGAGCGTCTAAAGGTGGCTGTCTTGCAGGGTATAGGTCTTTTTACATTGACCCTGGGTGTTAAACTTATTTCAGAAAACAAGCCAGAGCTTTTGAAGGTCTTTTTTCTGCTTGTGGTTGGTTCACTAATAGGTAGTTTTCTAAGGCTTGAAGAGAGGTTAGAGAACTTTACCCAAAGCTCTTCAGATACAGCAAGGGGCTTTATCTCCGCTTCCTTGCTTTTTACGGTGGGACCGATGACCCTCATGGGATGCATACTTGAGGGTGTAAGGGGAGACAGTTCGCTGATACTCTCAAAGGCTTTTATGGATGGCTTCTCTTCCATAATTCTTTCTTCCTCCTTAGGTAAGGGTGTTGTTTTTTCTGCGGTCTACCTTCTTTTCTTTCAAGGTTCCATAACCTTGCTTGCCTACTTTTACGGCGAGTTTTTGAAGGAACAATCCATGGCAAACGCCCTATTTATTGGAGGTGGACTGATGGTGCTTACATCCATGAAAATCTTTGATATTTTAAAGCAGGTAAGGGTCCTTAACCTTATGCCTGCACTTGTGCTTGCACTGTTCTTTTAGCCCTTTTTCCAAGGTTATGATTGCATAAGGTATAAAACCTCGTTCATCTGATGGATTTTTCCCACTATGGCGGGCGATAGCCTCTCTTCCAAAGCCCTTGCCACCTCCTCGTCTTTACTTTGCTTAAGAAGCGGATAATTGGTAGTTATAAGGGTGCTTTTGAGGAAGTTATACCTGTGGCTTATTATGTAGGAAAGCACCTCTATGCGCCAGTCTGAGAGCCTCTCACTTCCCAAGTCATCAAGAACCAGAAGGGGTGCGTTTAGAAGGAGGTTCATGAGCCTGTGATACTTTTCCGTGTTTGCATAGCTCTGTAGCTTGTATAAAAGGTCCTTTGTGTCAAAGAAAAGCCCTCTTATTCTCTTTTCTCTGTAGATGGTTTTGAGGATTGCAACCGCAAGATGCGTCTTCCCCATCTGCGGAGGTCCTACAAGGGACAAGCCCTTTCCTTCCTTTGGCTCAAAGGTGTGGGCGTAATGCAGGCAGGCTTCAAGAGCTATTTTTTGCGATGGTGAGACCGGCACATAGTTTTCAAACTCTGCGTCAACAAACCTTGGGGGTATGTTAAGGTATTTTTGGAGGTTTACACCCTCATACCTGCAACTGCATATTTCAAGCACACCTCCCCTGTCTACAAAGCCAGTTCCACCACACTTGGGACAGCCCATGAGATAAAATATAGTCAATGCCCCTTTTTCTGCTTACCAACGATGACGGCTACTTCTCGGAAGGCATAAAAGCCCTAAGGGAAAAACTCAGAAGTCTTGGCAGAGTCATAACGGTGGCACCTGACAGAAACCTTAGCGGTGTGGGACATTCACTAACCTTTACCCAACCCCTTAGGATAAGGAGGGTGGATGAAGACTTCTGGACTGTGATAGGTGGCACGCCAGCGGACTGCGTGCATTTTGGATATTACCTTTTCCTTGATGGTAGAAAGCCAGACCTTGTCTGCTCGGGCATAAACGAGGGTCCAAACCTTGGGGAGGACATAACCTATTCGGGAACAGTCTCTGGTGCCATGGAGGGTCGGATTCTGGGTATACCATCCATAGCCTTCTCTGCCTTTGGGAGGGAGGATGTGGACTTTTCTCAGATGGCAGAGGTGGCGAAGAAAGTGGTTCTGAAGGTTCTTGAAAGAGGTATGCCAGAGGATACATACCTAAATGTAAACATACCAAACCTGCCGGAGGAGGAGATAAAGGGTTTTATGCTTACCCGTCAGGGCAGGAGAGCTTACAAAGAAAAAGTGCTGAAGCTCTCGGACCCTTCTGGCAGACCCCTATACTGGATAACCGCAGAAGAGTTCGGTTGGCACTTAGAAGAGGGCACCGATTACTGGGCGGTCTACCATGGATATGTCTCTATCACACCCCTTCAGCTGGACCTTACCAACTACAGGGCTATGGAATACTTTAGAGGTAGCTTCGGGTTATAATAGCTACCATGTTAGCAAAGAGAGTATCCCACATAAAACCCGCACCTACACTTGCCCTTACAGCCAAGGTGAACCAGCTCAAAGCTCAAGGTGTGGACATTGTGGGCTTTGGTGCAGGAGAGCCAGACTTTGACACGCCAGACTTTATCAAGGAAGCCTGCATAAAAGCCTTAAGGGAAGGAAAGACCAAATACGCCCCCTCTGCGGGCATTCCACAGCTCAGGGAAGCCCTGGCGGAGAAGCTCTACAGGGAGAACAAGGTTGAATACAAACCTTCAGAAATCGTGGTCACTGCCGGCGCCAAGATGGCACTTTTTCTTGTTATGCTTGCGGTCTTGGAAGAGGGTGATGAGGTGCTACTTCCTACACCTTACTGGGTAACCTATCCAGAGCAGATACTCCTTTGTAATGCAGAGGTCGTAGAAGTGCCACTAAGAGAAGAAGAGGGCTTTGTCCTTAGGGCAGACCTTTTGAGAGAATACATAACACCAAAGACAAAAATGCTAATACTTAACTCACCTTCTAACCCTACCGGTGCGGTAATTCCAGAAGAAGAACTAAAAAAGATTGCGGAGCTCTGCCTTGAAAAGAACATACTTATAGTTTCAGATGAATGCTACGAAGCCTTTCTGTACGATGGAGAAAAATTTGTAAGCCCTGCCAGCCTTTCAAAGGAGATAAGAGAGATAACCTTTACCGTTAATGCCTTTTCAAAGAGCTATTCTATGACAGGATGGCGTGTGGGTTATGTAGCCTGTCCAGAAAAATACGCAAAGGTGATAGCGGACCTAAACAGTCAAAGCA
>Ga0209080_1000793_pt1 | contig 18503 bp, 22 predicted proteins | sample JNZ110809AmetaG_FD_184123 | JGI IMG/M metagenome (GOLD analysis project Ga0209080, IMG submission 184123) | Hot spring microbial communities from Jinze hot spring, China to study Microbial Dark Matter (Phase II) - JNZ 110809A (SPAdes) (version 3) ...
GATATGCAACTCACAGTCAATGGATAGATTTTAAAGTCGAAGCACTAAACTGCGATAAGTTTTTAAAAGATACGAATTAAGTGTTGGTGTGAGAGTCTGGCTAATAGTTGTTATGCTCATCTTGTGCACGCAAACCGTGTTTGGAGGAGTTTTAGAGATCGAAGAAATGAAAATTTCGGTTTTTGCCACCGATAAAGCTCATCTGAAATACGAAATAAAGCTGAGGAACACAATAGACAAGCCAATAGTCCCTGGAATTTCCGAACTAAGACTTCAAAAGGTTGAGAATACGAAACTGCTCTTCTTCCCAATTCCCATCGGTGAGCAGAGGAAAGCAGTCGAAGTCGAGAATCTCAGAGCTTATTCTGGCAACCTGAACTTCAAAGCGAGTTTTGAGCATTTCGAAGACTACACCACCGTTTACTACGAAATCTGGTATCCGATAGAGCCCTACGGGGAGAAGAACGTTATCGTCGAGTTCGATGCAGATCTCGTCGACCACGGGTTGATCTTCAAGAGCTTGACGATACCCGTGGGGGGAGACGTAGACATAAAGAAGCTTGACTTGGACATTAACTCTGACTGGAAGCTTTGTTATCTCGAAGGAGACGTAACTTCAGTGCCTTCAAACCACATAGCATTCATAACCGCAGAATTCTCGATTCTGCCATTTCCTTTGCTACCGTTTCGTGGCTACGTTCTCTTCTGGGGCTCTTTGTTGATCTTAATTGCGATCCTAGCACTTTTATTAGTGAGAAAATGAAACTAAAACTCTTTGTCTTCTTCGCTCTAATTTTCATCCCGGTCTCCAGCGCTTGTGTCGTCGAGATACGCAGCACAACTTTTTACGTCAACGGAACCCAAGAGATTACGAGGGATTGGTTTGTTATTGACTTCGAGAACACGTATGGCTACGATCTCTTCGACGTCCGTTTCGGTGAGTTGGCGTTTGTTCCGGTGATCCGTGATGGAGAGAGAGTTAGATTAGACCCGTATAAGAATGTTAGCCCTAAGCATTTCCCCATCGCAGTTTTTGCGACGGTAGAAAGCTTTGGCGATCGAAGCATTGTTCGCTACGTGCTCGAGAACTCAGGAGATAGTGTTGAGGTTTCGATTTCAATACCTATGTTTCCAGACTTCATTTCCTGCGACAACTGCGTGGTCTCTAATGAACGCATCGTTTTCAACAGAACAATTGCGAGAAACGAGTCTGTGGGTTTTAACTTAACTTTGAGACGAGACTTCACGATCCCAGACGGGGCAATCAGCTTTAGCTATGCTGGAAAAATCGACATGAGCTTCGCAGCCAACGTTCCTGTGGTTGTAGAGAAGGGGAGAAGTGAAAACTGGATTGGGGTTTTTAAAGTTTCGAACATTCTCGATAAAAAAGTAGAAGGTAATGCAACCGCATTTGTTGAGTTCGCTACGGGCAATAGAACCATGCTTTTCGAGGAAGAGATCGAACTTGAGCCGGGAGAGAACTTTACAAAGTCCGTGGAAGTAAAAAGCCAGCTTGTGCCAACTTTTTTCTTCAGAGTTCAGCTCAGAGTCGAGGATTACTGTAATCTCACGACCCTTCCAGCCACCGAGATCGGCGGGAGGTATGTGATAGGATACGCAACTCTTAGGGGCTTCACGCACACAACTTCAGCTGCTGTTCCTGTGATGCCAGCTCTACCGACTCCTGAGATTGTCACGGTTCCAACACCGGAGATTCCACCGAGTCCTGAAATGGTAAGGGAAACAATCGAAGCAGTTCCAGAAATCCTACTTCCACCACCAAAGGTTGCAAAAGAGCTTGTGGTTCAATACGTGGTGATGATGATTCCGGCGATATTTGGGACGTTTTTTACAACTCTCTTTATCCCCCTTCGCTCAAGGGGAATTGTTGCAATCAAAGAGCACGAGAGATTTCTCGTAGCGCTATATCCCAAGTTCCGGATCTTTACAACGCCTTCGAATCCCGTTCGTGGGGGAATCGTGATCGAGCCTGATGAAGAACTAGTTTCGAGATTTTTGGGGATGGGGATCGATCGAAAATACGCTGAACTCCTTGCAGTTGCGGTAAAGGTTAAAAAGCCTGTGATTGCCTTGGATGCAAGTGTTGCGAGAGTAGCGGTAGCGTTTGGAATACTAGTGATTATGTATGGATGAGCTTGAGGCGATGATGGAAGAATTGGTGAAAAAGGTTCGCTTTAGGGACACGATTTCTGCAATTCTAGTCTCGACTGCTTTTGTCTTCTTTGGAATCCTTCTCCTGATCGTTCTCGATGTCATAATCGTTCCTCTATCAATACGAGGCTACGTCGCAATTGCGCTCCTAATCTTGACTTGGGTTTTGATGAGCATCGGCGTTTATCTGCTAATAACGATCCCATTGCCAAGGCGTTTCAAGATAGTTGCAGACTCAAACGGGGTTGTGAAGCTTTTGGAGAAAGGATACAGCGGAAAAGTGTTTGTTTCTAGAGAAACGTATAGGCGATTACCGCCAAAGGTTGGTTTGAGGTTGAACCTCGAAATCTTGGATGCGGATGAAAGGGAGCTCGAGAAGTATCGTAAGCAAGGTGAAGAACTCGCGCATGCGTTGGCAATTGCGAAAAAGCTTAAGGCAAAGATCGTGAGCTCACGGAAGGGCAAAATAGGAGGCGTCGAGATCATAACTGCGGACGAATTGGAGTGATTACGCAAACATTTGTAGCGTGTAGCCCGTCCTGTGGAATCCCCATCATCGGTTCAGAGGACGCATGGCGGACGGGCAAATCTTTTTTTCTTCAAAAAATATAAGCTTTTTCCCCTTCAAGCTCGGTAGTAAGGTTTTTATCCTGAGCAAAAACTTGGGTGCATGTTTCTAAAAGAAAAGATCAGCATAATCCTCGCAGTCCTTTCAGCTTTTCCTTGGCTTATTTCGTTTTTTGTGTCAATTCATTATCCTCCCTATTTTGAAGCTTTGCTCGCGGGTGTTGCGGTAGTTTCTGCAGCTTTTTTGCTTTCTTGGGCAGCTGAGACTGCAGAAAAGGATTTACCAAGATCCCTAAGCCTCGCAGTTGTTGCTTTACTTGCTGTTTTGCCGGAATACGCAGTCGATCTATACTTCGCTTGGATGGCGGGAAAAGTTGGAGGGGGATACATCCATTACGCCGCTGCCAACATGACCGGGGCGAATAGGCTACTTCTTGGCATCGGATGGAGCATGGTTGCGATTTTTGCGATGATTAAGCTTAGAAAGAAGGAAGTAGTTCTCGACGAAGGCATAAGGCTTGAATTTTTTATGCTCTTGATCGCGTCCCTTTACTGCTTTTCAATTCCGCTAAAAAGCGAGATTTCGATCCTCGATGCCTTTTTTTTGCTTCTCATTTATGTTCTCTACCTATACTCGGCAACTAGGGCTCATCGCGAAGAGTTTGAAGCCGTTGGAGTTCCAGCATATCTTTGTTGTTTTCCCGTGAAAAAAAGAAGAGCATCCGTAGTTTTTCTATTTCTTTTCTCGGCCTTTGTAATCCTTGTGAGCGTCGAAGCGTTTGCAGAGGGTTTAATTGAAACCGCAAAAATATTTGGAATAGACGAGTTTTTGATGGTTCAGTGGATAGCTCCACTCGCAAGCGAAGCTCCGGAGTTCATAGTTGCAATTTACTTTATACGCAGGTTTAGAACTACTGCGAGCTTTAACACTCTTGTATCTTCAAAGGTTAACCAGTGGACTCTCCTCGTTGGATGTCTCGCAATCATATACAGCCTAGCCCTCGGATCTCCGAGCTCTTTGCCCCTTGACGATAGGCAGAGAGAGGAATTTTTGCTGACTGCAGCGCAGTCGCTTTTGGGTGTGGCGATAATAATCAACCTGAGGCTTAACATTTTTGAAGCGCTTGCGTTGCTTTTCCTTTTCCTCTTGCAGTTCGTATACCAGAGCGTTGAAATGAGATATTTGCTGAGCTTAGCTTATTTACTCCTCGCTATTCCCTCGCTCGTTGCACACAGGCACGAGATCGGGAAGAGTTTCAATTATGTGCTCAAACTTCTAAATAAGCGTTAAAATTAAATACTTTTTTGGGTTCATTTCGTAGGGTGAGGATCATGGGACTCTTTGGGAAAATAAAATCAAAAGAGAAGGCAATCGTCGATGACTATGAAGAGCTTGATCTGAGTCAATACGAGGCTGAAGTAGGAGAAAAAGCTTCGATGATGATCAAAGTCGCAGAAGTCGCAGGATTGAGCGAGATTCCGAGGATAAAGAAGGAGATCTACGATGGGAACGTTGTTGTTGCGGACATTGGTTTCCTGAAACACGACAAGCTGACTTTGGACAGGATTTTGAAGGATCTAAAACAGCTTGTAGATGAAATAAACGGAGACATTGTCGGTTTGGGAGAGGATTACGTGGTTATAACCCCCACCGGAGTTAAGGTAGACAGAAACAAGATCAGGGGCAGTAGATGATTTGTCCAGTTTGTGGGAGAGAGCTAAGACTCGTGGTTACAACGTACGAGGTTCCTTTTTTTGATAAAGTTCTTTTAACCTCGATCTCTTGCGAATGCGGATTTAAACATGCGGATTCGATCGTCTTAGGCGAAAAGGAGCCGACGAGGTTCAAAATAAGGATAAATGAGAAAAACCTCTTTGCGAAAGTCATAAGATCGACTTCGGGAACGATAAGAATCCCAGAGCTCGGCGTAACAATCGAGCCCGGTCCAGCGAGTCAGGCGTTTATAACGAACCTCGAGGGAATCCTTGAGAGAGTTGCGAACATCGTGAGAACTTTGATGCGGTGGAACGAGGGAGATGAAGAAAAGATCCGTAGATGTGAGTCGATACTAAGGAGAATCGAGGATACACTTGTGGGAAAAGACGAGCTGACACTTATCTTAGAGGATCCGTTTGGGAATAGCTTAATTCTTTCGGATGAAAGCTTTAGGGAGGTTATTAGCAGAGAAGAGGCGAAAAATCTAAAAACAGGCTTAACTGTGATAGAGTTGACTGGGCTTAGCGAGGAGGAGATTTCAAAGATCTAAGTTTTTCTGCCTCGATTTCAAGCTCTTTAAATTTCTTCTCCATCTCTTCTCTTAGTTTCTCGTCGCTTGGGACTCCGTAGAGAACTTCAAGCTCTATCATACGCTTTGCCTTCTTATACTCGGCGTAGATTTTCCCAATTTCTCTCGCAAACTCTGTTAACTTCTCTGGGGTTAGAATCACGAGGGCGATGATCGCAATGAATATCAATTCCTCGAATCCGAGCATGAACTTTGTTGTTTCAAAATTTTTTAGCTTTTTCGATAACTTTTTTAGCCATTGCGGAGATAAGAGAAAGGTTGAGGAGCTTGAAGGACCTCTCAATTGGGAAGCTGAGCATAAACATAAACGGAGATGTTGGGGAAAAGGAGATAGTTGAAAAAGGAAGAATTGCAGAAAGCTCAGGAGTTAAAGTTGTCTGGGTTGGCGACTTTGATTTTGACCCTTTTTTGACTGCAGAAACCCTTGCAAGGGAAACGAATCTTCTGATCGGCTTTGGAGTACTGTCGGCGACGAAAAGAGATTGCGAAGCAATAATTCAAGAGATCGAAGAACTTGAACTTAGATTTGGCAACAGATTTTTGATCGGAGTTGGAGCAGGAGAATTCAAGGATCCGAAGGAAGCGGTCGAGAAAGTTATAAAGTGTCTTGAAATGCTGAAACCAAGGAAAGTCTTTGCTGGTTGTTCATCGCCTAAGATAACAAAGCTCGCTTCGAGAATCGCAGATGGAGTCCTTATAAACTACGTTCATCCAGAACTCGTTTCTAACCTTGCTTCTTTCGTTGAGAATGGAATGAAGATCGCCTACGGACCTGCTTTGCTTTTGCCAAGCGAGTTTGAAGAAGACGTAACTTTAGCTTCTGCGATCGTTCTAAAGGGAGTTGAGAAGAGATTCGGGATAGAGATAAACGAGAACTTAAAGAAGCTTGTGGAGATGAGAAGAAGAGGAATTTCGATCACGAACTCGGGGTTGTTTAGAATGAAGGAGTTCTTGCTCGAGAGATTTGCAATCACTGGTAATTTCGAGGAAGTCTTGACGAAGATAAAGCAGTTGCTGAATGTTTGCGATCACGTTGTCTTGTCAGATCCGTTTTTCAGAGATCCAAACTCTATGAAAGCTTTAAAACTGCTGGTAAGATTATGCGAGGCGTTTTGAGGATAATAAACCCTTATGATCCGGGAATTATCCCTGAAGGGCAAGTTGTGAACTTGAGTTCCAACGAAAATCCATATGAGCCGAGTGAAAGTGTCAAAAGAGCTTTTTTTGATTCAATAGCGAAGATAAACCGCTACCCAGATGCGAGCTATTCGAAGCTGAAGAAAACGATTTCGGATTTTTTGGGTGTTGAGATCGAAAAAATTTCGGTTGGTTGCGGATCTTCAGAGCTTATTTCGAGAGTTTGCGACGTCGTTGTTGAAGAGCTTGACACGGTTGCAGTTCCAATGCCCTCTTACTCGCTCTATTTAATTTACGCGATGCTCCGGGAAGCAAATATCGTTACTCCCGTTTTCAGGGATTACAAGGTTGAAGCGGAGATCTTCGAGGAACTGAAGCCGAAACTATCGATAATTTGCTCTCCAAACAATCCAACAGGGAATAAAGTGAAGAGAAAAGTCGTTGAGAAGATCGTGGAGAACTCTGAGTTTGTACTAATCGACGAAGCATATGTAGAGTTTTCAGATGAGCACTTTCTTCAATTTGCCCTCGAGTTTGACAACGTGGTTGTTTTGAGGACTTTTTCCAAATTTTTTGGACTCGCTGGGCTTAGAATTGGATATGCGATCTCAAGCAGGGAATTGACGGAAGCGATAGAAAAAATCCGCCTCCCCTTTGCGATTTCGGGCGTTGCAGTTGAAGCTGCAATCTCTGCGATAAAATCCTTTGATTATTACGCAGATCTTAGGAAAAGGATAGTTGAGGAGAGGGAGAGAATGGCAAAAGAATTGATGAAGCTTGGGTTGAAAGTTTACCCATCCTATGCGAACTTTTTGCTCGTAAAAATCGATGAAAGGGCTTTCGATTTTTTATTGGGCAAGGGAATAATGGTAAGGAAGATCGAGAACGTCCTCGGTTTGGAGGGAACACATTTGAGGTTAACTGTGGGAAGAAAAGAGGAGAACGATGCTTTAATAGAGGCGTTAAGGTCATATCTTTGCGAGTCCTCTGCAGATTAGGTATATTGCGGAGAACTCGGGAATCTCTGCTGAATCTCCGGGAGAGAAATTAAACTCGTAGCCCCCCATTTTCATTTTTACCTTTTTGAGAATCCTAACTCTCACTTTCTCCTCTCCAAAAGCTATTGCATCTCTGAATGGATCGAAGGTTTCAATGTCTTCGACTTTCGTAACTCTAAGTCCGGACTTTCCGTGAAGGGTTCCGGGCATTCTTATGAGTCGTTTAACGTCTGCAGTCACCGGGGCGTCGATGTACACTCTTAGCGCATCGATTGCAGATTTTATGAACTTTTCTTTCTTCCAGTTTCGTTCTGGAATGCCTTTTTTGCTGAGGTACCTCTTCACCCGTATCTCAGCATTCGATTCTGGAAAATTCCCGAAGAGTCTTGGGTTGTTCAGCGTTAAGTAGTCGATGATCTCCCTCCTCTCCGGAGCTTCAAGATAGCGAAAGTCCTCGTCTAAAACGTGGACATGATACCCTCTGCCACCGGAGAAGAAGATCTCAACCTCTTTAACGCCAAAATCGGTTTTCAGCAATTTTATTAGCTTTTTTACCTCGATTTTAGTCCTTTCGAGTAAAGAAGCTATGTTTTTTGTTTTTATAGGAAGGTGATCACCGTCGATGTCAAAGATTAGATCTGCACCGATCCAGCCTTTTTTCTCCATTTTCTCTTCGCCCGGGTTTTCGTAGTACGCCGAAGAATAGTAAACGTGTGCCGGGACATTTTTTGCTACGTAGCCCCGGAACTCCTCTTCTGATTCAAAGGAAACGTGCCTCCTCATTACGAACTCTGGAATGGATTCAAATGGGACGAAGGCAAACTCGCGTTTTTTGAATTCCTTCGGCAAATCTATTCTATGTTTTGAATAAAATTCACTGAATTTTTTGATCAAATATTGCTTCTCCTCCATAGGTAGAAGTTCACTCCCTTGTAGTTGATCAATTTCCCATCGCAGAAATCGCCATAAAGTGGCTTTATTATGCAATCTGCATTTATGAGCTTTGATAGTCTTCTTATCGCAGAAAATAACTCTGGAGGTGGGCGAATTGAGTATACGAGCTCGACACCTCTGTAGATTTCGAGTCTTGGGTTTATGATGTCGTCGATGTAGAATTCAACACTTGTTTTTACTTTTCTTACATCTGTTGCGATCACAGATACACCTTTTGATTTCAAGAGCTCCGCTACTGCAACGTTGTTTCCAATTCCAATTTCCGCAACCCTTTTGTATCTCTGAGCTATAAACTCCGCAAGTGGCAACACTAACCTTATATCCTCGTGTTTACTATAAAGTTTTGTGCAGGTGGTGATAAGAGAGTATTCGATCAGAGACTTCAACGAAGTTCTCGAGATAGACAAGGAGGCGTTCAACCCAAGAAATCCATCTTTCGATATGTTCGTATACTTGACATACTGCAACGAACTCTTGGTTGCAGACATCGGAAATAAAATCGCAGGTTACGTAGTCACGATGGACGTCGATAAGATCACGGGAAAGATAGTTTCGATTGCAGTTAGAAAGGAGTTCAGAGGGCATGGAATTGGTGAAGCTCTGTTGAGAGAAGCTATAAAGAGGCTTAGGGCGAGGGGGAAAACGAAAATAGCACTCGAAGTCAGAGTCTCGAACAAACCTGCACAAGAACTATACAAAAAACTTGGATTTAGGATAGTGGATACTATTCCAAGCTACTACAGCGACGGGGAGGACGCTTACTACATGGTTCTTACGTTCACCGGGCAATGATTTCCACTTGTAGACACTCCTTTAGCTTTGGATTTTGCACGAGCTTTTCTGGGTAGTATGTTTTGAATATCTCCGAAATACCTTTGCAAAGCAACAAAACCGCCTTTTTGTGTTCGGATTTGCTTTTGTTTACTTGTACAGGGCTTATTCCAAGGCTTTCGTAGGCTTTAAAATGTCCATTGGCAATCCCAGAGTCTTCTAAAATCTTTTTTATGTGGAAAAGCACTAAGTGCAACACGAGCAATTCCTCTTTCTGCATCACGACTTACTGCAGTTCTTTCTATAAAAAGTTTTCCCTAACTTCAAAAAAATTTTTACATGTTTTATCCTTTTTATTTAAATTAAAAATTATTTTATACTCTTCAGCCTCCGGATATTACTCTGATCACGGTAACTTCTCCTCCTTCCGCAAACTCGTCCAGGGGCAGTGGCGTTGAATCACGGATTAATACTACGGTTTCGGGGTTTATTCCAAGGTTTTCGAGAATCTCGGTATACCTAAGCTTTTCTTTAAGCTCGATAACTTCTTCACTCTTTTTGAAGCCCACGAACTTTATCTTGAGCCTCATTCCTCAGCAAGCACCTCTTTAGACACGTCTTTTATGCTCCCTTTTGACTTCGTCTCTGCTAGGATCTCCTCCATCTTTTCCTCGAGCACTTTTTCATCTTTGCTGAGGACTTTCTTTAACCCCTTCTTTTTGAACTTCCGCCAATCGAATCTCCTCATAAAATCCCCAACACTACTTTGTCACAGGAATAGAAAAATCTTTTGCTCAAATCTGTAATTACCCTATACCCTCTTTCATTCTCTCCAGCCTCTTCCTGATCTGTGCAAGCTCCTCTTTCGTGACTGAAACTCTCGTGCCCACTTCTTTTAGCTCCCTGTTCAGCGCCCTTATTTTTTTCAGCTGAACTAAGTTTAGTATCACGCTTACGATTAGGAGAGCAAAAAGCGCCAACTCAAGCATTTCTTCCATCATCTCCTCCTCCTGAAAACCTTGAGCATTTTTTCAAGGACACTCTCTTTCTTAACTTGCGCAATCGCAACCTCTTTCTTCTTCCCAGCGATGGCCATTGCGAGGTCTTTTATTGCAATTGATGCGGGAGAATTTGGAGCACTTAAAACCACGGGTTTACCAAAAGCTGCAGATTTTCTGACTTCTGGGTCTTCGGGAATCGTTGCAATCACCTTTGCTTCGAGTATGGCTTCTATCTCCGACTTTGCCATGTCGATTCCCCAGCCTGTCATCCTGTTTATAACAACCCCAAGTGTCTTTGTTCCGAGTCTTTCTGCTACGATCTTCGTCTTTAGACCGTCTGTAATCGACGCGATCTCAGGATTCACAACGAGGAGAAGTTCTTGAGCTGCGGCGATTGCTATAACTGCACTCCTCTCGAGCCCCGCAGGTGCATCGAGGATCAGAATATCCGTTCCACCGACGATCCTCGTGAGAACCTCTTCAAGCTTTTCGGGGTTTGCCTTCCTCAACCCTTCGAGACTAACTCCAGCGGGAATTACCTTCACTCCTCCCGGACCAACGTAAATCGCCTCCTCAATCTTCGCTTCACCAGCGAGAACGTTCTGCAGTGTGATCGGCAAACCCTCCATCCCAAGAATCAGCTCGAGATTTGCCATCGTGATATCAGCGTCGACGATTGTGACATCGTAGCCAAGCTGTGTTAGTGCTATTCCGAGATTGGCTGTTATCGTAGTCTTTCCAGTTCCACCTTTCCCGAGGCGACGGTTATAGTTCTCGCCATTTAAATCCCCCTAATTATTATTATCACTTCGACTATTTAAGCATTTTCCATCATGTCAATCAAAAAAAGAGATATCGTTATATATATCTTAGCATAAAGAGCGATCGATAGTCTGGTGGTGTTATGGTAGTGGTCGAGCTTATAACTGGTAGAACTCTTGATCAGGGAGCGACGGTTGAAGAGAAATTAAGCGACGAGTATTTTAATGCTGTGAATTACATCGAGCTCAGCGAAGAAGACTTCAAACAATTGGCACTGAAAGAAGGGGATAGAGTCAAAGTTGTCACAGATTTTGGGGAAGTCGTGGTTTTTGCAAAGAAATCCGAGTTGCCAAAGGGAATAGCTTTCATTCCCATGGGTCCATATGCGAACGCTGTAATCGACCCCGCAACTGATGGCACGGGAATGCCCCAATTCAAGGGGATAAAGGCGAGGGTAGAGAGAACAGAAGAGAGAGTCAAAACAATTAAAGAACTGCTGGAGGCGATCTAAATGCAAGATATAATTTGCACATTCTGCGGTAGTGTTTGCGATGACGGCGAATACGATTTGGAGAAAAGAAAGGTAAAGAAGTTTTGCAAGCTCGGAAGTAGCAAGTTTGCAGAGAAAGAGAGGATAAAGGCTCCAATGATCGATGGAAAGGAAGTAAGCTATGAAGAAGCGATTGAAAAAGCTGTTGAGATTCTTGTGAACGCAAAGAAACCATTGCTATACGGCTGGGCTTCGACAGCGAACGAAGCCATAAGGGTTGGTGTGATTTTAGCAGAGAAGCTTGGCGGAGTTTATGATCAATGCGCAAGCGTCTGCCACGCGCCTGGAACCCTTGCGATGATCGAAGAAGGCTTGCCGGGAGCGACGCTCGGCTCGGTAAAGAATCGAGCAGATGTCGTTATCTTTTGGGGCTCGAATCCGATGGAGGCACATCCAAGACACGGGACAAGGTATTCGATCTCAGCCAAGGGTCTTTTGGTGAAAGATAGAAAGCAGAGAAAAATTATCGTCGTCGATGTTCGTCCAACAAAGACTGCTAAGATAGCTGATATGTTCGTTCAAATAAAACCGGGCTACGATTATGCAATAATCTCAGCCCTGAGAGCGATAATAAGCGGGAACGCCGATGTTGTGCCGAACGAAGTTGGAGGAGTTCCAAAGGAGAAGCTCGTGGAGCTTGCGGAGATCATGAAAAAGGCGAAATATGGCGCAATTTTCTACGGCCTGGGAGTTACGCAGTCGAGGGGGAGAGATAGGAACATAGAGAATGCGATAAAGCTTGTTCAGTTGCTGAACAGAACAACTAGATGGGTAATTTGGCCAATGCGCGGACATTACAACGTTGTCGGCGCAGGAGAAGTTCCTGCTTGGGAAGTTGGTTATCAGTATGCGATCGATTTCAGCAGGGGATATGCGAGGTTCTCACCGGCGGAGTTCTCTGCTGTAGAAGTTCTGCTCCGAAAGGATTGCGATGCTGCGCTCATAGTCGCTTCAGATCCTGTGGCGCATTTCCCAAAGATGGCGGTGAAGCATTTAAAGCAGATTCCCGTGATTCAGATAGATCCGTTTCCAAACATGACAACGCTCATCGCAAAGGTTGTAATTCCATCTGCAGTCTATGGAATTGAAGCAGAAGGAACTGTTTACAGAATGGATTGCGTACCGCTGAGAGTTAAGAAAATACTCGAAACGAACTACTGGACTGACGAAAAGATCCTTGAAGAAATCCTAAAGAGGGTTGAAAAGCTGAGGGGGTGAAAGAATGCTCTGGATAAAGAATGGGATCGTTGTGGATCCGAAGAACAAGATCAACGCAGAAAAGATGGACATCTTTGTAAAGAACGGCAAGATCGTTGCTGAAAGCGATGTGAAGAAAGAAGATTGCAAGATAATTGACGCAAGCGGGAAGCTTGTCGTTGCTGGTGGCGTAGACATGCATGCGCACATTGCTGGCAGCAAGATCAACACGGGCAGAACTATGCGTCCCGAGGAAATGAGGGTTGTGAGAAACATTGCCGGGAAGTTCAGAGCAACTTTGGGGAGAGTTTTACTCACAGCTCCAGCAATTGGCTACGAATACGCAAAAATGGGCTATACGACGAGCTTTGAGGCTGCACAGCCCCCGATAGGTGCTTTGCATACGCATGAAGAACTTGACTCGATTCCGATGATCGACAAAGGAGCGTTGCCAGTTTTTGGGAACTGGCATCTCGTATTCAAATGCATTGAAGAGAAAAACTTGGAGAAGCTGAAGGCTTTGGTTGCTTGGGCTATAGAGAGAACAAAGGGCTTTGGAGTGAAAGTCGTGAACCCTGGAGGCGTTGAAGCGTGGATGTATGGCGGTAATGTGAAAAGCTTGGACGATCAAGTTCCCGGCTTCAATGTGACCCCAAGGGAGATAATAACTTGGTTGATTCGAGCAAACGAAGAGCTAGGCTTACCACATTCCGTGCATCTGCATTGCAACAACCTTGGAGTTCCGGGGAACTATCAAACGACGATCGAGTCGATAAAACTTGCAAATGGTTTTAGGAATCCGAAAAGACAGGTACTTCACGTTACTCATGTGCAGTTCAACGCCTACGCCGGTAGCAGTTGGAGAGATGCTGCAAGCGGAGCGGCAGAGATCGCAAAAGTTGTGAACTCGATGGACAACGTGACAATTGACATGGGTGCAGCGATATTCGGTCATGCAACCGCAATGACAGGCGATGCACCGTTCCAGTTCTCTCTACACAAGCTTATCGGTGCGAGATGGAGCAACAAAGACACCGAAGTCGAGACTGGCGCTGGAATTGTGCCGATTGGCTATCTACCAAGCAACCCTGTGCACAGTTTGCAGTGGGCGATTGGTTTGGAGCTCGGATTGCTCGTTGACAGCAACAAAGTTGTGCTTACGACTGATTATCCAAACGGTGGCCCATTCACCGAGTATCCGTATGTGATGGCGATGTTGATGAGCAAGAAGATGCGTGAGGGTGAGCTTAAGAAGGTGCATCAATACGTGCAGAAGACAACGACTCTGCCAAGCATCGATACTGAGAAAACGCTATACGAGGTCATCCACATGACGAGGAGCTTGCCTGCAAAAGTCCTCGGGCTCGAGAACAAAGGCCACCTCGGCGTCGGTGCGGATGCGGACATTGCAATCTACAATCTCAATCCATTGGAGACAGATTTTAGCAATGAATTCGAGAAAGTCTACAAGAGCTTCAAAACTGCAGAATACACGATCAAAGGCGGGGAAATCATTACAAAGAACGGCGAGCTTGTGAAGGAAGTCTTTGGAAAGACTTTCTGGGTTGATGCAAGGAAGAAAGTTGACCTCGAGGTGATTATGCCTGACATAAAGGAGTATTTCAACTACTACAGCGTCCAGCTCGGCAACTACGGCGTAGAAGAGCGGTGGCTTAAGAATCCTTCAAGGCTTGAGGTGGTTTGAATGCTCATAATAAAGCCTAAAAAGGAGTTTGAAGTTTGCATCGAAGCAGAGCTTACACCAGAGCTTGCGATGAAAAGCGTTGAAGAAGTTAGGAAGTTCAAGGTTTACTACGGGAACAGAGTTGTTGAGCTCGGAGAACTCTTTGAAGTCGTGAAGGAAGGCGAAGACAAGAAACTCGTCCTCGATGGCGATTTCGGAAGAGTAAAATGGATCGGAACGAGAATGATTGATGGTGAAATCGTTGTCAAGGGGAACGTTGGAGCAAATTGCGGGGCTTTCATGCGTGGCGGGAGAATAGTGGTCGAGGGGAATGCAGATGATTGGCTTGGCATCGAGATGGCTGGCGGAGAAATCATCGTAAAGGGCAACGCAAGAAATCTCGTGGGTTGTGCTTACTACGGTAACGCGGTTGGAATGACGGGTGGCAAAATAGTTATCGAAGGGAACGCCGGGAATTACATTGGGGAGAAGATGAACGGTGGTGAAATTGTGATCAAGGGCAACGCAGGTGACTTCGTTGGCACCGAGATGCGAGCTGGTGTCATCGAGATCCACGGTTCCTGTGGTTTCGTCGGCGGAGATATGCGTGGGGGGGAGATAAGGATAAAGGGTAATTTTGATTTGCTACCGACCTTCAGGAAGACTGAAAAGGGCTGGGTTGGAGATGTGAATGTTAAAGGAGAGGGAGTTATAAAAACTTTTTAATTTTTATCTCTTTAAGAATCAAAAACGATTCAGATAGCGGTTGAGTCGAGTTTTGGCTATTTGCTGTTTTAATCCTAGTGATCCCTGCCAAAGAGGACAATTTAATTCGTTTCCTCAACAGAGCTATGTCGAGAAAGTTAATGGGGAAAAATTAAAGTTAATAATGGAAAAATTAATATACAGCTGGTGTAGTAGAGAAATGATAAACACATGGAGGCGGAATTGTGTGTTCCTTCGCTTATGCGTTGTGCTTGCACTTGGTTTGGTGATTTTCAGTGTAGAAGCGAATGCACAACAGCCTATAACTAGCTGCACGAACATAACGCAAAGCGGATATTACAGGCTGGATCAGAACATTTCAGGGCTTTTAAGCGGGCAGGATTACTGTATAGGGATTTTTGCAAACGACGTTACTTTAGATGGACAAGGATTTTCGATTGCTGGGAAGGGCAGCGGAACAGGGATTTATGTTCAGGCTAGCAATGTAAAAATTACTAATTCAAACGTCTCCAACTATTGGAGAGGGATCTATCTCTATAGATCGAACAACAACATGATAAGCAATTCCACGATCCACAACAACGACATGGGCATTGGTCTCAGTTATTCGAACAGCAACATTGTCACCAATTGCACGAACTCTAAGAACTATATAGGTATTTCAGTTTTCTATTCGAATAACAATATGATAACTTATAGCATGATCCAAAACAATTACCGTGGTATCGGTTTCAGTTATTCGAACAACAACACGGTTTCTGATTCCGCAGTCTATACCAACGGATACGGTATCGGACTATCTTTTTCGAACAACAACGTAATAGCAAATTGTGTAATATCCAAAAACTTCGAGAAAGGCGTTGAACTCGAATCTTCGGATAGCAACGTAATATTAAATTGCAAGATCTCTGAGAATCTGTATGGAGGTGTCGGTTTATCTTATTCTAACAACAACACGATAATCAACTGCAAGATCTCGGACAATTATGGCGATGGTATTCATCTCGGTATTTCGAGCAACAACAAGATAACCAACAACGAGTTCACAAACTGCGGTCTATTCGTTTATAATTCTTATCAGAACACGGTTTCAGAAAACACGGTGAACGGAAAACCACTCGTTTATATGGAAGACACAACTTCTGGCTTAATTACAGAGGCTGGTCAGGTAATACTTGTTAATTCCAGTAATGTTGTCATAAGAGATTTGCAAATCTATAATGCAACCGCTGGCATAGAACTATGGAAATCTTATAATGTTTTGGTTGAAAACTGCAAGATCTTCGACAATTATCGTGATGGCGTCTATTTAGGTTATTCGAACAACAACAGAATAACCAATTCCACTATTTACAACAACGGTCGCGGTATCAATCTATGGTATTCGAACGACAATCTTATTTACAACAACCTGTTCAACAACAGGAACAACGTATACGTTTACCTTTACTACTCCTCAAACAAATGGAACGTAGAAGTGCAACTAGGAAAGAACATCCTCGGCGGCAATTTAATCGCTGGCAACGCTTGGCTTAGTCCTGATGGAACTGGATTTTCGCAGACCTGCAGCGATGACAACGCTGATGGAATTTGCGATCAGCCTTACAATATCGACAGCAGAAACATTGATTCTCTGCCATTGAAATATCCCCAGCCTATTCTTACACCAATACCCACCACAACCTCAACACCTACGCCCACTCCCAGCTATATGGCGGATCTAAATGTAACGGCAATCTCGGTAGACCCAGAGCAACCAACAACTGGACAAACAGCAACCATAAACGCAACAATAAGCAACATCGGTAATGGCAATGCAGGAACCTTCAACGTCAGTTTCTTCGCTACCGATAAAACGCAACTGGGATTTATATTGCTCAGAAAAGTTACAATTCAATCTTTAAATGCTGGTGGATCCGTGTTTGCAGAAATTCAGTGGACTCCAAGCGAAGCTGGAAAATACGCAATAAGAGTTATTGCCGATCAAGAAAACGCTGTAATGGAGAGCAATGAAGACAACAACATGAACTCAAAAATTGTGAGCGTTGTAGCAATCCCCACAACACCAAAGCCACCAGTAGGCGGAGAAGCATCTGTATACGTAACTGTCTCTGAACTCGTAAAGTCAAACAGGGAAACTAGGATTGAACTCCCACAGAGTGCATTCTTTGAAACGAACGTTTTGGCATTGACAATACTCAGCTCAGAGGACAACATCGTCCGATTCAGGATTGAAAAGTTGAGAGAACTTCCAACAGATATTCCAGAGCCGAAAGGAGACTTATTATTGCTAATGTTGAAAATTGAACCAACTCTGAGCAAGGAGTCGAGCTTAAAGGGAAAGATCCAGTTCGGGATTTTAATCGATGAAATCGAAGCCAGAGGCTTCAATCCTAATGCAGTAGCATTGGTTTTGCTGAAGTGGAACGGCAGGGAATGGGTTGAGTTGCCTACGAAGTTCCTCAGCAGCGACGGAAAATACAACTACTGCGAGGCAACAACTGATAGCTTCAGCTACTTCGTTGCGCAGCTAAAGCCACTTGAAACTCAAACCGCAACGCCAACACCAAAGCCAACACCAGGGTTTGAAGCAATCTTTGCAATCGCTGGATTGGCTGCGATTGCTTATCTGCTTAGAAGGGAGAGTTAAATTTTATTTTTTATTCCCTTGACAGCTATATCGTAAGCAATCTTTGCAGTTGGGGCATCTGATAACGGGCAGTAGCTGTTTAGTGTGAACTGTAAGAGCATCGAAATATTTTCAAAAACCATGGAATTGGCAGAGGAGATTAAGAACCTTTAGCCCATCGCTTGTGAGCATATATTTCCCCGTTCGTTCCTCTTGTGCTATGTAACCCGATTTGATGAGCCTTCGGAGATGAAACTGGAGATGCCCACCCCTGATAGACGTGATGCGCTCAAGTTCGGCGTAGCTCTTCTTACCCTTGACCAAGGCTTTAAGGATTCGAATTCTGAGTGGGTTTGAAACTGGGGAAATCCTTTCTGCAATATCCTCACCGAGTTGTGAGATGTCTAGATTCTGAATTAGCTCTTTTCTCAAAATTGCCGCTTGTTTCTTCACTAAAGCTTCCCCAAGAATTTTCTCGACACTTTTAAGCATGTCTAATGCGTTTTTCATGCAAGCTTCATCTTTACAAGCCTCTTTGTATCTCTCTGCGGACTCAAGCTGCGTCTTTACCTCTTTTAACCCCTCTTCAACGTTTTTTGCTATTGCTTGTAAAATTTTGAGAGATACTTTCTCCACTCTTCTTGTGCAGACATCCTTTAAATTGCAGGTTTCTTGCCTTTCCGATTTAAAATTCTCAAGTCCCTTGCTGATCTCAGCTGTGACGTTGTATAAGATCTCTTTCTCGTTTTTTGTTATGCTTATCGTTTCAAGAACTGCGTTTAGCCTTAAAACCGAATCCTGGAGTGTGTTCACGGTTTTAAGTATTTCATCGAGCTTTTTCGCTATTTCCTCTATCTTGTATTCGATCAAGCTCTTCATACTAATAGTTGCTCTACTATATAAAAATATAGCGAATGCGACAAATCTATATACAAGAAAATCGAAATTTTTGTGGTGAAAAAAATGCACCACTCGCACCATTTGGAGATTTATGAAAAGTTGAGGGAGAAGCTCGACAAGGCGTCCGTGGGGTTTCCTAAGACGGTAAG
>Ga0209080_1000796_pt1 | contig 18445 bp, 16 predicted proteins | sample JNZ110809AmetaG_FD_184123 | JGI IMG/M metagenome (GOLD analysis project Ga0209080, IMG submission 184123) | Hot spring microbial communities from Jinze hot spring, China to study Microbial Dark Matter (Phase II) - JNZ 110809A (SPAdes) (version 3) ...
AAGGATCTTAAGCACTAGAAAATCGGCGAGCAATGTGGTTATGAGCAGCATTAGCCCAATCAAGAGCCCACTAAAAACCCACTGAAGCGATGGGGTGAAGGGTATATTTGCAGCCAAACCCAAAACTAGACTTCCAGCGCATAACAAGATTAATGTAACCCTATAAGATGGGAGCTTGAATAATGAGGAGTAATGCCTAACCGCTAAATCAATACTATCTCTATGCCAACGCTCCACCATTATAATTACTTCTCCAACATTAGTGGGAGGTTTCCCACTTAAAGAATAAACTTGAACAGCCCTAAATACTAGGCTGCGAGCTGTATAATTATGCATATAATGATGAATACTATGGCCAATATGATTAGCGTTCTGGGCTTTATCTTAACCCCCAAACTCTCCTCCTCAAAGAACCTTAGTAGCCCGGCGCTTGAGGCCGGCGCCGGGGCGGTCCTAGACCTCCGCCTCTCCCTCCTACTACTCAAGCCAGCCCACCAAATCCAATAGAAAACAAGACTCAACTAATTAATTTTTCTATCCCCTTAGATTTCCACCCTTTCCTTCCCAAGCTTCCTGTCTAGGCATGCTTTAACGAAGCCGTAATATTCTGGGCTCGGCTTTCCAGGTCTGCTCTTGAACTCGCCGTGGAATTGTGAGGCTAGAAAGAAGAATTTGTCCGGTATCTCTAGTATCTCCATCCGCCTCCCATCAGGGCTTCTTCCGGAGAATACTAGTCCATGTCTCTCGAGAATCCCTATATATTTTGGGTTGACCTCATATCTATGCCTATGCCTCTCATATATTTCCGTTGACCCATATAGTTTATGGGCGAGAGTCCCCTCCTTCAATATTATTTTGTGGGCTCCTAGGCGCATCGTTGCCCCCTTATATGCCACCTTATACTGCTCCGGCATCAAATCTATGACCGGATGCTGGGTGTTCTCATCTATCTCTGTGCTATTTGCATCCTTTAGTCCGCAAACGTTCCTCGCGAACTCTACAACAGCGAGCTGGAAGCCGTAACAGATCCCGAGGAAGGGTATATTATGCTCCCTAGCAAACTTTATCGCCGCAATCTTCCCGCCAGTGCCACGTGGGCCGAAACCATAGGGAACGAATATACCATCATACTTCTCTAAATCATTAATTTTCTCCGGGTTCTCCTCAAATGTCTCCGCTTCAATATAGTCTATTAGGACTTTTGTGCTGCATGCTGCGCCGGCATGCTTAAAGGCCTCATTCATACTGACGTAGCTATCTGTTAGCCCAGTGTACTTCCCAACTAGGGCTATTTTAATGGTGTATTTGCAGTTCTTTAGGGCCTCAACAAAACTCCTCCAACTCTCAATCTTCTCTTTATCTAGGCGGTTTGGAACTAGGCCTAGTCGCCTACATATATAGTCGCCCATTCCCTGCTCATCTAGGATTAATGGAACCTCATATATTGATGGCACATTATATGAGCAGAACACTGCCTCCTTAGGTATTGTTCCGAAGAGGGATATCTTCTCGAGGACTTCTTTGCTGATCATTCTTGTGCATCTTGAGACTATTATGTCCGGCTGGATTCCTATCCTACGCAGTTCATTAACGCTGTGCTGGAGCGGTTTAGTCTTCATCTCGGAGGTTACGTCGAGTATTGGGACGAGGGCAACATGTATGTAGAGTGTGTTCTCATAGCCCTCCTCTAAGCGCATCTGCCTGATGGCCTCTAGGAAGGGCAACCCTTCTATATCACCAACAGTTCCACCACACTCGGTTAGGACGACATCCGCCCCAGACTTCTCGGCAACAACACGTATTCTACGCTTGATCTCATCGGTTATGTGGGGGATTATTTGAACACACCTGCCTAGAAAATCCCCCCTCCTCTCCCTCTCAATAACCGTCTGATAAACCTGCCCAGTCGTAATATTATTCTCCTTAGAGAGGTTTATGTCTAGGAACCTCTCATACCAGCCTAGATCTAGGTCGGTTTCACCACCATCATCCGTAACAAAGACCTCGCCATGAATGTAGGGGTTCATTGTTCCAGCATCAACATTCACGTAAGGGTCTATCTTAATCGCCGTAACAGAGAATCCCCTAAACTGGAGCATCTTACCCACGGATGATGTGACTATACCCTTCCCAACAGAGCTTAGGACTCCGCCAGTAACAAAGATGTATTTAACCATGCTGGAGCATCCCCGCGTAAACAAGAAATAAGATTTGTGAGAACTTATTTAAAACAGTAATGTTAATGATTTTTAGCGTCTCTCCTGAACGAAAAATTTTTCTTTTCAGAGACCTTATATATCTGGATTCATCTGTTGAAGGGGAATCCAATATGAGGATTGGCGTCCTAACTGGTGGTGGGGATGCACCGGGGCTTAATGCTGCAATAAGGGCTATTGTAAAGAAGTGTGAGAGGTATGGGTTTGAGGTTCTGGGGATTAGGCGCGGATGGGCTGGGATGCTTGAGGGAGACGCTGTTCCACTGAAATATGAGAATATTAAGGATATAATCTCTATGGGTGGGACAATAATAAAGACTTCTAGGACCAACCCTCTAAAGCAACCAGATGGAATAAAGAGGATATCTGAGAACTTTAAGAAGCTCGGTCTAGACGCTCTTATAGCCATAGGCGGCGATGACACATTAAGTGTTGCTAAAGCTCTAAGCGATGCCGGATTAAATGTTGTTGGAATTCCAAAAACAATTGATTATGATGTTCCGGGAACCGAGCATACAATAGGCTTTGACACGGCGGTTAATGAGGCCATGCACCAGATAGAGAACATTAAGGCTACGGCTGACGCCCATGAGAGGGTCTTCATCGTTGAGATAATGGGTAGGCACGCTGGCTGGATAGCACTATATTCTGGGCTTGCGGCTGGCGCAGACCTAATATTAATACCTGAGGAGCCTTTCAGCATAGAGGATGTGGCGGATTTCGTGAGAAAGAAGCTCGAGAGCGGGCAGAAATCACTCGTTATAGTTATCGCGGAGGGAGCCCTAATAAAGGGCTATAAGGGGCCGATAACAAAGGACATGAAGGTCGACCAGTTTGGACATGTTTATCTCGGCGGCATAGGCGAGTTCCTAGCGAAGGAGCTCGAGAAAATATTGGGGATTGAGACTAGATATGTTGTCCCAGCACATACTATTAGGGGTGGCTCGCCGACTGCTCTAGATCGAGTAATCGCCACAAGATATGGTCTTGCAGCAGTAGACCTAGTTAAGGAGGGCAGGTTTGGCTTAATGGTTGCGCTTAGGGCTGGAAAAATAACCGCCGTCCCGCTTTCTGAGGCTACTGGAAAGACTAAGCAAGTTGATCTAGAATTATATCAGGAGGCTAAGGTCTTCTTCGAGTAACCTAGCAAATCCACTAAGCCCAATTTAAACCTCAATATTTAAGCCCCGCTCCCTAAGGAATTTGTTTAGCTCGTCTCTGTAGGGTAGTGCAGTTATTGCGCCATGTTTTGTGACGACTAATGCCCCAATGGCATTGGCAACCTTAACGCATCTCTCTAGGTCCCAGCCCCTAATCAAACCAACCAGCAGCCCAGCGTTCCATCCATCTCCAGCGCCGGTAGTGTCTATAGGCTTCACCTTGAATGCTGGCTCATAAATGCGCCGCCCATCCCAAGTCTTAACCAGCGCCCCCCTATCGCCTAGCTTTATCCCAACCACGCTAACCCCATATTTTAGGGCTTTATCAGCAGCCTCATCTGGACTGCTCGTTCCAAATATAAATTCAGCCTCTTCCCTAGAAAATGTTGCTATGTCAGAGAGCTTAAGAACCGCGCTATAGAGCCTCCTTAGAGTTCTTTCAGATCTCCACACGTCGAGCCTTAAGGTTGGGTCGAATGAGACCTTAACCCCCATCCTCCTAGCATGTTTTATGGCTGATAAAATAGCCTTCCTCGTCGGGTTCTCTGAGAGGGAGAATCCGGAAACATGTAGTATCTTCGCGGAGGAGATATAGTCGTAGTCTATGTCTTCAGGAGAGAGGGAGTCAACCGATGTCCCCTTAACCCATGGGCTCCGATAAAATATGAAGGTGCGCTCACCAGTTTCAGGATCATTTGCAACGAATGCTAATGTTGTCCTCACATTCCCCTTAACCCTAACGCGGGATACATCAACACCATTATCCCTAAGCTCCTTTAGTAAGAAGTGGCCGAAGGGATCATCTCCAACAACAGTGATCGCACCAGCCGTTAAGCCGAGCCTAACCACGCCGACAAGGGTATTCATCGGCGCTCCACCAAAAAATTTTCTGAATGCCGAAGCCTCAAGGTATGAGACTGGCTCGGTGGCAATGAAATCTATTAAGACCTCACCTATGCCCACAATGTCGGGCTTCATCTAATCCCCTAGATCCTACCTTTTCCGCTCCAGCCTCTCAATACCATTCATATATGGTCTTAGAACCTCTGGTATTATAACCGATCCATCCCTCTGCTGGTAGTGCTCTAGGATCGCCATCATTGTCCTACTCGTCGCCAGCGCCGTGCTATTGAGAGTGTGAACATAGCCTTTAGGAGGTTTACCGGGCCCCTCACGATATTTTATGTTGAGTCTTCTAGCTTGGTAATCTGTGCAATTTGAGTTTGAACCTATCTCCCTAAACTTCCCATCAACCATCCAGACCTCGGTATCATATTTCTTGGCTGCAACCGTTCCTATATCGCCAGTGCATACATTAACTACGCGGTAATGTAATCCGAGCATCTGATACATCTCCTCGCAGTTGCGCTGAAGCTCCTCATGGATCTCCCAAGACTGCTCCGGTAGGCAGAAGACGAATTGCTCAATCTTATTAAATTGGTGCATCCTAAAGAATCCCTTAGTATATTTGCCGTGGGCTCCAATCTCCTTCCTAAAGTTCGTGCTGATACCAACAAACTTCAATGGGAGATCACTTTTATCTAGAGTCTCATCCATATACATTGCCGCTATTGGATGCTCACTTGTGGCAATTAAGTAAAGATCTTCGCCTTCAATCTTATACATGACGGTCTCGAAGTCTGCTAGATCCACTACGCCCTCATAGGGTTTTCTGCGGAGCATGAAAGGCGGCTCAACAAGTATAAAGCCGCGCTTCCTAAGAAAATCTATTGCAAACCTCTGGATGGCTAAATCTAGGAGGACAAGCTCTTCCTTAAAGTAGAAGAAGCCCGATCCCGCAACCTTATTCGCCCTATCCTCATCGACTAAGCCGAGCTCTTTGGCTATTTCTATATGGCTCTTTGGTTGGAAGTCGAATTTAGGCGGTGAACCCCACCTCCTAATCTCAACATTATCATTCTCGTCCTGCCCATATGGAACCGACTCGTGGAGGAGGTTTGGTATGCGCATAAGTAGGTTTATGGATCTCTGCCTATACTCTTCAACCCTATCCTCAAGAGCCTTTATCTCATTCTGTAATTTCTCCGCTTCCATAAGCAGCTGACTATCGACCTCACCCAACTTCTTTATCTGGGCTATCTTAACACTAAGCTCATTCCTCTTTCTCCTAAGATTATTCAGCTCGGTTTGGAGGATCCTCCATTGCCTATCAGTCTCTATGAGCTCATCTAGTATCCTTAGTTTTTCCGGGTCGTTCCTCCGCCTAATATTCTCCCTGACGAATTCCGGATTCTCCCTTATTAGCTTGATATCGATCATCTCTGGACACCTTGTGAATCTCTCTAAAGGATTAGAATAGCACTAAAGTGCGATATAAAGTCATCTTATCAGCAAACCTTTAATATAACCCATCCATTATTTCTGGGTTCGGTGGTAGCTCGGTGTCGAAGAGCATCCGGGTTAAGGATAAGTGGCGTAGCAAAAAATGGTATACCGTCATAGCCCCACCATACTTTGGAGGCGTCGAGATAGGCTCTATACCAGCTGATGACCCCCGGAAGATCCTCGGGAGGGTTGTTGAGGCAACCCTATATGATATAACGGAGGACTTCGCACACCAATATCTTAAGACATACTTTCAAGTTATAGGTGTGGATGGTAAGAGGGCCCTAACAATATTTAAGGGGCATGAGTATTCTAGGGACTATCTCAGGAGCCTAGTTAGGAGAAAGACAACTAAGGTTGATGGAATATTCGATATTACAACGAAAGACGGCTATAGATTGAGGGTTGCAGCATGCGCCTTCACAACGACCAGAATAAAGACCTCACAGGAGAGGGAGATACGCGCAATAATGAGGAGGATTATTGAGGAGAAGGCCAAGACGCTCAACTTCGACCAGTTCGTTCAGGAAGCCGTCCTCGGCAAGATAGCCTCAGACATATATAATGAAGCCAAGAAGATAGCCGCACTACGCCATGTTGGGATAAGAAAGACGAAGCTCCTCTCGAAACCCGAGATTCTTGAGGTTAAGGCCATCGAGAAACCTATAGAAGCGGCTGAGGAAGCCCAGCCTGAAGGGGATGAGTCAGCCGAGACCTCTCTCAGCCAAGAGGATGCGGAATAACATTATATGATTCTAAAAATGGGTCAATCATCTTCTTTCTTAAGGAGAAGGGTTGCTAGGGAAGCAGCCCTCCTACTATATACGCTGCAGGAGAGGGAGTTTAAGCAGGCTAAGGAGAGGGCTGCTAAAGCATTGGGCGTTAGGGTTCTACCAACCAACCTAGAGGTTGCTGAGGAGCTGGACTCTATCGCTGATGAGTATGAGGGCGATGCGAGATGGGAGCGCCTAATACGTATGCGTAGGGAAGCCCTCGAGATAATGGAGGCTCTTAAGGATTTTAGTCCTAGGCTTATAGGCAGCGTTTGGAGGGGGACTGTAAACAGGAATAGCGATATAGATATAGTAGTCTTCTCGCAAAGTAGCAGATCCGTTATAGAAGCCCTTAGGGGGAAGAGCTTAGAAATAGTGGGGGTTGAGAGAACACCCGCCGCTAAGGACGGGAGCGGTGAGGCAACGCACATATTTATTAAACTTCCATCTGGAGATGAGGTTGAGGTGGTTGTGAGAGGCCTTGAAGATATAAATAGGGAGGAGCGCTGCGAAATATATGGGGATGTTAAGAGGGGGCTAAGCCTAGATCAGCTGAGGGAGGTTTTGCGAAGTAATCCGCTCCAGAGGTTCATTCCAAGAAAGAGGGAGAGTCTGGGTGAAGTGCAACCCTAAAAAATGTTTTAAGTATGGTTCACCAAGAATTTTTTGATGGTGTGGAGCAGGAGAATAATGGAGATAGATAAAGAGCAATTTAGGAAGATGTTCCCAAACCTCGCTAGGGAGATTGAGGGTGGAGAGAGCAAGATAACGATATCTTCTGTAAGGCTGGATCCAGAGGAGGGTGAGAAGGCTGCCTCAAAGAAATTTGATGGATACAACCCAGACGTGATCGACTTTCTAAGAAGATGCGATAATGAGGAGCAGGCTGAGGAGATAATAGCCTATCTGGAGAGGCGGGGTGAGATAAGCCACCAGTACGCCTCAAGCCTAAGAAAGCAGCTTAAGGAGAAGGGTGTTAGGAGCTTTGGGCCAAAGAAGGGCGAAGCATATTATCTTAGGGAGGCTGGATACAAGTAGCTGAGATCATAGTTACGCGTAACTTTTAAAAGGCTATAGGATTACATATTCCCTAAACTGTCCAATCTCCTAACAATACGTAATGGGGCCTGCATAAGTTGGGATGTAAGTATAGGTCTCTGGTAATCCATCTTCTTCTATTCTCTCTCATAATCCTCTATCTGCCCACAAGCATTATTCAGGCTGAGAATAACTCTGCCCAGTATTATGGGAGGGTGTCCGTCGGTGTAGAGAGGAGGGTAGAGTTCCTCAGCGGCGGCTACATTAGGATAAATGATACATTCACCCTCTCCTTGAATATTTCTGAGGGCGAGTCTCAGCCCACCGGGGCTACAGCGTATCTCACCGACTACACTGTTGGCGTGCCAAAAAATTACAGCAATAACTTAGTCTATTACTCGGCCCATGACTTTAGAGGCGAGATGCTCATAACGGCTCTGGAGGATGAGGGGGGATTCTTATGGTTAAAATTATCCTTCCCCGAGCCGATCACGCTTGCCGGTGATGGAACATACAATTTCACGGTGACTTATGTCTTTTCCGATATGATTAGGAGGGAGGCTGGTAGGGTCTTTCGAGCCGAGTTTCCGCTATATCCCAGCCTAAGGGAGGAGGCAGCCTACTGTAATGTTACGGTTGTCTTCCCATCAGCTGCATCGGTCTCAGAGAGCGATTATCCGAGTGATGTCTTCATTAACAAGACTAGCGACAACAGAATCCTATGTAATTCCACCAGCCCGCTCATGGCATACGCAAACATTTCCTCATGGGCTAGGTTCTCAAGCACAACCTTCAGCCTACTAAAATTTCTAAATATGAGGAGGGAGATTAATATTGAGGGCTGGGGCAAGATTAGTGTAACAGACTTCTACGAGATAAGCGTGGTTAATAATAATGTTATAGGGCTTAATCTCCCATCTGGCGCATCAGGCATAGTAGTTTATGATGCCTACGGGCAATATGAGAAGAGCAATATAATTATCTCGGAGATGGAGGACTCAGTGTCCGTTAAGGTTATATTGGGTGAGAAACTCACGGATTATGGAGGTGGCAGAATAGCCGTATCCTATACGCTTCCCTTCTGGAAATATATTGTTAGGGAGGGATGGCAGAACTATATATTAAACATAAATCTCACCAAGCCCGACGAGTGGGTGATAGATCATGCATCAATCATAATCGTCCTACCTGAGGGTGCTAGCATCATCCAAGAGAATGGTGTAAACCTAGCATCTAGTAAGGTCGGTTTATTCCAAGAGAGGGTGGCCGCCGAATACTATAGAGTTACGAGATATCAGAGTTTAGGCCTAAGCATAAAATACCAGTATATGATTTTGTGGGCTGCATTTAGACCGACCCTGCTGGCTAGCGCCATAGCTGGTATAATAGGCTTAGCCGCAATAACTGTTAGGTTCATGAGGCTGGGTAGGGTCAGGGCCGTCATCCCAGCAGCGCATGTTCCGCCCGAAACCCTGAAGAGGTTTATTGAGACCTATGAGGAGAAGATTCGCATAATTTCTGAAATAGACAGTTTGGACCAGCAGTCTAGGAGGGGTAAGATATCAAGACGCCATTATAGGCTCCAAAGGAGGCTCCTAGAAGAGCGCCTATCAAACATCCAGAAGGGCATTAACGAGCTCAAGGCGGATATAGAGTCTGCTGGGGGCCACTACACTGACCTAATGAGGCGGCTGGAGGCTGCGAGCGCAAACATAGAGACTGTAAAAAGAAGTATTGCTGAGGTTGAGATTAGATATGCGCGTGGCGAGATATCGGCCGAGACCCGTCGGAGGCTCATTGAGGAGTATGAGCGTAGGAAGAGGGAGTCTGAAATCGAGATAGATGATGTTCTTTTAAGCCTTAAAGAGGAGATTTCGTGATTTACTCCCCTTATTCGGATTCCGAATCGGAATAAGTAGGAAATCTGATATGTTTTTTCAATACAGTTTTGTTTTATGGCGGTAAGGGGGATGTCGCCGAGAATATTTTGGAGAGACCTACAAGATTATTTTGGTCTCTCAGAGTATGAGGCAAAGGCCTACGAGTTTCTGGTGGGGGAGGGCCCCTCAACCGCTAGGAGGATAAGTGTGGCATGTGGGATTCCAAGGACGAAGATCTATGAAACCCTAAAGAAGCTCATTGAATATGAGATGATCATTGAGGTCCCGGTCAATCCTAAGCGCTTCGCGGCTCTGCCACCAAGCGAAGTCTTAAGGCCCATACTTAAGCTTCAAAAGATGGCTATTAGACGCTTTAATGAAATTGTTTGGAGTTTGCAGAAGAGATATGAGAGGACGATATCTTTAACCAGCATGTTGAGGGGGGAGTTCTGGCTCTTCCTCGGATCAGATACTATAAAGGGTGTTTCAGACGTGTTATCTAAGGCGAGAAGGGAGATCGTCACCCTACTCTCATGGGGTTCCTTTGCTCAATTCTACAATGTTTTTGGGAGACTACTTGATGGATTAGTTGAGCGTGGGGTGAAAGTTCAAGTGTGCTTCTCAGCCGACTCGGAGATAGATCGAAGAATCTGCAGAAATATAGGCTTAAACTATAAGGTTGTCAACATTAACCTATCCTCCTCAATAATTTTCCTAAGGGTTGACGATGAATATCTAATAGTATATGTGCCGCTTAGAAGCAGTGGACTAACCAATGGCGATGGCGTAGCGGTTCTACTCAAAAATCGAATATTAAGCAGCTTACTCGATGAGGTTCTCTGGGGTCCGTCGCAATTGGAGGGAAGGGGCCAATCAATAAATCATCTGATGGGGTTAGCACCCCCGGCTGCACACCAACACTAATATAACTCATTTTGAAATCGTGAGTTTTCACTCATACGCTTCGACATCTTCTTTTAGAGAGGAATTGCACCCCAATAATTACTAGCTGATAAGCTATGATCCATAGCATAGAGTATAATGGCCCATAGTAATTGTGGAAGCGCTGGACCTCTAGGGATGTAGCACCATACTCCACCGCTAACATGAAAATTCTCACTATTCTCAAAGCATTAATGAGGTATGTGATTATAGCGCCTATTAAGAAGTAGGCTGCTTTCCGCCTCCACGAAAAATCCTCATCCTTCAAAAATAATATAGTTATGACCGAGTATATTATGAGACTATCTATGCCGGAGCACGGCCAAGCTATGCCGAATGCAGCCTCCCCCCTATCGCTCCAAACCCTTAAAACTGGTGTCTTATAGGACTGCCCCTCTAGATCAACCCTATAGCCCATTAAGGCTAGGAGGTTCGATGCTAATATCGCTGTGGATGGGACGAGTATCTGGAATGGTGTAAACTCTCCGAAGGGATAGAGGTTATCTATGAGGTAGATTGCGCCCAAAATCCCTATTAGGGTTATTGGTAGGAGGAAGTATCTTAAGCCTTTAATGCCGTAAGCCAATACTGCCATGACTAGAGATAGTATTGTGAAGACAAGATATTCTACTGTGAGCGGCATTGTTCTCGACCACCAATCCAGCCCATAATGTTTGGGGGATATTTCCATTATTAGCGTGTTGAGGCCGGAGAAGTATGCAGCTAAAACATATACTGTTGGGAGTAGGGACACGATAAATAGCGTTATTAGGCGGCTGGACCTAACCTCCTGAATCTTTAATGGGATCTCCTTCCAATTCATGGAGAGTTCAAGGGAGGAAAGCCATAGAAAGAAGAGGTAGTATGCTCTGCCCTTCCAAGTCTCCTCATATGAGCTCGGATATAAAATCCACAATATGAGGAAGGATATTGCGAAGGACACGACGAAGAGAACCTTTAATATACTAAACAATCGAATTTTTATGGTGGTCGAAGCCTTCTCTCTCAGCAGCCGCACTAAAATGCGCAGTAAATTTGCCATCACCTAAACAACCCTAACAACAAGATCCTACAAAGATAAAAATCTTTTGTGGAATTTAAGAGAGCATGTCTTTTGCATCAGAAATACCAGCTAAAACCGGATGGAAAATTTTCCCCATTAAATAGACCAGTATCTTGATTGAACCCTCTTTACAGCCTCAATCATTTTCTCCGCCCCCTTCTGGGCTGCTAGATTTATGGGCGGCCTCCTATCCATAATTTTAATCGCCATGCCAGCCATTCTAGCTATGCATGCTGCAGCAGCCCTTCTGAGCAGCCAAGTGTTATATCCGCCCTCTAGAACCGCCACCAACCTACCACCGCACACTTTATGCGCCAGATCATGTATTACGCCGAAGATTTTTGGGTATATTTGGGCTGATAGGGCTAAGTTTCCAATACCATCCCTATAATATCCGTCGAAGCCGGCTGAGACAAGTATGAACTGCGGCCTATACTGTTCCGCTATGGGTAGAACTACTGTCTTCATGGCCCTCCAGTATGCTGGGTCGCCTGATCCATATGGAAGCGGTATATTAACTGTGTATCCGCGCCCCTCACCAGCGCCAACCTCCCATATGAAGCCCGTTCCGGGAAATTCCCTTGGATCCTCATGTATGCTCATGTAGAGCACGCTGCTGGTGTCATAGAATATGTCCTGTGTCCCATTACCATGATGTGTGTCTATATCGAGGATTAGAATCCTCTCCAGCCCATGCTTCCTCTGTAGGTATCTTGCCGCTATGGCAACATTATTGAATATGCAGAATCCCTCTGAGTAGTCCGGACCAGCATGGTGGCCCGGGGGCCTAATAAGCGCAAATGCATTACTGAACTCGCCAGAAATAACCCTCTCCACAGCCTCGATTGCGCCCCCAGCGGCCATTATAGCGACATCAAAGCTCTCTGCGGATACTTCGGTCTCCTCGTCAAGCAGTCCTCCCCCAGCGCTACATATGGATCTAACCCTATTTATATGCTCAGCTTTGTGGATTGACTCTAGATCCTCCATGCTTGCTGGCCTAGGCTCTATTAGCCTAATGCATCCAGTCTCGATTAGGCGGCTCTCTAATATGCCATTTATTATTGCAGTTAGTCGCCGTGGCCTCTCTGGATGCCGGCCTCCAGTTCTATGATCTAGGTATCTTGGCGTGTATATTATTGCCGTTCCCATCCCCTAAACCACCAATCCCCGAAATATCTGGCTGACCAATTCATGCATCTTTAATCCTTTTCTCCGCGCTATCCTATTAAGGGCTTTACTCACTCCACTCCCATACTGAATTGCCTTCTTAGGTCTGAGATAGACCTCCTGTGGAAGACCCATATGTCTAGCCAGATGCCTAAGTATCCTCTTCCTTAGGGGGTCATCTGCGGACGCAATCTTCATGCTCGCCGGTAAGCTGAGCGCTAGCGATGCTAGATCATAATCTACGTAGGGAAATATGACCTCGACACTATGGAAGGAGCACACCTTCTCCTCCGGCTCCAAACTGGCCTCATGAAGCCTTAGCACATCGTTATATAGGGTTTGCTCAAGATCCTTCTCCGACCGACAATAATCCTTAAGATACTTATGGTAGCCAGCGAAGAGCTCATCGCTTCCCTGACCTGAGAGCATAGCCCTAAAGCCCATTCCGGAGGAGGTCTCAGCTGCCCAGAATAATGGAATATATATTGACGCCTTGAGGGCGTTGTCCTCCTCAATCAACCAAATAACCTTAGGTAATGTTTCCTCAACATCCTCAATCGTGTAGGCTTTGGCCTTAATTGGAAGCCCTATCTCGCCGGCAACCTTCTCAGCATGCTCCAGATCCTCGGAGCCTTCAAGCCCAACTGATATGAGAAGCGGCCTCACACCGGCCTCAACCGCCAGGGCAGCTATAACCGTGCTATCTAGGCCTCCGGAGAAGGGAACTGAGACCGCCTCTAGGCCCACCGTTCTCTTTCTAACCGACTCTAGAAGGATCCTATGGAGCTCTTGAACGGCTTCCACCCCACCAATCAATCTAATTTTAGGCTTCTCTAGGGTCTTAACTGGCCGGATTATTAGGCTACTCTCCGATATCTCGACTAGGCTGCCGGGTGGAAGGGACCTTATATATTCATCTCCTATCCCCAGAGCCCACAGAGCCTTACGCTCAGAGGCCAGAGCATAGAGCCGCCCGCTCACGCCAAGATAGAGCGGCTTAGCCCCCATAGGATCTCTCCCAGCAAACATTCTACCACCATCCTCTAGGATTACGAAGGCGAATGATCCATCCACATCGCGAATTATACTCTCAGCAGCATCTTTAGCACTACTAAACCGCCCAACTATATTGGAGATAGCGCTGGCCCCAAGCGGAGGCCTAAATCCCCTTCCATCAAAGGCAATCCTAAACTCACCCCACTCAATAGGCTGTGGTGCGTCACCCAGCAGTATGGGATTAAAGATATAACCCAGCGCGATGCTGGATTTAGTATCCCTCAATAGGGTGGTTAGGCTCTCGAGATCCTCAAATCCAAATGTCGCAGAATCCGTTGATACACCATAAACGGCACCCCTATGCCTCAATACGCCTAGTACTTTAATGGCTTCCGGAATGACGTTCTCCCCGCGCCTAGAGACCAAAGATATTAGGCCGCCCACAGCCGAGACCCCACAACCATACAATTCAATAATCCAAAATTTTAAGGCTCCTGAATTCGACTGCTGAAAAGCATATGCTTGGGCTAGAGGGAGAGGCTATTTTGGGAGATAGGGAGGTATCTACACCATAAGCGATTAAGCTAATAAGTGTGAATAATAGCATTTATATCGGTGGCAGCAGCATAACCACCCTCAGAGGCGGATTGCATTGCCCATACTCCCCATAGATGCCGGGCGATATGGAACCCCCGAGATGCTCAAGGTATTCGAGGAGGAAAATTACATCCAGAGAATGCTCGATGTAGAGGCCGCACTCGCATGGGCCCAGAGCGAAGTCGGCGAAATCCCAAAAGAGGCAGCCGAGAAGATCATGGAGATGGCATCAACAAAATATGTTAAGGTCAGCCGAGTAAAAGAGATTGAGAAGGAGATAAAGCATGATGTCATGGCCCTTGTTAGGGCCCTATCAGAGGTCTGCGGGCCGAGCGGGGCATACGTCCACCTAGGAATAACAAGCTACGATGTGGTTGATACGGCTAGGGCCCTCCAAATCAGGGATGCATTAGACATAATTGAACGGCGCCTAAATGAACTGGAGCTAATCCTCCTGAACCTAGCCGACAAATATAAGAGCACGATAATGATGGGGCGGACCCATGGGCAGCATGCCCTTCCAATAACATTTGGGCTCAAAATGGCGGTTTGGATGAGGGAGGTCTCGAGACACATACAAAGGTTGAGGGATTGTAGAAGGCGCATTCTGGTTGGAAAGATAACTGGCGCGGTTGGAACGCAGGCTGGCTTAGGCCAAAACGCCCAAAAGATCCAGAGGCTCGTTATGGATAGGCTTGGGCTTCAGCCCCCAGAGGTCACAACCCAGATAATTCAGAGGGATAGGCACGCTGAGCTCATATGCCTTCTAGCGATCATAGCCTCCTCACTAGACAAGTTTGCGACCGAAATAAGAGAGCTCCAGAGGACTGAGATAGCCGAGGTCTTCGAGCCCTTCGAGAGGCAGAAGCAAGTTGGGAGCTCAACAATGCCCCATAAACGCAACCCTGAGATATGTGAGAGGGTATGTGGGCTGGCGAAGGTTGTTAGGAGCCTAGTTATCCCAGCCCTAGAAAATATCCCCACATGGAACGAGAGGGATCTAACACAGTCATCGGCCGAGAGATTCATCATACCCGAGGCATTCATCCTAGTTGATTACATGCTGAGCCTAATGATATGGGTCCTCTCAAACCTAGAGGTTGACGAGGAGAGAATGCGCAAAAACATGGAGTTAACTGAGGGAAGAGCCCTCTCAGAAGCCGTCATGATAGCACTAGTTAGGAAGGGAATGAACCGACAGGATGCGCATGAACTCCTAAGGCAGCTAGCCATCAAAAGCGCCATAGAGAAAAGACACTTTAAGGAGATCCTCCTAAACAATGAGACCATAAGAAAATTCCTCTCTGAGGAAGAGGTTAGTGAGGCGCTGGACCCAAAAAATTACCTTGGCACAACGATCGAGCAGATAGAGAATGCCATAAAAATAACTAGGCTTGAGAGGCTTGAGAGGGGCCTAAAAGATTAGGGGTCACACCCCTGAGAAGGCCGTAGAGGAGGATAGGGTATTCGGGGAGATAGGGAGGTATCATCCCAATGATAGCAAAAGATTTTTAAGCAACATCCGCATACTACTATCCGGTTCTTCCCCCGGAGGGCGAAAAGTGAGGGATATACGGGTACGGAGGGATCGCTACCTCCATAGCGTGCGCTGATCCTGAAGCCCAAACCCCCTCCATGCACAAAACAGCTCAGAAAGATTTTTGGGAAGAGCCCCGGCAAAATAACATTCCACACAGTGTTCTGTGGGCCATAAAATCTTTGGAGAGGTGCTTCTCGAATGGTTAGGATGAGTGGTGCAAGAGCCCTAGTTGAGGCCCTAAAAAGGGAGGGCGTCGAGGTTATATTCGGCATACCGGGAGGCGCAATACTACCAGTATATGATGTGCTATACGACTCAGACATAAAGCATATTTTAATGCGCCACGAGCAGTGCGCCGCCCACGCCGCCGATGGATACGCCAGAGCCAGCGGTAGGGTCGGCGTATGCATGGCCACCTCAGGCCCGGGTGCAACAAACCTAGTTACTGGGATCGCAAACGCCTACATGGATTCATCGCCCATAATTGCCATAACCGGGCAGGTTCCCAGAGCATTTATAGGGAAGGATGCATTCCAAGAGACCGATATAATAGGCATAACAACGCCAATAACCAAATGCAACTTCCAAGTTAGGAATGCAGCAGATATACCAAAAATCGTTAAGACAGCATTCTACATCGCCTCAACCGGTAGGCGAGGCCCAGTTCTCATAGACCTACCAAGAGACACGCAGCTCGAGGAGGCTGAGATGAACTTTGATGAGAAGATTGAGCTCAGAGGATATAAGCCAACATACGACCCCCATCCACTGCAGGTTGAGAAGGCTGTTCAATTACTGATTCAGGCGGAGCGCCCGGTTATAGTTGCTGGAGGGGGCGTCATAGCCTCAAACGCATGCTCCGAGCTTATCGCATTGGCCGAGACACTACTAGCACCGGTTGCAACAACATTGATGGGTAAGGGCGCCATACCTGAGGACCATCCACTCTCCCTCGGGATGCTTGGGATGCATGGGACCGTCGCAGCCAATTATATAGTCCAAGACGCGGATGTCCTACTGGCTGTTGGAATGAGGTTCTCAGATAGAAGCACGGGGAATATTAGGGCCTTCTGCCCAAATGGGAAGATAATTCATGTAGACATAGACTCCTCCGAGATAGGAAAGAACATTAAACCCCACATTCCAATAGTCGCCGACGCCAAAAAAGCCCTACAAGCCATACACAGCCACCTAATCGAGAAGTTCAAGAGGAAGGAGCGGTCAACATGGCTAAGTAGGGTCCAAGAGCTCAAGAAGATACATGAGGAGATGATAAAGTCTGAGGGAGATGGGATTAAGCCGCCGGCCCTGATGGCCGAGATCAGGCGGCTCCTACCGAACGATGCAATAGTGACGACCGAGGTTGGCCAGAACCAGATGTGGGCAGCCCTATATTTAAAAACCTATAAGCCCAGGACATTCATAAGCTCGGGCGGCTTAGGAACAATGGGATTCGGATTCCCAGCGGCGATAGGTGCTAAGGTTGCATGCCCAAATGTTCCAGTTGTCGATATAGCCGGGGACGGAAGCTTCATAATGACAGAGCAGGACTTAGCCTCATCGGTTGCATGGAAGATTCCAGTCATAGTAGTCGTCTTGAACAATTCCGTCCTCGGCATGGTCGCCCAATGGCAGAGGCTCTTTTATAGGAGGCGATACTCGGCAGTCGACCTCAAAGGCATACCAGACTTCGTTAAGCTGGCTGAGGCATATGGAGCGCAGGGATTCAGAGCCCAGTCAATCGAAGAGTTTAGGGCGGCATTTAAAGAGGCTCTAAATAGTGATGTAACAACAGTAATAGATGTTCCAATATCGTCGGAGGAGAACGTTATGCCCATGGTCCCGCCGGGGAATAGCCTTAAAGACATAATGTTGAGTTGATGGCTATGGAGGGGAAGAAAGAGGATATCTACATGATATCGGCCATAGTTGAACATAAGCCTGGAGTATTATATAGCGTCTCAAACATGTTTAGGAGGAGAGGCTTCAATATAGAGAGCATATCAGTTGGGGAGTCTGAGCAGCCCGATCTAGCTAGGATGACCATAACAATAAAGGGGGATGAGGACACCGTTGAGCAGGTTGTCAAGCAACTGAAGAAGCTCATAAGCGTCGTTAAAGTCAGCATACTAGACCCGAAAAATACTGTTTCTAGGGAGCTGGCGCTCATAAAAGTGAATACGCCCGACGCCAGAATAAGATCTGACGTAATAAATTACACGGAGATCTTTAAGGGGCACGTCGTTGATGTAGCCCATGAATCACTGATAATAGAGATAACTGGCGACACGGATAAAATAAATGCCTTCATAGAGCTTATGAGACCCTTTGGTATAAGAGAGATTGCAAGAACCGGCATAGCCGCCCTCCCGAGAGGGATGAGATCTACCAGAATGGAATAATAACATATTGGGAGGAATTTTAATGGTTAAAGTGTATTTCGATAAGGATGCAAATCTTGATTTAATCAAGGATAAGGTAATAGCCGTAATAGGTTATGGAAGCCAAGGACACGCCCAAGCCCAGAACATGCGCGACTCCGGCTTAAACGTTATTATCGGGCTTAGACCCGGAGGCGAATCTTGGAAGAGGGCTATAGAGGACGGCTTCAACGTTTACCCAATAGCTGAGGCCGCTAAGATGGGCGACATAATATTCATGCTAATCCCAGACATGATGCAGCCAGCAGTATATAGGGAGCATATTGCTCCGAACCTCTCAGAG
>Ga0209080_1000800_pt1 | contig 18375 bp, 16 predicted proteins | sample JNZ110809AmetaG_FD_184123 | JGI IMG/M metagenome (GOLD analysis project Ga0209080, IMG submission 184123) | Hot spring microbial communities from Jinze hot spring, China to study Microbial Dark Matter (Phase II) - JNZ 110809A (SPAdes) (version 3) ...
ACTCATATCCATATCTCCTCCTCATGCTTTCAATTCCCTTTGTTGGGTTCCGATATTATTATTTCTTTTTTTGGTTTAAAAAGGTTTTTCTGATGGTTAATTGTAATACACATCATGACACGAATAAAATTTGCATTGAATTAATGATCTTATGCACCAATTCATGATATAGTTCACTATAGAGTTACGCATAAAATATTCGACAATAGACGTAAAGTAATTCGACAATCTATAGTTCACCACAAGGTAAACTATGTGTTGAAAATTTTATTTTTGGGTATGTTATATACATATGTAGGTGAGATTTTGGCTGAGGATGTTTTAAGGGAGATTGAGAATTTAGCGAAGAAGTGTTTTCTCCCTATTGTTGGTCCTAGGAGAGGTCGGATTTTAGTGGATGTTATCCGTGAATTTAAGCCTAAACGTATTTTGGAGATTGGTACTCTTATTGGTTATTCAACTATTTTGATGGGGAAGGAGCTTGATGGTGATGCACATATAATTACTATTGAGATTGATCCTGAAGCTGCTGAGAAAGCTGTGGATAATATTAGGAGGGCTGGTATTAAACCTAGGGTTGATGTTTTGGTTGGTGATGCTCTTGAAATCATTCCGAAACTTGAGGGTGAATTTGATCTTGTTTTTATTGATGCTGATAAAGATGAGTATTTGGATTATTTGAAGTTGGTTGAAGGTAAACTTCATAGTGGTAGTGTTGTGGTTGCAGATAATGTTTTTCATGCACCTTCCTATCTAGATTATGTTAGGCATTCTGGTAAGTATAAGAGTAAGTTTATTTCTGCTGGTGGACGTTGGGATGGACTTGAAGTCAGTATTAAACTTTGAATTTAATTTTTATAAATTTTGTATTGTATAATTAGTTTTGGTGTATTTTTGTCTATTGATGAGAGTAGATTGGAGTATTTGCTTAGGGGTAAGACTTGGAGTGTTTATTGGCTTCTTTTAAAGACTGGTAGGCCTATGGGTGTTAGGGAAGTTCAGAGGTCTTTACGTTTTAGTAGTCCTAGTGTTGCTCTTCATCATTTAGAGCGTTTAAGGGAGTTGGGTTTGGTTGGTAAAGATGATGATAGTGGAAACTATTTTCTCATTAATGAAGTTAAGATTGGGGTTTTAAGGCATTTTGTAAAATTGGGTAGACTTCTATTTCCAAGATTCTTCTTTTATGCTATCTTTACATCTTCTTCCACAATACTATATACATTGTTTTTAATGAGTGGGTTTACCCGTGAAAATCTATTTATTTTAGTTTTCGGTTTAATTGTTTCTTTAATTTTTTGGTATGAAGCTTTAAGGATTTGGCGTATGAAACCATTTTAATGATTGTTCTAAATTTTAGAACATTTTGTTCTTTTGCATAGTATAATATTCTTTAAATGGTTAATTTTATTTGGTGTTGATTTTGGATGTTGAAGTTAAAAGGAAGAGTATTATTTATGGTTTTCTAGCATTTCTATTTGCCATTCTCATTTCAGGTTTTTGTTTTAAATTTGGTATTCAACCAATATATAATCTATATTCTCCAGATATCTGTAGATTCTCTAGTTATGAGGAATTGGAGAAATTTTTAAAGGTGAATTTATCTTTTTCAAGTAATTTTAGCAGTAGATATTTAATTGAGTTTTCTAGGGGTGGTGAAATTAGTATTTTAAGTGAGGGTAAAATTGTTCCTGCTCATTCAACAACTAATGTTCAAGTTGCTGGTGTTGATGAAGCTGATATTGTTAAAACTGATGGTGAATATCTATATATTGTTTCTGATGGTAATATTTATATTGTTAGAGGTTATCCACCCAATAAGATTGAGATAATTTCAAAATTATCTTTTAATAGAACTTATAATTTACAGATTTATGTTTCTGGTAATAGACTTATTGTTTTAGGTTGTATTAAACCTCAATATATTATTTATAAGAGTTTGATTATGCCAATTCCAAATCGTATTGAAAGTATGGTTTTCATTTATGATATTTCAGATAGGGGGAATCCAATATTAAAGAGGAGTTTAGTTTTTAATGGTACAATTTTAAGTTCTAGGATGATTAATGATTATGTTTATATTGTTTTGAATAATCCCGCGTTGGAGTTTGTTGATGGAGGTTTTAGAATTCTTATACCAAAGATTTCAATTAATGGTTTTACTAAAGTTGTTGAAGCTAATAGGATATGGTATGTTAATAGTTCAGATGTATTCTATTATTTTACTATGGTTGGTTCAATTAATGTCTTCAATGATTTTGAAGATCCTTCTTATGAAGTATTTCTTGTGGGTGCAACTTCATGTATATATGTTTCACATGATAATCTATATTTAACCATTCCAAACACTAAGCTTTGGATTAAATCTTTAAATCCATTTAATAAACATGAAACATTCATTTATAGAATTGAATTGAAGGGTAGTAGGATTAGTTTAAAGGCTAAGGGTATTGTTCAAGGTTATGTATTAAATCAATTTAGTATGGATGAATACAATGGTTTTCTTAGGGTTGCAACAACTACATGGGAGGATTCCACTTCTAAAAATAATGTCTTTGTATTGGATATGAATTTAAATGTTATTGGTAGATTATTGGATCTTGCTCCTGGGGAACGTATATATTCAGCTAGATTTATGGGTGATAGATGTTATCTTGTAACCTTTAGACAAGTAGACCCATTTTTCGTAGTAGATTTAAGTGATCCTAGGAATCCAAAGGTTTTAGGATTTCTAAAGATTCCTGGATTCTCCAGTTATCTACATCCATATGATGAGAATCATGTAATTGGGATTGGAATGGAGGATGGTAAAGTTAAATTATCATTATTCGATGTTTCAAATGTTGCTAAACCAGTGGAGCTGTCAAAGTATGTTTTTGAGGGTGAATCTTCCAGTACACTTGTATTGCAAGATCATAAGGCATTTCTATTTGATAAATCAATGAAGTTATTAGCTCTTCCAGTGTCAATATCCTTTATAAATGGTAGTAAAGGTGGATACGTTAGAAGTTATTGGCAGGGATTATGTGTTTTCCAATTGGATTTAGAAGCTGGATTTATTTTGAGGGGTAGAATAACCCATCAAAACAATGTTTATGATTTGAGTAGTAAATATTTTGTGAAGAGAGCTCTGTATATTGGAGAATTTCTCTATACTATTTCTGATGGTAAGGTTGCTGTAAACAATTTAAGTGATTTAAAGGTTGTTGGTGAATTATTTTTAATTTAAATCTAGATTTCCCTATTCCCGTCATCTTTGTCATTCACAATAGAAATCTATATTAATTTTTCGTATTAAATTGAGGTTTAGTTTTGGTGGTTTTATTGAAAGGTGTTGATGATCGTAGGATTTTAAGTGTTCTTTCAGTTACAACTCTTGCTGCTCTACTTACTGGTTTAAATGCTAGATTAGCTGTTGTTGGTTTACCTATTATTGCAAGTGAATTAAATGCGAATGTTGATACTATTTTGTGGATTGTTCAAGGTTATATGATTGGTTCAACTATTATTCAATTGATTGTTGGTAGGCTTTCTGATATTTATGGTAGAGTTAGATTGTTTAATTTGGGGTTCCTAATATTTATAGCTGCTGCTATAATTGCTGGTTTCTCTCCTAATCCTATTGTTTTGATTTTATCTAGGATTATTCAAGGTGTTGGTGGAGCTTTCCTCATGACCTTAAGTATAACTATTTTAACCGATAATATTCCTAGGGGTAGATTGGCCACTTGGCTTGGTGTTAATCAAGTTGCTTGGAGAATTGGCGCTATTATGGGGCTTTCACTTAGTGGTTTCATCATAGATTTATTGGGTTGGAGGTGGCTTTACCTCTCATATGTCCCCATAGGTTTCATCTTTTACTTATGGGGTGTAAAAACTTTGAAGGAAGTTTATAAGCCTATTGAAAATCCTTATATTGATAAGATTGGTTTCATATTATTCACATCTTTCCTCTCTACACTTTTAATTTCATTGACGCTATTCACCTTTGGATCTACATATATTTATTATGCATATACACTCTTACTTGTATCAATGATATTTTTGGGTTTATTTGTTTATTGGGAGTTTAAAATTCCATTTCCAGCTTTAGATTTCTCCCTCTTTAAAATTTGGCAGTTTACTGGTGGAATAATTTCTCAAATGCTATATTCCGTTGGGTTTGGTGCTTCTTCAACATTATTGGTTTTGTATCTTGAGGTTGTGAGAAGGTTTTCTGCTACTTGGACTGGTATAGCGATAACCCCATTTGAATTTTCATATTTATTGTTTGGTTTGCTCGGTGGTAGACTTTCTGATAGATTTGGATATGTTAAGATAACTGTGATTGGTTTATCTGCTTCTTCCATTGCATTTTATCTTTTTTCCACTATGAATATGGAAACTGACCTCAATCTAGTGGTATTATATCAAGTATTGTTTGGTTTTGGAGCTGGATTATTTGTAGCTCCAAATACAAGTTCAATTATGACTTCTGTATCTCAAAGTAAGAGGGGTGTGGCTTCTGCAATTAGATCAATATCCTTCAATATTGGTTTCCTATTGAGTTTAAATCTTGCTATAATTTCCATGGTTCAATACGTACCATATGATGTAGCGTCAAAATTGATAGTGGCTAAAGGTTTATCTTCTGGTAGTGGTGGGTACACCCTCCTTGATTTAGCAAATGCCATTTCAAAATCCTTCTTAATACAAGCTATAGCCATGGCTTCTGCAATACCTTTCTCATTGTCTAGAGGTTTAAAGATCAATGGAAAATTGTAAATGTTTTTGAGTAATCTTTATTTGTATTCTCTTTAGAATTATTCTTGTGAGAATTATTCCTAGAGGAATTGAACTGGAACTTATAGAGAAATCTGGTCCTTGGAAGATGATTTATGGGAGGAGGAAGACTGGTAAATCCTTTCTTGTGGAAAACTTCTTAAAGTATGATAGATTCTTCTTCGTTAATAGAGATTCAACTGTTATGGATAAATTTTCCATGGAGAAGTATAATTGGAATGAATTTCTCAAAGTTTTTAGAGAGCTTCTTGGGGTTAAGAAGATTGTTATAGATGAATTTCATCGTTTACCAAGTGAATTCCTAGATTTCCTACACTCCATGGGTTCTAGGGGTGAATTAATATTAATTACATCTACACTTTGGCTTGCTAAGAAGCTTCTTGGTGAAGGTTCACCCTTAATTGGACTTGTATATCCCATAAAAATTGGATTAATTGATGAAAGAGATTTAATAAAAAGTTTATCTAGTGAATTTAGTGGTAAAGAGCTTATTGAAGTATGCGTTTATTTAAGGGAGCCATTCTTAATACCAAATTTTAAACCGCCTCTACGTGAATTTCTAACTAACTTCCTCTATGAAAACAAATATTTCCTTAAGAATTTGATTGGAGAGATATTTAGTGAAGAAGAGAGGGAGCTTACCAATGTTTATGATGTTATTCTTAGAGCTATATCCAATGGTAGGAATGTGAGTACAGAGATTTCAACAACCCTATTCTCTAGGGGGTTGATTGTTAAGGATAATCCAGGTGTTGTACAAAAATATTTAGATATACTTACCGATATGGGGATTATTGAGAAATTTAAGGTTTATGGTAAAAGGAAATTCAAGTATATGCATATATCCCCATTACTGGATTTACACTTCTATCTTGAGGAGAAGTATTCTTATGTTGAAGTGGATACACCATTAAAATTCATTAAAAACGTTGCTGAAATTAAAATTCCAATTCATGTGGAGCAATTCTTTAGAAGTTTACTATCGAAAATCTTTGGATTACAACCACAATTAATAGAAGAGAAGGATTTTGAATTGGATTTAGCTTTATTCAAATTCAATGATTTAGAGTTAATTGGAGAAGTTAAATGGAGGGATTATGTAAGTGTGGGAGAAGTTAAATCAATTGAAGATAAAATGGGTAGGTTTAAAGGTGTTAAGAAGATTTTGATTGTACCAAATGAAAAAGTTTTGGAGAAAGTTCCAGAGGGAATCGAGGTTTGGGATGTGGATACTCTACTTAGATTTGTATTGGAGAGTTGAATCTATTGAATGAGGTATAATTGTTCTTGTCTTCCATGTAGCCAATATGGTTTTCCATTGGTAAAGACTATATCATCTTCCAATGCCATTCTAATCTCCATATCACCCCACTCTGGAATTTTATGGTATGTACATAGTTCTATGGAGAAACATGTATCTTCAATAACTTCATAATCCCCTCTTCCAGGTATACCTTCTTGATTATCCCATAAACCTATGATTGGCCCTGCCCCATGACCATGAAATCCAAGTGGATGTGTATATATCCTACCCTTAATCCCCTCTCTACAAGCTTTCTCCAATGCTGATTTCAATATTTGATTTCCAGTTCTACCAATTTCAAATTCCTCCAACAATATATCTTGTAGTCTATTTGTTGTTTTTAGAGCGTTTTCAATGGATTTAGGAGCATCTGTTTCCCCTATTTTAAGTATGTATGCATTGTGTTGTGTATCCGTACATAGGTTTAAATATCTTATCCCCACATCACAATGTAGCAAGTCTCCAGGCATAATCTTCTTTCTAATATTCCCACGTTGAACTCCAAAGTTTTGTGGTGGATTATCTGGTGCTTGAATATCTACTGTTGGTTGAAACCATGCTTCTAAACCTAAATCAAATATTGTTTGCCTCATCCACCAAACCACATCTTCAGTGGTTGTTACTCCAGGGTGAATAACATTGTTTGAAAATGCTTCTCTAATAATGGTATGCGCTATTCCCACTATACCTGGATATACATCTATTTCTGGTTTAATCCTCTTCTCAAGCCATTGAACAATAAGTCTCTCAGCACTTTTAACGCGATTCATGTAATCTCCTAAAGCTCTACTTATTAAGTTGTATTCAGTGTAGGTTAAACCATCTGCATGTTGAAAGTTTTCAGAGAAGTTTAATCCTATGGTTTTTGGATCTCTTTCTCTAACGATTCTAGTTAAACATGTAAATTGATCTTCTTTTTCAGGGTCCCATACAGCTTCATAGAATCCTTCAATTCCATAACGTGAGAGAACAAGTTTCTCTAAACTTCCATCTCTTCTAAGTGCAAATACTAGTATAGTCCTCCTCCTAGCTGAAAGCATTGTTGAAGGTAGTAGTGAAAACATTACTGGATCTTCATTATATTCCCTTCCATCCACAATCCACATATCAAATCCTTCTTTCAACATTAATTCTGGTAGGAGTTTATCTAGTCTCTCCTTCAACCATTCATCAACGATTTTCGCTCTCTCTTTTAAGGGTAGAATCTTATTTTTAATGGAATTTAATCCACAAAATCCTTCAACCAATACTTCCACCAATAAGATTATTTCCAAAAATCTTTAATGCTTTTCCAATTCACTTTTAACTTCATTTATAAGTTTTATTGCTTTCTCTATCTCTCCCCTAAGTTTAATGTTATATAATGCTGCAGCTGGATGATATGATGCTATCACATATACATTCATCCCCAAAAATTTTGCCCTATATATTTTACCTTGAACTTCACTTATAGATGTAAACTTTATCCCAGCTTTTGAAAATATGTATGATGTTGAATGTCTACCTAAAGTTACAATTATCTCTGGTTTTATCAAGTTTAATTGTCTATCTAGGTATGTATGACATGCTTCTATTTCTCTTTCATTTGGATCTCTATTTTCAGGAGGTCTACATTTAACTATATTGGTTATATAGACTTCACTCCTCTTAATTCCAGCTTTACCTAGGATTTCATCCAATAGTTTTCCAGCTGCACCAACAAAAGGTAAACCTTTCACATCCTCCCAATATCCAGGTGCTTCACCAATAAATACTATAGATGCATTAATATTTCCATCACCTAAAACTGGATTTCTACGATGCCTCCATAAATCGCACTTTCTACAATTCTTTACTTCAAGTCTCAATTTCTCCATAGCTTCAAAATTCTGTGATTTTTCCAAAGACATTTAACCAAATATACTTGGGTTTAACCCTAAAATTAATTTTCCCCTTAATTCTATAAATTAATCTTTAAATTTAACTTCACTCAATACTCTCAATATCTTCTTCTTGAACTAGTTTTTCATGTAGTATTGTGGTTATAGCTGTTATTGCTGATGCTAATGCATAGTCTGTTGATATAACTATTCCTGGTGCTATATCTAGTACGTAATTGGCAAATCTAAATAATCCAGTTGGAATTCCTTCTCTAGCTCCCACCATTAGGTTTATATTCCTCCCCCTTTTCACATTCTCCAAGATGAAATCAGCTACTTCACCACTTATCTTTGATATAGGTTCACCTTCAGGTTCAAATATTATTATTGGTTGATTTATCTTTGATCTAATGAATTGATACATATCTTGTATTTGAACTTGAGTTTTATGTACTTCTCTACCATAATTCCTCTTTTGAATCTTATATCTAGATTCTATACCTTCAAAAAGACCCTTTAAAAAGTGGTAGAATGGTTGTGCATCAACTATTGATATTGGAGCTATAATCAATCTCCCAACTTCATATGTTTGAACCTCCCTTCCAATCCTAGTACCCATAACATATGATGCATCTATAGGCCCTAGATAAGGTTCATGTGCAATTACAAACTTCCTAAAAACCTTATACATTGGATATTTATACGGCTTCATCTTCCTATGAAATTCAGATCCTGAAACCATTGATAGATATGCATAACCATTAATTATTTGTACCACTAAAACTTTATCTGGATTCTCCAAATCTACTTTAGCATTAGTTAACTTCTTTAATTCACTCCCAACAGCTATATTTACATCCATCGATTTAAAATCATGTCTACCCCTCCTAACAGTTGAAACTGCAAATTTATCTTCACATGATATTCTCTCAGAAAAACTCTTTGAACATTCAATTATCCCATCCAATTTAGCTTCACAAATTTTCTCCACAAGAAAAACTTTCTCAACTTCTGGAACCCTCTTTTTCACTTCTTCAAACAATTTATTCTTATCACTTGCACATGCAACTAAAACCAATCCTGGAAATCCCTGTGGGGATGAAAGCACTTGAGCATTCACATCTAAATCCCTAACATAAGACTCCACAATCTTCTCCATCCCAAGCTTACAAGTTATTATTAAATCAACCTTATCATAAGCAAACAGTTTCATCAACCCCCAATTATAATTTAATTAAACCATGAAATTATGTTTAATGCAATACTTTAATAATATGGTAATGTGTTTCAACTCCACTTGAACTTGTAAATGCAGCTCCAACTTTACCTTCAAGTTTCTCATGTATTTCAACAGATCTATCAATTAAATTCTTAGGTTTGCTAGGCATTTTACCATAGTATTTTATTATAAAGCTTCCACGTATACATCAAAATATTATTTGGTATTTAAGATGAAGCTTTATTGTATTAGTGGGTTTACTTCAATGATTTCATCTTCCCTTATGAATCTTCTATACCAAGCTTCAAATAGTTTTGGTGTTATATTACATCACAATAGTTGGACATAGCAATTTACAGGGAGCTATTCAAGAAGCAGCATCAAAATTACGGACTTCAATGTTATTTTGGGATATACTTTGCTTTTCCACTTATACATAGACTTATATTGGGGTTTGTGAAACCTATAACCTCTTAGCAGCTTCCTTTATTAGGGGATCCATAAATTTATTATCCTCATCTATTATAGAGTGTCTCCTCAAAGTTATTAATATATCATGCAATACCCTATCACTTACACCTCTACCTTCAATATCTTCTAAAAACCTTTTAAGCTTACCCCACTCTACAACTCCCTGTGCCAAAGCTCTTAGAATTACAATATATCTACTCCTACTAACTCTAAATCTAAGGAAGTTTTCAAGCTCCAATCTAGCAAGTTCAATAGCATCATTCCAAATATCCCTATAACTTCTTCCACCAAAACACTTTGAATATCCATAATATGTAAGCCACCCTATAATACCATTAAACATATTTACAACTTCTTCAATTTCACTTTTAGGAGGTTCAACACCATATTCTTCAAAACCCTTAATTAAGAAATCTATAGCCTCCTCCCTCCTCAGCCTCCTAGTTTTAACTTCAAAATATGCTCTCCCAAAGAGGGGTGCCTTTGGATCCTTTAAAAAGCCATAGAGTACACCCATTTCAGAGCCAGATATTATAAAGGAGAGATTTCTAAGATGATCATATGCATATGCCATGGCATTCTGAAGGATTCTACCAACAATGCCAAAAGCATTTTGAATCTCATCAAAAACCACTACAATCTTTGAATTATGTTCATAAGCTGCATCATTAAGTATTGTGAAAAGCTCCGTTAAAAGAGGTCTATCCCTACCCCAACTCAACTCAACATTAAAACCTGATATACTAACCCCCCTCACAACCCTCAAAAACTTCAATATAGTTTCCTGAAAACTCTTCCATCTAGACCCCCAAGCCAACAACTCTGATACCCCACTAGATATAAAGCTATACAAATCCCTTCTAGAACCAGTTGTACTCCTCAAATCAACATACATATAAGGAACATTACAATCCTCAAGAACTGACAGTATCAATGAAGTTTTACCAGTCCTCCTCAAACCAGAAACTAGAATTAAAGGTTGCCCAATAGCATTTCTAAGCCTATGAAATTCATCATCAAAATCATAAATATCCTTCTTCAAACGTTTAGGTCTAGGATCAAAAAGCACTTTCACACCGAAAGCAACTTTCATACTGAAAGTTAAAAACCTTTCTATCCTATGAGAAGAACACTTATATACTTTTTATCATAGCTGTGACAAATGATCTATTAAATTTTTAGAACCCCACCCCTATACCTACCATGCTTAAGCATAATTAATGCTTTATTCGCTTCCTCTAATCCAAATATGTTTACTTCCCTCTTTATCAAATTTATAACTAGTCTCCATCTTTCTCCAAATTTTGTGTTACCTTCGTTAACCCTATAATTCTACTATCAATATATTTATCTCAAAATTGTAGTATCCCGCATCTTCACCATAATACACTGGTTTCTCATCCATCATCAATGTGAATACATTATATGACTTCACCTTCGATTCATTATGCAACTTCTCCATCCCTTAGACTCAAACCCTTAAACATCTTAAAAAAGAAGTTCTGTACTGCAAATCCACTATACCTTTAAAACTTAAACTTCTCATACATTCTTAAATTGATCTTCAGTAAAACAATAGATTCATCAAACATAACTTCAAAATTGTATGAAAACCACTTTAAATCTTTTATCAAAAAATTTATACTCAAAATTTAACCAAGATTTAGTTTTGGGTACACCTTCACTTAAAGTCTCACAGCAAGATACTACAATAATACAACAGTCCAGTGGAAGAAGGGCTTTTATGGTAAAACCTGAAGAATATAATTGTGGATTTAATCCGATTGCTGGATGATTTATTTTACAAGGACATAATGAACTGCAGAAGGTGTGAGTTCTCCCAGCGGGAACCAAAGCATTATAACTCCAAACCTGAGTGGAATTTGCCTCCCCAGTTTCAATTTTGGGCTAAAAACAAGTTTCCATGCAAGAAGGATGTATATTACACAATGTATCAGCTCAACCCTACCCGCTGGGTGGAGCCTAACGTTGTCTTCGTAAGTCTGAGACCCAGCACTGGACATATACCAAGCATATCAGATATCATATTCGCGAACGCTTTGATTAAACACGGTTTAGCGAAGGAGAGGTTCAATATGGATGGTGACAGGTTCGTCTACTATGAAACCTACGTTTTGGTTACAGATTTAATCTGTTGTAGAGGCCCAGCGAAAGAGATGGTTGAGGCGAGGCATGTGGAGGCATGCATAGGTCACTTCATTAAGCAACTTGAAATACTCAAGGAGTATTATGGAAAAATCCCGAAGATCATAGCCATTGGCAAGAGCATAACCGAACCTAAATTGAAACTGGAAAGTGTAAAGAAGTACCTTCAGGAAGTGGGAACTAAAGTCATAGGTACAGTTCCACACTATGGTAGGCAAAAAAATCCAGAGGAGTACATCAAGAAATTCGACGAAGCCCTAAATAAGAACAGAATTACTTTTAAATCCGTGGATTTCGGCCATCTTCGCAACATAACTTAACCATGTAAACACGGGAATGATGTTGAAAGTTGGACCGACTTTAAAGCTGGGAGATTTTGGAAAGCATTATACTCAAAAATTGTAGCATGTATGATTTAACAAATTTACAGTAAGCTATACCTTTACACTAATTAATGAATATTGCAATGACCAGAATGGACGTCGCAACAACTCATATTGGTGTCGAAAAATCGCCGCCATATTTTTAAGAGTCGAAATGTTAAAACAAATCTAAGACGATCAAAATGCTTGAATTTGTTTACTGTAATGAATTTCTGGAGGAGGTGGGGGGAAATATATGACGCCTTTAAAAATTGACTTAAAAGTTTAGAGCAATATAAGTAAAAAGATTAAAGAGAGAAGAAGATATCCTGCTTATGTGGATAAAAGTTGTTTGTAGTATGGAAGAATTTTATATACGGAGAAAGGTTAGATGTGATACTACCAGAACAGAAGGAGATATGATAATAATTCAGCTAGCACTTTACAAATCTTACCGATCTCTCCAATCCCAATTTATGTGACGATTCTTGGAGATTGGCAAAAGTGGTATGAAGAAAAAGCGATGATGAAGGAAAAAGCTTCATATCTAAATGGAGCCTTCCGACGGAATTAGTGAATTCAAAAGGTCCAAGTTTTATTGGCATAATGAGTGATATCTCGTTTATGAAACGACAAGTATTTCAGAGTCAATTGATTTACTTTATGATAAAAGACGAATAAAAATTAGAAAACTCTTCTCTCCATTAAATTTGATAATTATGATTTTTCCAAGATTTTACAAATAACTGAAAGTCTTTTTGCATGGTCTGAAGAGAGTGAAGCTATAGTAAAACTTACTCTCAAAACTTAAACTCTAATCTAAATTTGATCTTAGATTATGCCATAAAACTCCTTGAACATTCATTTATCCTATACAATTTAGCTTCACAAATTTTCTCAAATTCTGGAATCTTCATTTTAACATTTATGGTGCATTTGTATCCATGTATAGCTTTAAATATGATAATCAAATAAAAGTAAAGGATAAATTTTATTTAAATAAATTTATTTGTGGATACTTTCTTAAACAATTAAATATTTGATGGTAAAATAATATGAGTATCCTTAGTTTTTGTCCTAAATGCGAAAGTTTAATGAAGTTTAGGAAGGTGGGAAATAAATTAGAAACTTATTGTACTAGATGTGGATATACGAGTATTATTATAGAATTTGAGGAGAGAAAACCTAAAAAGATTGTTGAAATAGATTTAAATGAATTAATGGATGTAATCATTAGAGAGAGAAGTTTTGCAGTTAAAGATGCTACAAGTAGAACTTATCCTGCTATTATTGTTGATGTTTCACATGGAATAGCCACTATAGAAACAAAATATGCTACTCATTTTCAATCTGGAGATCCTATAGGCTTCTATGAAAAAGATAGTCCAAAATATTTTGGAACAGTAATTGATTCACATCAAGACTTTATAACAGTTTTAACACCAATTGAGTGGAATGAAATAGAAAAAGAATTATATATTAATATTTTCGATTATGAACCATTAATAAGTTATGATCTTCAATTAAACCTTCTCAAACAGATAAATGGAGAAGAATCTGAATATTTAAATGTAAAGGTATCGAACGAGAATGCCATTAATCTCGTCTTTAAAAATCTTAGTCAACCAGAATTGAAATATCATAAACTTATGGATGTGATGGATGTTAGTAAAAGGTTTAGACTTAATGATTCACAGATAAAGGCTGTTGAAGCTGCACTTGCCTTAAACGATAATGAAATACTTTTAATTGTAGGTCCACCGGGAACTGGTAAAACTAGAGTTATAGCTAAAATAGCTTTCGAATTAATGAAGAGGGGTGAAAAAGTACTAATAACTTCACATACCAATAGGGCTGTGGATAATGCTGTGGAAAATCTACCTTTAGAGAAAACACTTAGAGTTGGTAGACCAGAAAAAGTTTTAGAAAACATAAAGAAATACCTACTCAGCTATAGGGCGAGGGAGCAAATAGGTCAAATGATATTGAATCTAGATAATAAATTATATAATTTTTTAAACGAAATACAGAATTTAATTAAAGATTACAAGAAAAGTAGAAATTATGAAAAGATTGTGTTAAGGAATATCTTAAAGAAATATAAATCTCACATTATAGATACCATTAAAAATAGAAATAAAATGATTAGAGAAGAATGTGAAAAATTAATTAATGAAATTCCGATAATTGGATCTACATTAGTTAAATCACAATTACCACCATTGTGGAACATTGATTTTGATATTGTAATTATTGATGAAGCTAGTCAAGCATCAATAACATTAGCATTATTAGCTATGGTTAAAGGTAGGAAGTGGATTCTAGTTGGAGACCATAAACAATTACTACCAATATTCCGAGATAAAAGAGTAAGTAATATAGAATCAAGAATAAAGTTAAGTGCATTTTCAGGTTTAAAGGAAAAATATGATCCTAGACATTTATGGCTACAAATACATTATAGAAGTCACCCAGACATAATTGGATTCTCAACAAAATATATTTACGAAAACAAAATAAAATGCCATGAAACATGTTTAAACCAAACATTAGAATTTAAAAAACCTCCAAAACTAGAATTTCTTACAAAAACAAAACCAGCAGTATTCATCCATGTTAATGGTATAGATGAAGTAGTAGGAAAATCGAGAAGAAATGAAAAGGAAGTTGAAGTTATATGTGAAATAATAAGAGAATTAATAAATTGTGGGATAAAACCATCAGAAATAGGGGTAATAAGCCCATTCATAGCACAAACAAAACAAATAATAGAAAAACTACCAAAAACAAAAGAGAAAATAGAAGTAAACACAGTAGATGCATTCCAAGGAAGAGAAAAAGAAGTAATAATATTCAGCATAACAGACACTACAAAACTAAAATTTCCCTCAGACCCCCATAGACTAAACGTAGCACTCACAAGACCCAGAAAGAAACTAATAGTCGTAGGAAATGGAAAAGCAATAACAGAAAAAGCAAAAAACACACTACTCCACAAATACCTAGAATACTGCTACACAAAAAACGCAATATACGACTGGAACAAAAAGATATGGCTACAAAAACATGAAGAAACTTAATTACTTCCATAATCTTCTTAAATTCACATGAACAACAATAGCTAATAGTGTTTTCTCATTCTTCACCCTCATCCCATTTCACAAAACATTAAATAGATGTTCACAGTCTTATGATAGAAATATAAGTAATTCATCACCATATAGACTATAGAGTTAATTTTTATGAATGTAAATATTAGAATTGAGGATCTTAAAGAATCAAATATTGATGATCTCCTATATGTTTGCTCCTCAAAAAGGCTTAATGATCCAATCCATCAGCAGGGTATGAGATTTAAGAAGCTTTGGCTCCTTGAAATGCTTAAAAATTATGGCTCCATTGCAAAAATTGCTTACCACAATGATAAACCAGTTGCCCAAATACTCTACTACCCAGAAACGGCTGACATCACCAAGGAATTTAAACGGGATGGAGTCCTCATAATAAATTGCATATACAACCCCACACCAGAAGCTCAGAAAATCGGAATAGGAACAAAATTATTAAAAAGCCTAATTCTAGATGTGAAAATGAAAAGATCATGCCTTGGAAATAGAGAATGCAAATTCATACTAGCAAACGCCTTCAATACAGGTCAATACCTCCCAATGCCCGAATTCTATAAAAGGAACGGATTCCTACCAACAGGTGAAGGAAGCCTATACCACCTACCAATCACAAGCAGCTACAAGCCAAAACCAAAAACCATATACAAACCACTAAAAGAAGACAAAAATAAAGCAATAATACTCTACAACCCAAAATGCCAATTCTCCTACCCATTCGCAAAAAGTATAGAGCAAACCATAAAAGAAACCCTACCAAAAATAGAAATCAAAATCATAAACGAATGGGAAAACCCCCAAGAATCAATAAAACATGGAAACTGGTGGCTAATAGTAAATGCAAAACCAATACAAACATTCTTCATGGACAAAGAAAAATTCAAACAAGAAATAACACAAGCAGCAACAAACCAACAAACAAACTGAAATACCCACACTCCAAAAACTATATATAGCCACCACACATTAACATGTGAATTCTACAAATGGGAGACTAAACCATATAAATCCAGCATAAAGTTACGGGCAGAAATAGTCATATAAAACATAACGGTCAGGAACCAATATAGTAAACTGTAAACACAATATTGAGCAAAACAATAACTTTCAAATACCTTTATCGGGTTCTTAATAATGGATGAGACCCCATACTGTACGGGGACTAGACTTTCACTTCTCTTTGTCGAGTCTGTATGTATCTGTGGATAATAAGGAGAATGAAAAATCCTCATTTCTAAATTTGCTATAATATGACAATTAATAGTCTAGTAAATTGACTTCTTCATATTTTGAAAAATAAAAATAAATTTTAAAAATGCAGATGTATAAGGATTATAAGATGATGTCATCGAAAGAGATTAAAGAGAATGAAAAGAAGATTCTGAGTAGTATTGGTGAAGAGGTTAAGTATAAATATCCATCCGGAGAAGGTGTGTATCGTGGTCAATTGAAGGATAGGTGCATCCTTCATGTTCCCTCTTGGACCAATGTTCCATACTGGGATGTTGTAGACCTCATCGAGTTCGAGGAACCGAAGAGGTTCGAAGCATTAAGGTTCGGATATTATAGACTGAAGGATGGAAAGCTGAGATGGGCGAGTCAGACGACTCTCACGGAACCATTCGAGGTCTATAAGAAATTATTCATAAAGGCTGCAAAGGAGAAGGAATGGTTTAGAAAGTTCCTATATGAAGTTTTGGAAGAAGTACAGCCCTCGTAAGTTATACTATAGCAAATACGTGGTTCTACTTCATGGGAGCAATGCTAGCAGCGATCCATCCCAATTAATCCATCACTTACTCGATGGCTCTGCTGTTCTTCGGATCCTTCGTTCTATTTGTAATATTGGTGGATGAACTGAACAATACATTGCAGATGTTTATTCAATAGGCTGTAAACGATGATATGGAATTCATAAGGAAAGCTGAGGAAATAGCTTCAACTTGCGGTTATAAGCCCATAGAGCTCTGCTGGATGACATGGCTCATCCAACCAGAAGGAAAAATGATGAGGATGGAGAAATATTCAAGCATACTATCAAAGATTTAAGCGTAGAATTTTTCACTTTAACTTAGCAGTCTCGCAAATCTCCGCAATTGGGCACCCTTCACACTCGGGGTTTCTTTCGTGGCAATAGTCGCGTCCCACACTCCAAAAGATATAATCCAATTTCACTGGAAGGTCTGGAAAGGCTAGCTTAGAGAATGCAAGTATATCTTGGATGTGGTTTGGTAGCTCGCCCCTCCACCCTCCTTTCCCTGGAAACATACGGCCGAAAACCCTATTGAAAACTTTGACTACATGAACGTCTATAGGCATATCTATAAGGTTCCCCTCTTTAACATAAAATTCTGGCGACTTTGCTTTCACCTGGTCAAACCAAGCATGACGTTCGGAAAGACCTAAAGATCTGTAAATGAAGTCTCTCGTTGTCATACTAGCCTTTTTAGGACCAAATCCCGCTATTCTCCTCAATGTGAAGTAGACTTCTAAAGCTGTATACGGTCTATTCTCAAAGAGGGTTACTGGAGACTTTCCTTCTTTTTGAAAGAATTTTAAAGCTTCTCGTATAGCTTTGGAAATCTTTTTAATATATCCCTGTCTCTCATCCTCTTTCATGCCTTCAGGCCATTTATCTTTAAAATATTCCTCTAACATCTTTTCATAGTTAATTTCTAAGAGTGTGGGTAAATCAAATTTTCCCACTTTACCATATAACCACTCAGGAAAATTCGAAGCGTCATCCGAATTTACCTGTTCATCGCATATTATACATATTAAAGGTGCAAATTCGTTTTGCGCCAAAAATCACCCTGCAGCTCCCAACAAAATTCTTCCCAGATTTCAGCGAGTTTTTCAGCCTTCTCCTTAATTTCTGAGAAGCTAAAATCTTTTATGCTCATACTCCTTAAGTAACATAATAAAGTTTCAATTTAAAAATTTAATGATATTAGAATTTACGGAAAAAGTTTTGGGTTATGGAGGCTATAGCAAAACAGATTCGTCTCACATGCTTTAAAAGAAATCTCTGAACTTTATGGTTTGGATAATAGCTTTCATTGTAGGCATGGTAGAAGACTGAATAAAAGTT
>Ga0209080_1000801_pt1 | contig 18364 bp, 19 predicted proteins | sample JNZ110809AmetaG_FD_184123 | JGI IMG/M metagenome (GOLD analysis project Ga0209080, IMG submission 184123) | Hot spring microbial communities from Jinze hot spring, China to study Microbial Dark Matter (Phase II) - JNZ 110809A (SPAdes) (version 3) ...
GGAACACGTAATGGCTCACCAGAGTTGCGATGGGGTTCTCTATCGCCGCCGCTATGTTCTGCCACTCCGTTACGCCCAGCGCGAGGGAGCTGAACAGGAGGACGTAGAGCGGCACCGCGATCGCGCAGAGCTTGGCGGCCCTCGGTATCCAGCGGTGCGGCCTCCTTGTCTCCTCCGCGGCCTGGGCTATCGACTCCACACCTATGTACGACGCCATGGCTATCGTCAGCCCGTAGAGGAAGTTGCTCTCGGAGACGTTGAGACCCGGGAAATAGGCGACCTCATGCTGTGGAGCGGGGTTGCCGAAGGTCAGGAGCTGGGAGGCGAACTTTTCCGGATCGAAGGTCGTCAAGTACCCGAGGAAAAGCAGGACTGACTCGACGATGAGGCCGAATGCAACGATCCCCGCGACGACTCCGGCGGAGTACTTGATGCCGATGTAGTTGATCGCCACCAGGAGCAGGACTATCGCGGCAGCTATGATGCCCAGGCTTCCGACGGTTATGGGCCCTATTTGCAGTGCCAAGTCCTTGACCTGCGGGATCAGGAACTTGAAGTAACCCGCAGCGGCGGTGGCGAAGAGGGCCACGCACAACACGTAGTCGAGCATGATCGCCCAGCCGGCGATGAAGCTCCCGAGGGTGTTCCAGGCCCTGAGGGAGTACACGTGCACGCCGCCCGAGTAGGGGTAGGCTGAGGCCAGCTCCGCGTATGTGAGGCTGACCGCCACGTAGACGAGCGCGGTGATCGCGAATGTTATCGGAGCAGCTCCGCCTGCGTAGAGGAACGCGACGCCGAGACCGATGAACACGTCAGCGCCCACGTCGCCGTATCCCAGGGCGAAGGAGCTGAACCAGCCCACCTCCCGCTTGTATCTCCCCTCACCGGATTCCTCCAAACCGTTCCCGTCGCTGGTAGGGCTCCAAATAAAAACGACCCCGTCCAGTTCCCGCAATCGCAGAAAAATTGACGTGGTTAGCTGGGTGACTGCTTTCTCCGTTGGGAGCCGCGTAGCCTCACCCATTGCGGGATTCTCGGCTACCTCTGCACTCCGCCAGCTGATCCCGAGTAGGTCGCGCACCCTCCGATGGCAGCCGCATCGAACCGACGGGCACCGCTGCGACCGGGCACATCCTTATTGCCCAGTCCCTCGGCGGATCACCCGATGGCTGGTGGTGTAGTTCCAGCTGGGATCAGCCCTGAAGGCGAGCGCCCTGGGGTCTTCTGAGGAGGAGAAGCTGCGGACCGCGCTGCGTTTCTACGACCTCTCCGCGGAGCTGGGACTGGACTACTTCGTGCTCGACTCGGAGGGGGTCCGGGACGACCTCGGGCTTCCCTCGCTGGACGTGTTGGTGAGGAGGGCTGACGAGTCCTCTGGGCCGCGGGTCGTCATCACCGTCCCTGTCAGGAGGAGCGACTTCCTCGAGAGGCTGGAGGGCACGCTGCGCATCCTCTCCCGGAGGGACCGGGCATCGCTGTGCCTCGTCGCCGGCAACCCGGCCTACCTCACCGAGGAGGAGCGGAGGAGGTCTGCACCGAGGTTGCTCGCCTACGCGGCCGAGAGGGTCCACCGCGAGCTCGGCGGACGGACCGAAGTCTTCGTCGGCACGGAGAGGGTGGAGAGGACTGTGGAGAGGTTGTGCCGAGAGCTGGACGTGGTGCCGTTCCTCCTCCTCGACCTCCACCCGCCGGAGCTCCTCGAGCGGCTCAGGCCCAACGGCAACCGTCTCGCGGTCTACGTCCCCTTCGCGCTCGGTCCATCCTCTGAAGCGATCCCCGCCCTCCTCCCGTACGTCAGGCGTCGCATGACGGTCAGGCAGCTCACCGGCGACCCCTCGGAGCACGTGGAGCGGTTCTGCGTCGTCGGCGACCCCGACCGCGTCGCCTCAAGGCTGAGGTCGCTGACCGAGCGTTACGACGTCATCGTGGGGTACCCGGCCCTGCTCGTCCCAGAACAGCTCAGGTTCTGGGCGCGCGTCAACACGGCTCGGGATTCTGAACCCACTTCTTGATGGTGCGGAGGTGCTGTTCGTCGTACCCGAGGACCACCTCCCCGTCCTCCAGTCTCCTGACGTGGGTCCATTCGGCCAGGAGACCGGCGTGCGCGAAGAAGTTCCTCTTCGCGTTAGAGCTTCCGCTCAGCCTCAGGGCCTCGCTCAGGAGCTTCCCCTCGCCGGGCATGAGGGCCTCCGCGTGTCTCCTGATCTGATCGATCTCGTGCTCGAGGACGTAACAGTTCAGGTGGAGGTCCTGCTCGCCGTAGAACTTCTTCACGGTCTCCAGGAGGGCTCCCATCCTTCGACCGGTAGCGCTGACAGACCTCACCACCCTGCTGAGGTACGCCGACAACCCAGCGATTATGACCCACGCGAAGACCTCGCTCCTGACCACCCTCAACCTGCTCACCCTCAGGACGTCTCCGTCGTTCGAGATCCTCTTCCTCCGCTCGATCCTCGCCAGCGCCTCCCGCAGAGCTCTCAAAACCCTCTCTCCGTCGGGCGGGTCGAGGTACGTCAGCAGCAGCGGCACGTTGAACCTCACCGCGTTGAAGGCCAGCTGGGCCCTGCTCCTCTCTCCGTTCATCGAGTCCATCAGCTCGCTCAGCTCCCTCCCGAGTTCGACGGCCTCACCTGTCCTGTCGGCGACGAACTCCTTTCGGGGCTGGGGGAAGCTGAAGAACGCCCTGTGCGACGTGCGCTCCACCTCCACCGGCGTCGTCATCCCGGCGGTCGGCTTCGGATGGTAAACGGTGTACAGGTCGAAGCGCACTGAGCCCTCCGCGGACTGCCTGATGAATTCCCTGTAGGCGTAGTAGGTCGCCAGCGCCATTTGGAGGGCCAGGAGGTACGCGTTGTGCCCGGTAGACGTGCAGAAGTAGAGCTCGCCGTCCCGGTCGAAGGCCTCGGTCATCTCCACCAGCGCGTAGGAGGAGACGTTGTCGATGTAGTTCACGAACTCGAGTGCCGTCCTTTTGTCCCTCAACGCGTAGTACCCAAGCCCCTGGATCACCCTCACCTCGAAGTCCGTCCCCATGATGTCCCGCAGCCTCCGCTCAGCCTCCCTCGCCAGCTTCTCCCTGTCCCTCAGGAGCTCCTCCGCCTCCTCCGGCGTCCCGGCCAGGTCGACGACCAGGCTCTCCGGAAGGAGAAGCGTCACCGAGCAGTCCTTGCCTTTCTCCCTCAGGTGCTCCGCAATCGCCGACGCGACGAGCTTGTAGGGACCGTACCTCCTCCCCTCGATCGAGAAGTGAAGCTCCCAGTAACTCTCGTATCCGATGCTCCCGATTATCTGGACGATCCTCGACCCCATCCCCGCTTCGCGTAAATTCCTCCAATAGATAATTTGCGAAGGGTTGGGAGCGCCGCTCACGCGGTACAGGTTCGTCCCTCGGGAGGTCCCGTTGCTGACCTCTGACGTGGCGGTTGGCCTGCTCGAGGCATTGTCGTCGGGCAAGAGCCACGCAAGGACGAGCCTCGACCTCTGGATCAGCGAGGTGACGGTGAGGCTCGAGGGCGGAGCTGCCCTGATCGGAGGGGCTGTCGTAACGAGGAGCGAGCTCGAGGAGGTCGCCAAGGACGAAAGGACCGTCTTCGCCGTGACAGCCTCAGGCCTACTTCCCGTCGAGGTGAGGTCCGATCGCTACTACAAGCTCGTCAACACGGGAAGGGGCCACGCTCCGACGCTCGAGATCGACGGGATCCACATGCACCGCGTCGCTGAGGTCAAGCCCGAGCGGGACGCCGCGATGAAGGTCGCTCTCCTGGGGAGGTTGCGGGGCAAGCGCGTGCTGGACACCTGCACCGGTCTCGGGTACACAGCCATCGAGGCCCTCAGGAGGGGAGCCTCAGAGGTGGTCACGGTCGAGGTCGATCCGAACGTCCTCTCCCTCGCGGAGCTCAACCCGTGGTCCAGAGCTCTCTCCGACGAGAGGGTCACGGTCCTTCAGGGAGACGTCTCGGAGCTCATCAGGTCCTTTGAGGACGGTTCGTTCGATGCCGTGATCCACGACCCTCCGAGGTTCTCCCTCGCGGGCGAGCTTTACGGCCTCGGGTTCTACTGGGAGCTCTCCAGGGTCCTCAAAAGGGGAGGGGTTGTCGTCCACTACGTCGGGAGGCCCGGCCACCTCTCCGGCAAGCGGATCCACGTGGGCGTCATGAGGCGGATGAGGGAGGCGGGGTTCTCGGTCAGGTGGGTCGAGCGCGCCGAGGTGGTGGTCGGTTTGAAGGTCACCGGCTGAGCGGGGCATGATGGGTCGCACCCGCGTTGGCCTTTCAGCGAGGCATCGACGGGTTATACTAATTGGCGCGCGGTGACTGAAGACCGGTGTGGCGTCCGGGTACGAAATCGGCAGACATTTCCTGAAGAGGCGGGCCCTCGCCTTCCTAGAGGACGCCAAGTCCGACTTCGCAAGGGGCGAGCACGACCTAGCCCTCTTCCACGTGGAGCAGTTCATGCAGCTCTACCTCAAGCTCGGCGACTTCCCCAAGACCCATTCTCCATCGGATCTCTTCAGGCTCCTGGCCAGCGCCTACGAACGGGAGTCGGTTATGGATTTTTACTGCCGGAACTTGGAGTGATCGCGTTGCTGGAGGACGCCTACATCAGCTCGAGGTACCTCCCCAGGAGCTTCAGCAGGGAGGTGGCCGAGCGGGCCCTGACCTTCGCGGAGAGGTTGCTGGAGGCGTTCTCATGGCTGGAGGGGAGCTGATCGACCTGCTGCTGGAGCTGAGGGAGGAGAAGAGACGCTACTACTCAGACCCGTTGCGCTACGCCAGAAAAATCAAAGACGTGGTCAGGTCGCTCGATCCCCATGCGCTCGTGTTCCTCTTCGGCAGCTTCGTGAGGGGCACCATGAGGCCCGACAGCGACATCGACGTCCTCGTCGTCACCAGCATGGCGGCCGACGTCTGGAAGAGGGTCAGGGTCATGGTCGAGGTGAAGAGGGCGATAGGTGACCTGGCACCGTTCCAGATCCACGTCGTCACCCCCGAGGAACTCGAGGGATGGTACAGACGCTTCATCGACGCGATGGTGGAGGTGTAGATCGAAAACGCAGGTCTCATTGGCGCTTAACCTCGCGATTCCCCTTCCTCGTCCGGCTACGCCTCGATGTCGTCCTACAGTCCTTCGGTTTTGACGGGCTGAGCGATGCGATTTCTCCTCCCGACGACGGGTATCAGCCCCTCGTCCCGTGCGCCGCTACACCCAAGAACTCTCCCGATGCCGACCTTTCGGATCCGCAGGAGACCAAGGTTCGGCCCTTGCCCTTCACAGCTGAAACCCTCGGTCACGGCACCCGGGTTGCAACAGGGATCGATGGACGTTTTAAGAGTCGGGAAGACGATGTGAAAGCGATGTCCTCTTCCCAGGGTTCGAGACCTCTCAGGATCGAGCGCGACACGCTGGGCGAGATGTACGTTCCCGCGGACGCTTACTACGGTGCCCAGACCGCGAGGGCCGTCGACAACTTCCCCATCTCGGGCCTCAGGTTCCCTCGCCAGTTCATCAGGGCCTTCGGGCTGATCAAGTACGCCGCGGCCAGGGCGAACGTCCGGCTCGGCCTCCTCGACGAGAGGAGGGGCAACGCGATCATGCAGGCCGCCATGGAGGTGGCTGAGGGCAAGCTCGACGACCAGTTCGTGGTGGACGTCTACCAGACCGGCAGCGGTACCTCAACGAACATGAACGTCAACGAGGTGATCGCCGCAAGGGCCAACGAGATCCTGACAGGTGTTAGGTCTGCGAAGGGAGAGGTTCACCCAAACGACCACGTCAACATGGGCCAGTCTACAAACGACGTCTTCCCCACCGCGATCCAGGTGGCTGGGGCCCTCTCGATTAAGGAGGAGCTGCTGCCCTCGCTGAGGACGCTCCTCGAGGAGCTGGAGCGGAAGGCCTCCGAGTTCGAGGACGTCGTCAAGTCCGGCAGGACCCACCTCCAGGACGCCCTTCCTGTGACGCTCGGCCAGGAGTTCGGTTCCTACGCCTCCCTCGTCAGGAGGTCCATCGCCTCCGTCGAGGTCGGCCTCAAAGCGCTCCTGGAGCTCCCGATCGGCGGTACCGCGGTCGGCACCGGTCTGAACAGGCACCCGGACTTCGCGAGGTTGGTCTGCGAGGAGCTCTCACGCCTGACCGGCCTGGAGTTCAGGGAGGCTCCGGACAGGTTCGAGCTGATGGGCGCTATGTCGGCCGTGGTCCAGGCCTCCGGATCGCTCAGGATGGTCGCTCATGCCCTCCTCAAGATAGTGAAGGACCTGAGGTTGATGGGTTCGGGGCCCAACACCGGCTTCGCCGAGATCGAGATACCCGCCGTCCAGCCGGGCTCCTCCATCATGCCCGGTAAGGTCAACCCGGTCATCCCGGAGGCGGTCGGTCTAATCGCCGTCAAGGTGATCGCCAACGACGTCTCGGTTCTCCTCGCGGCCCAGCTCGGAGAGCTCGAGCTCAACATGGGCATGCCCCTGATCGCTTACGACTTCCTCCACTCGATCCAGATCCTCGCCAGCGGCTCGAGGGTCCTCGCGAAGAAGTGCATTGCCGGGATCGTCGCCAACGTGGAGAGGTGCAGGGAGCTCGCGGAGTCCTCGCCGGCGCTCGTCACCGTGGTCGCTCCCATCGTAGGCTACGACAAGGCCGCGGTCATCGCGAAGAGGGTCCTTGAGCAGCGGAGGTCGATCAAGGAGGTGATGGTCGAGGAGCTCGGCCTCCCGAGGGAGGAGGTGGACAGGTTGCTGGACTTGAAGAAGCTCACGCGGCCCGGGATACCTGCGAAGGCGGTATGACGCAAGTTAAGCGTTGTGACGTTGTAGTATCGTAGTATTATCATAAAGGATAAGTGTGCGTGTGTGTATGTAGTGTGTGCCAATGAGCATCGTCTTGCCGAAGCACTTATTGTCGAATTTCGAGGAGCACATTCGGTCCGCTCAATGGATTCTGGAGAACATCCCCGAGGAGAGGTTGCGCGAGGAGAGCGTTAAGAGGGCCATAGCTGCCGCGCGGAGGCTGACGCTCGTATCCCCTGACGAGGTCCAACAGCGGGTCGTGGAGGAGGCCGAGAAGCTGAGGGAGCTGATGCCCCAGATAACCCAGCTCGTTGACCTCGTATCGCGGGTCATGACGCTGTCCATGCTGTTGATCCTCCTCGCTGCGCTGAAGGAGCTGAGGGACGGCGAGCACGGCGGTGACGTCGCGGAGTCGATATCACTTGACATGATGCAGGAGGTCGAGTGGGCTCAGAAAAACGAGGTGAGCCTCGATCAGCTGAGGAGCGCCCTCGATGAGAAGATTGAGGAGATAACGCGCGTCTTCGGAGGATAGTCCGTTCTCACTCACGACAGTCTTCGAGCAGCTCGCTGACCTTCTCGTCAACCGCCTTCTGCCTACTGATCCGGTGCAAAAGCGCAGCAGGGATGGCTGAGATTTTGAATCGGTCCACGAGGTGCCGCGGATCCCGAGCGAAATCCGGGACCTCCTCTTCGAGCACCGCGTCCAATGATATAGGAACAGTTCCCCTGCTAATTTTTCTCTCGAAGTCCCGCGCGTTGGTCCTCGTTTTGATCAAGGGAGCGTGATGGCGCCCCTCGAAGAACGCGGTAACCGGTTCAGCGAGGTCCGGCGCTTCGTAGACCTTCCAAATGAAGTGTCTGCGGACGCAAACGAACCTCAGGTCTGAGTCACAGAAAATCAGAATGATGGGTTCCCAGTCAGGCCATGGGTAAAACCCATCCCTCTCCCATACGAACCAGTAAATGGAGTACGAGTTTCCCGACTCGACCTTTATACCACTGAAACTGCTGGCCTCGGCCGTCTCCATATAAGCCCTGATCCTCAAGTCAGTTAGCATTGAATTATTGGACATCCATGGCCGGTCGTTACATCTTTTATTTAGACAATACTTTTCAAAAGGGCAGGCATCACATGACCTTATTCACCTGTAGCATAAACGCCGAAAAAGTCTTCGAGGACTTCCTCCATGTCCTCAACCTCACAGGGTGCAGGATTCCAGCCAAGGTCCTCGGCAAGTAGCGCAAGCTCAGCTCTGATCGGAATCTCGGTTCGCTGGACGCGTCATCGCTTTCCCCTTGTGAAAGTCAAGACGTTTCCGGCTTCGGCTCAGAGCTCCTCCACGACCATCGGTGTCAGGTCACCGCTCCACTTCAGCACCCACACCTTCCTCTCCTTAGCCAGCTCTATCGCCTCCGGTGTTGCGTAGTCCGCGTAGATCACCTTGATCAGCCTCCTCCTCAGCATATCCGGCCTCTTGGCCTTCAACAGCTCCACCTTCTTGATCAGCTCCTCTACCAGGTTTGTTCCCAGCCTGACGGTCGCCTCGCCTATTACGCAGAGGTCTCCGTCAGTACCGTACAGGTCGATCTCCGTCGCGTCGACGAACGCCCTCCCCAACCGGATGTCAACCCCGAGCCTCTCCCTGACGTTGTGTCTGATGAAGCTCGCGGCCTCCTCCTCGACGCTTATCGTGAGCCTCTCGAGGGTGACCGACATCCTGTTGATCGTCTTCCGCATGTCCCTGACCTCTTCCCAGAGCCTGTTCTGCCCTTCCCTTAGGGCCTTCACTTCCTCCCAAAGTTTGTTTTGGTTCTCCTCGAGGCGCTTCACGCTCTCCCACAACCTGTTAGTGTTCTCCCACAGTCTGTTCTGGTTCTCCTCCAGCCTGTCGAGCCTCTTCAGCATCTCGACTATGTGGGACTCGTGTCTGTCGAGCCTCTTCAGTACCTCCAGTATCCCTATCCTGCCGGCGACCGCGTACCTGAACTCCTCGTCCTCCTCGAGGAGCCGCAGGAACTCCCTCTTCAGGTCGGCCGTCAATTCCTCCCCATTGGCGATCCCCGTCGGCTGCAATAAAGGTGCCTCGGTGTGATGCGATGCCGGTGTTCGGACTCGATTCAGGGCTTGATCCGGAGCAGGCTTCCCTGCCCCAGCCCGGGGACCTCCTGACCGGACTTGAGCGCCTCGAACTCGACCACCAGCACGTCCTCAAGGGCCTCCGTCACGGATCCTTTCCAGGGCCTTCCGTTGTAGTCGACGTAGACCGCCTCCTTACCCACCAATTTCGCGAGCTCCTCTCCGGTGATTCCCGAGGTCGGCTGGACCAACACCCTCTCCTGCTCGTCGAACCCGACCACTATGGCATCCAGCTCCTCCGCTTCCGACATCGGCCCACCAGTCCTCACAGACCTTAAAAATGTAAGACCGTTCTCGGCCAGCAGATGGTCGAGTCGAGGGCTCTGAGGAGGACGAAGAGGAAGGTCACCGTCGAGAACCTCTGGCTCTACGTCGTGTCGATCCTCCTCGAGCGGCCGAGGTACGGGTACGAGCTGGTCGAGGAGATACACCGGCGCTTCGGCTTCAGGCCCAGCAGGATCACCTGCTACGTCGTCCTCTACCGCCTCGAGAGGGAGGGGCTCATCAGGTCCTCCGGTGCGACGCGCTCCGGCAGCGGCGGGGCCAGGGTCTACTACGAGGTCACGGATCTGGGGAGGAGGGAGTTCAAGGCCGCCCTCGATTACATCGAGAGGCTCCTCAGCGCCATGCGGTCATCGTTGAGGGGCAGCGAAGCGGGTCAAGGAGGTTAATCATTATATAGTATTTTATGGGCGTAAAACCGTGCCGAAGGTCAGGGTCGCGATAATCGGTGTGGGGAACTGCGCATCCGCGCTCGTTCAGGGCGTCCATTACTACGCGGGCGCCGACGACCACGAGGAGGTACCGGGGCTGATGCACGTCAGGCTCGGAGGCTACCACGTCGGTGACATAGAGTTCGTGGCGGCCTTCGACGTCGACAGGAGGAAGGTCGGGAAGGACCTCTCCGAGGCGATCTTCTCACCGCCGAACAACACGCTCCGCTTCGCGGAGGTCCCGAGGCTGGGCGTCGAGGTGATGCGTGGGCCTACGCTGGACGGCCTCGGCAGGTACCTGAAAGGGGAGGTGGAGGAGCACGAGGGGCCAGCGGTGGACGTGAGGGACGTCCTGAAGAGCGCCGGTGCCGACGTCACGATCAACTTCCTCCCCGTAGGTAGCGAGCGGGCCACGCGGTTCTACGCCTCCGAGTCCCTCTCCGCAGGGGTCGGGCTGGTCAACGCCATCCCGGTCTTCATCGCGAGCGACCCGGAGTGGCAGAGGGCCTTCGAGGATCGGAACGTGCCCCTCGTCGGCGACGACATCAAGAGCCAGGTGGGAGCGACGATACTCCACAGGACGCTCGTCCAGCTCTTCGAGGACAGGGGAGGCGTCATCGACAGGACATACCAGCTCAACTTCGGCGGGAACACCGACTTCCTGAACATGCTCGAGCGGGAGCGGCTCTCCTCCAAGAAGAGGTCCAAGACCCAGGCCGTCACCTCCCTCTTCGGCTCCCCGATCGCGGCCGAGAACGTCCACATAGGCCCGAGCGATTACGTCCCCTGGCTCCAGGACCGCAAGGTCGCCTACATCCGTCTCGAGGGGAGGGTCTTCGGTGACGCTCCGGTAACCGTTGAGGTGAGGCTGGAGGTCTGGGACTCGCCCAACGCGGCCGGCGTCGCGGTCGACGCTATCAGGTGCGTCAAGCTCGCGAAGGACAGGGGGGTTGGCGGCGTCCTTTACTCGCCATCGGCCTACCTGATGAAGTCACCGCCAGTCCAGTATCCTGACCACGTCGCACGGCAGATGATCGAGGAGTTCATCGAGGGCAAGAGGCTGCGCTGAAAGACCCCGTGGTCTTTTGGGGCGGGGTCATCGGGGTCAGCGGTTCCGTGGGAGCTTCATCGCTCACCCCTAGCCAAGCCTATCATCCCCCTCTCCCCGCCATACGACCTTCCGCGCGGTGAAAAAGTTCAGCGTCGACGCAATGGGCGTTACACCGTGAGTGTCCTCATAGGCCTCAGCTCCCTCCTGGAGGGGTCCAGCACGAGCCCGAAGACCTCGAGGGTCACCGCGCCCAACAGGTTCCCGTCGCCCGGCTCCCTCAGCACTACGGGCGTGTGCCTCTCGCCGTAGCCAGGCTGCTCGAGGAGGGACTCCGAGACGCGCCGCCTGATCGCCGTGCCGTCCGCCAGCAAGAACTCCGTCTCCACCTTCGGTTCGGGCCCAAGTTCCTTCCAGATGGGCTCCGAGAGGACGGTGTAGGTGGCTCCCGAGTCCACGAGGAACCTGACCCTGACGGCCCTGCCTTCGCGCCTGACCACGCCCTCCACGCAGACCAGCCCCATTCTCCCCGTTTTCTACGACCCTCGAGTGAGCGGTGAGGTTGGTGATGCCCTCCCGTTGCGTGTCTCGTCCCTCCGCTCCAGCAACCCCGCGAAAAGGTTTTCCCGCCGCCAGAGAACGGTTCCGTGGAGGTGTCCTTCGAGAGGCTCTGGGTCTGGGACGTCGAGGAGGTCGGGAGCAGGCTCCGCTGGTACTACATGGTGGCCACGAACCAGAGGCCTGCGAAGTACCTGATCTGCCGTAGGATACCCGCTGAGTTCGAGGAGGGGATGAGCGATGAGGAGCTCTGGAGCTCCCACAGGAGGGCTGCAGAGGAGTTCAGGAGGGTCTTCGCCGAGATCAGGGAGGGAACGCTCCGCCTGAGGGACCTCGAGGAGGCCAGGCCGTCGCTGATGGACCTGAAGGTCGCCATCGTGAGGAGGATGCTCAGGAGGTGCACCTTCTGCAGGTGGAGGTGCAGGGTCGACAGGACTGCCGGAGGCAAGCTGGGGACCTGCATGCTGGCCCACACCTCCAAGGTCAGCTCCTACTTCCACCACCTCGGCGAGGAGCTCCCGATACGGGGCACGATGGGTTCGGGCACGATCTTCTTCACGTCGTGTAACATGAGGTGCGGGTTCTGCGTCCATCCAGACACCTACGTGATGACCGACGACGGTCCCAGAAGGATAGAGGATCTGTTCTCAGAGGCTGAGGGGGAAATATTGCACGGCGACGGCTACGTGAGGTTTCCGAAGGGGTTGTACACTTACACGTACGACGGCAGAAGGGTCAAGGTCTCTAAGGTCTTCAAGCACTTTTACGCCGGTGATCTCATCGTCATCAAGCCCCTCTACGCACCTCCAATAGCTGTAACGCCAGCCCATGAGTTAGTGGTCTACAGCGAGGAGGAAGGAGGGGTTAGGAAAAAGAAGGCCGGCGAACTCAGCGTAGGAGATAAGCTGCTGATACCTAGACTGAAGAGGGGAGGCGGTGAGGAAGTCCACATAGACGTAGGGCAAATCTTGGAGAGCGCTGCAGCCGAGCTGAAGTTCTCCGTGAACGTTCGGCCGGAGATGCACGAACTGGTTGTCAGGCTTCACGAATCTGGCCTGACGTCTGGCGAGATAGGGGAGAGAACGGGTTACCATCCTGCATATGTTAGAGGCCTTGTGAGCAGGCTGAGGAGGGGCGAGGTAGGCGGTAGGGAGAGGAGGAACTCTTTGGTCTTCGAGGACGGGCTAGTGCGATTAAAGACGGAGAAGAGACCCGGCATACCAGCTAAGTTGAGGCTTGATGAAGAGGTCGCCGAACTATTGGGATATTATTGCGCTGAGGGGCACGTAAGCAGGTATAACGACAGGCCGAGTAGTTACAAATTAGTGATCAGCTTCGGGAAAAATGAAAGGGATTTAGCAGCCAGAACGAAGACCCTCTTGGAGAAGAAGTTCAACGTAAGGGCACGGGTAGTTGAGCGCAAGACTACCATAAGCGTCGAGGTGGGCAAAACCTCGCTGGCCCTTCTCTTCAAATCGTTGTGCGGAAGCAACTCATACGATAAGAAAGTGCCTCCCCATCTATTCAAAGCTCCTCACAGCGTGATAGAGTCGTTCCTGCAGGCCGTTACCGTGGGGGACGGGTGTATAACAGGAGGCCACATAGCCGTTAGTACGTCCTCGAGGGAGCTGGCGCATGGATTATACGGGCTATATGTACTGTTGGGGCACCTCCCGAGCTATAACGTCTATAAACCATCTGCTGAGAAGATCATAGAGTCCAGGAGAGTTAAGCAATCTACAATTTACTACGTAAAGGTCAGGTTATCCAGGATTCGTGATAGGTCCTGGAAAGAAGCCAGGCACGTCCGGTACAAATTCACGGACGATTACGTAGTGGTCCCTATATACTCGATATCCAAGAAACGATACATCGGCCCAGTGTACAATATGGAGGTGGACGATGGGAGTCACACGTACACTGCCAGCTACATAGCCATTGGTAACTGCCAAAACGGCGACATAAGCAAGGACAAGGACAACGGCCTCGACGTGACGCCGGAGCTCCTCGCGAAGATGATGTGGGAGCTGAGGGCAGAGGGCTGCCACAACGTCAACCTGGTCGGCGGCGAGCCGACGATACACCTCCACACGATCGTCGAGGCGATATCCCTGCTGGGCAGGGTGAGGCCGACGCCGAGGGACCTCCAGTACATGTGGCTGATGAAGCCCGACTACCTCAGGTGGAGGAGGGTCCCTGAGGACAGGTACACCGTCGACGGCGAGTTCAACGTCCCCATCCTGTGGAACTCGAACATGTTCATGACCGGCGAGACGCTGGAGCTGCTCAGGGAGCTGGTGGACATCTGGCTGCCCGACTTCAAGTTCGGGAACGACAAATGCGCCATCAGGTTGGCGAGGACGCCCTGGTACTGGGAGACGGTGACGGAGAACCACAGGAGGATCTACGAGTGGGGAGAGGACATAGTGGTCCGGCACCTCGTTATGCCCAACCACGTCGAGTGCTGCACCAGGCCTGTCCTGAAGTGGATAGCCGAGAACATGCCCGGGACGCTGGTGAACGTGATGGACCAGTACCATCCCGACTGCTTCGCCGACCCGAGGTCACCCGAGTTCGACCCCAGACTCTCCGACATCGCCAGGTACCCGACGAGGGAGGAGATCGCTGAGGCCTACCGCATCGCGGAGGAGCTCGGGATACCATACGAGGTCATCTCCCTCGAGAAGAAGGGCCTCTTCCTAGGTCTTTAGGGCGGAAAGCGGAAGGATTAGTCCCAATCCGGTGACGTCCCTTGCCGGATATCGGAGCAGATCAATTCGTTAGGTCCTTCATCCTCACCCGAGTTACGTTTATGTTACGGACGAGCGTGGTCAGGTCAAGGTAGGTGACGCATGGCGTCCGTGAGCTGTCCGGTCTGCGAGGCAGGCGTTGAGGTTCCCGACGACGCACTGGAGGGAGAGCTCTTCGAGTGCAGCTCCTGCGGTGCCCACCTGGAGTTCTACCTCGAGGCGGGGAAGCCGAGGCTGAAGCTCGCCGAGGAGGTCAGCGAGGACTGGGGCGAGTGACCAGGGCTTGAGGATCGGCGTGACCTACGACCTGGTCCGGGAGGAGGAGAGGCTTCTCGTAGAGGCCGCCAAGAGGCTCGGCCACGAGGTCAAACCCATCTTCGTGCCGAAGATGCTGGCCCGGATCGACGGCGACGCGCCGGAGAACCTGAGGGGCCTGGACTTCGTCCTGGAGAGGTGCGTCAGCTTCTACCGCGCCCTGGCGAGCTCCGCCGTCCTCGAGGGCTGGGGCCTCAGGGTCGTGAACCCTCACCAGGTCATCAGGGACTGCGGCGACAAGCTGGTGACCACCATCAGGCTCAGGTCGAGGGGCGTCCCGGTTCCGAGGACGGTCGTGGCCTTCACGAGGGAGGGAGCGGTGGAAGCCGCGCGGGAGCTCGGTTACCCTGTGGTGGTCAAGCCCATCTACGGCAGCTGGGGGAGGCTCATGGCCAGGGCCCTCAGCGAGGACGACCTCCTCGACGTGATAGACTTCAGGGAGTCGATGCCGGTCTCCCACTTCAAGGTCCACTACCTCCAGGAGTTCGTCAACAAGCCCGGCAGGGACATCAGGTCCTTCTACGTATGGGGAGAGGTTCCGGTCGCGATCTACCGTTACAGCAACAGGTGGAAGACCAACACCGCCCTCGGAGGAAGGGCGGAGCCCGCTGAGCTGACGGAGGAGCTGGTGGAGACGACGATCAGGGCCGGCGATGCGGTCGGCGGTGGCGTCCTCGGGGTTGACCTGGTCGAGTCGCCCGAGGGGAACCTCTACGTGATCGAGGTGAACGCGGTCATCGAGTTCAGGAACACGGTCCGAGTGACGGGCTACGACCTGGCAGGTCACATTGTGGAGAGGACCGTGCAGGAGATGCGGCGCTGAACCCGCTGCTCACCTCTCCCTCGTCAGGCCTTCGACCTGTATCTCGCCCACGCCATCGACGGATCTGAGGGCCTCCTCCACCCTCTCGGTCACCCCCTCCTCCTCGGGAAGCGAGAGGGCCAGCAGGAGCGTCTCGAGCCCGAAGGCCATGGTCTCCCTGGCGTGGTTCCTCAGCACTACGCCTTCCGGCAGCGAGCTCCTGATCCGCTCCATCAGCGCGTCGAGGTCGACCTCCGAATCCGCAGGCATCACCCTGACGACGTACAGGACCCTTCCCATCTCGCACCACATCACAAAAAGGAGTTATTGAGCGTGAAACCGTCAGGGAGTTGCGCGTCGCGGATCTGGTGTCGCATCCGAGAAACGTTATTAACCGTCACAACGCGTTGAGCTCCGGTGTCGATAGCCGGAAAGCTGATCGAGGAGCTCGAGAAGGATCGAATGGCAAGGAGGAGGCTCGCCGAGATCTTGGTTACCGACGGTGAGGTGAGGTTGGCGATAATCAACGCGGTTCTGGCGGATGTCGCCACGAAGGAGGACCTCCGGAGGACGGAGGACAACCTGAAGGCCTTGATCGAGAGGGAGATATCGAGACTTGAGAAGAGAATTGACTCGCTCGAGAGGAGGATCGATGCCTTGGAGAACAGGGTAAACTCCATCGAGGCCAGGTTGTCGAGGCTGGAGGGTCAGATGAACCTCTTCGTCAAGCTCTTCATCGCCTTCAACCTGCCGATTCTGCTGGCGGTTATTGGAATTCTGCTGAGGCTCGTCTTCGCCTGACGGGATAGTGCAGGGTTACCGGTGACGGGGCCCCAAAGCCCGTCCTATCACGCGAAGGATTCAGGTGGTCAGCGACGCGTGATCTTCCCGACTCTCGGACGGATCAAATGTGCCCGTAACAACAACTCGATGGAACGCGCTGAGAAAGGTGGAGAAGACCAGAAAAAGGAGGAGAAAAGGGTTAGGGGTTTACGGAACGGATCACTTGGCCGGAGTCTTCGGCGGTGGCGGGGCGTAGACGCCTAGCCTCCTTCCTCTCCACCAGCGGTACTCGCTGATGATGATCGCCAGCACTATCACCAGCAGTATGATGCCGATCGCGAGCGCCAGGAGCGTCGCCAGCGACATCGGTATGCCGAGGACCTCGACGTAGACCGGCAGCCTGATCTCGACGACATCGCCTCTCCTGAGCTGGTCGAGCGTCACGCTAGCGGAGCCGGTGAAGCCCTTGTACGTCGCCCTGACCTCGTAGGAGGCCGGAGCGAGCTTCTCGAACCTCGCGGAGCCGGCGGCGTCAGCGGATGCGGTCCCGACCGTGGTGCCAGCCCTGAGCAGCTGGACCGATGCGCCCTGGAGTCCCTGGCCGAGCTCTCCGACGACCCTGACAGTCAGCGCGAAGAGCTGGGCGAGCACGGAGATCTCCTTCCTCGCGACCGAGATCGGCTCGTCTCTAGCGTAGACCTCGACGCCCTCAACGGAGACCCTGACGGTGTATGTTATCGGCGAGTCCTCGGTTCCAAGCGGTACCCTCTCGAAGACGGCCTTGCCGTCAGGTCCTGTGGTCTTCGGTTGAGCCCTACCGAAGGTTACCACCGCGCCTCCGACCGGCCTTCCCTGGGCGTCGACGGCGTTGATCACCACGTCGTCGACCGGCATCTGGAGCGTCCTGCCGCCGAGGAGCCTCGTCCTAATGCCGTCAGCTGTGTCGGTCAGCGTCACCTGGACCGAGGTACCGTATGTCGGGCTCGTGTACTTGACCGAGAATGTCACCGGTGCGCCGGTGTATAGCGCAGTGATGGTGATCACGTTGCCAGCGACCTCACGCCTGAAGTAGTAGGCCTCAGGTGTGATCGAGACGTCTCCAGGCGCTATCGAGAGCGGCCTGCCTCTGAGGTCGGTCACCTCGAAGGACAGGTCTGTGAACGGCATCGATGCCTCGACCTGCACGGTACCGACGTTGACGGTGCTGATGTCGAAGGTCCTCTTGAAGATCGTTCCGGCATCACCGAACCTCACCTCGAGCTCGTAGACTCCTCTCGGCAGCCTGTTGATCGTGAAGGTCCCTCTGGACATGCCGACGCCCTCCGTGAACCTCAGCGACAGCTCAGTAGTTGCACCGGTCTTCTTGTAAACAAAGACCTCGAACCTTCTGAGTATGTCGGGTGGCAGCGTCTTCCCTCCGTAGTTCAGCAGCGCCTTGAAGTCGAAGACCGCGGTTGTCACGTCCCTGTGGACTCCCCTGCTGACCGGATCGCTCGCGCTTACGACCCTGTCAGGCAGCTTCAGTCCGATCGCGGCCTCGGAGTGCGGCACCTCAAGCGTCTTGGCGGCTGCGTCGGTCTCGTCGAAGTCGCTGTCGTAGACCTTCACGTGCCTCGGCAGCGGAGCTGTCTCGTCCCTGAACGGCCATATCGGCCAGAGGTTACCGTTTGCGTTGTTCGGGGTCGGATCGGTTGCGAGCCAGTAGACCCTGATGATCATATTCAGCGGGTTCCTGACACCGGAGTTGTCTACGGTGTCATCGTTGTTGGCGTCGTAGTTCCAGGTGCCGAAGGTCAGGTTCATGATGGCGGTGTACCCAGCTCCACCGATCGGTCTCGGATCCAGCAGCTTGCCCCTGTGGTACATGTACAGCGTCTGGAGGTCGATCGGTCTTGCGGTCCAGGAGTTGTTGGCGGTGTAGCTCCAGCCAGCTATCCTGCCGCTGGCCCTGTCGACCAGCTCGACGAAGGCTCCAGCGAGCGGCCTGCCGTTGAAGTCGATCGCCCTAACCGTCACGGCGGCGTAGTTGACGGTGATCACGAACGGCTTGCTGATCGTCCTTGCCTGGTCCTTGTCGTAGTAGGTGCAGAGCCCTACGCAGAACCCGTCTGGGTCGAACCAAGTGCTGATCGTCGTTATCGCCCAGTGCGTCGGCTCCTCGTCCGGGAAGTAGGCGAAGCTGCTCCTCCTGGTGGGCGTGTTATATGCCTGCTCGACCAACTGCACGTTCAGACCCTGCATCCAGGTCTTCCACTTGGCGTCGTCCGGCTCGTTGACGTAGGCCGGCGGCTCGACCCTGTACCTGACCGTCAGCCCTGCCCAGAAGATCTTCCTCACGTTCGTCGGGTCGCTGTCGAAGGTCACGAAACCGTATGCGTCGCTAACTCCGCTTAGAACGCCGGTGTCGACCGATGTGCCGAGCTTCCTGGCCTGCAGCCTTACGGTGTAGCCCTGGACCGGGTAGGCGGTGGGC